>Ga0114919_10003613_pt1 | contig 12441 bp, 8 predicted proteins | sample BlataG_FD_88682 | JGI IMG/M metagenome (GOLD analysis project Ga0114919, IMG submission 88682) | Deep subsurface microbial communities from Black Sea to uncover new lineages of life (NeLLi) - Black_00105 metaG | ecosystem: Environmental > Aquatic > Marine > Oceanic > Sediment | place: Atlantic... | reverse complement strand
CGGTTGAAAAGCTCTTTGCCAATAAAATATACCGGTATTATCGTCAGGGTAGCCAGGATAGGCGGTACATAGGCGCCAACAGTATCTAAAGTATGTGGGTCGGGAGAGCCAAAGCTAACGAAGCGGGCAATGCTGGCGATGAGTAAGTCAAAGAAAGGAGGCCAGCCCAATAGCTTTCCGTGGGGGTAGAAAGTATAGGGGTCAAAGATGATGTGGTGGGGGAAATGATGGAGAAGATTATCCACCAATCTCATGTGATACCAGGCGTCAGTTCCTTTGAACCATACTGAGCCGTTGACAAAAACCTGATCGTAAGGCAGAGCTATTCGTATGTATAGTGAAATGCCGCAGAGGACCAGTAAAACTATGACAGTTATTGCGGCTGGTGAAAGCTTGCTCCTCAGACTTGATTGCTCATTCATCTATCTGGCTCCAGATTATAACACTGTTTGGGGACATTTGGAGCAAGGTTTTATCTTCATACGTGATATAATCGGACAGCCCGACTGGCAGTAGCTCTTCAGGAGAAAAATCGGCCAGGAATCATCAGGGCGTTTTCCCTATAGGAGGATTATTATAAGCGAACATAAAATAGAGCAGCCTGGTGGCACAAGGAAGAAGGTTTTTTCTGGATACGTCGTAGCTGCCGCTTCCCTTTGCATCATGATAGCGACCGTAGGCACACGCAGTGCCTACGGAGTTTTTTTTAAGCCGCTGCAGAGCGAATTCGGCTGGAACCGGGCGACGACATCTGGCGCTTTCTCCCTTTCCATGGTAATGGAAGGGATAGCAGGTGCTTTTATGGGTGGACTCAACGATAGACTTGGTCCACGGAAGGTGCTGACATTCTGCTGCATTCTCCTGGGCGCAGGCTATTTATTGATGTCGAAGATCGGCTCCATCTGGCAGTTATATGTGCTATATGGATTGGTGGCAGGTATCGGTATGAGTGGTTCATTCGTTCCGCTGCTATCAACAGTGACCAGATGGTTTAAAACGAGAAGGGCTATAATGACAGGCATTGTTGCCGCAGGCGTAGGCATAGGCGCCATAATCACCCCACTGGTGACTAACTGGCTCATCTCCCTCTACGACTGGCGTACATCGTACCTTATACTGGGAGGCGTGGTCCTAGTAATCTGTGTTTGTGCGGCTCAGTTCTTGAAACGCGACCCGTCACAGATAGGACAGCTTCCCTATGGTGAAAATAAAGGAAGCGGACTTGTACTGAACCGGGATGCCGAGGGCTATACTTTAAGAGAAGCCACCCGTACCAGGCAGCTCTGGTTGCTCATCGCCATGTTCCTCTGTTCCGGATTCTGTTCAGTAACACCAATGGTGCACTTTGTGCCTCATGCCACCGATATAGGGTTTTCCTCTGCCACCGCCGCTAACATGCTGGCCGTCATGGGAGGAGCCAGCATTGCCGGCAACATTGTTATGGGGGCCGTTGCCGATAAAATCGGCAGCAGGCAGGTCTTTATTTTCAGCTTTATCGTGATGGCAGTACTTATATTATGGTTAACTTCGGTGGCACAAGCAGGGATGCTCTATCTGTTTGCTGCCGTCTTCGGTTTCATAATGGGAGGAATGTATGCAGTAGAAGCTCCACTGGTAGCCTGGCTCTTCGGGCTGAAATCACACGGACTTATTTACGGGATAAACGGTATCGCCCTTACTACTGGAGCTGCTATAGGCCCTTTCATGGCCGGCTATATATTTGATGTTACCGCCAGCTATCACACGGCCTTCCTCGTCTGCGCCGCAATCAGTATCGTGGGCCTTGTGCTGATGGTGCTTATAAGACCCACTTCAAAACCAGGCGCCTTACCGGCTTAGCCAGCCCTGCCTCAGATTTTTCCCCGCAGGTAAAGATAAACGCGCTATTTGCGTTGGAAACCATCCCTCCCTTCAGGCTAATATTATACTGGAAGGGACTCGGACGATAGTAAGGATAGGGCCAGCACCAGGGCATAGCCCTATCCTAACTTATCCTGATGTTTATTAGTAAGGGATAGGGAATAGTAATTGGGACTGCTCAAGTATGAAGTCATGTTCAGAAACCACCACCGGATTCCACCATATCTCTGGCCCATCGGTCTTCTGCCACTGGACAAGGGCAAGTGGCACTCGACTATGCTGTGTCCCTTTTTCAAACACAACACGATGGGTAACTGTCATCAGGTCGGTTTCCCCTATAGCTTTATTAACTGCATCTGCGTCAAGGGTGCCTGCCCTTTCAATGGCATCAAACAGGACCTGGGTATCAGCATAGGTCCATCCCATAGATTGGTTCAAAGGCTGACCGGTTTCTTCGGTCCACCTGTCAAGAAGCGTTTCTGGAGATATGCCGCCGATGCCGGGGGAATCCTTATATATTGGTAGCCAGTTCTCTTCTATGCAAACGCCGTTTGGAAGTTCGCCACCCCAAGCAACCGCATCCTGGTAGAAAAGCGCTGCTTTAGCGACAATAAGCATTTTAGGCTCGAACCCTAGAGAGTGACACTGCCTCCATAAAGTCCCAAAAACGGGGCCAGGAGCTATTCCTATCAGCGTTTCAACATCGTTATCCTTCCAGTATTCTATCATGGGCGAGAAGTCAGTAGCATCAAGAGGAAACATGCCTATTTTCTGTTCTACACCCACAACATCATAACCCCAACTTTCTAGAGTTGGAGGCAATAGTCCATACCAACCGACGCCATCGGGGTCATTCGTAGCGAATGCTCCAGCCACCCTATTGGTCTGGTCAACAACCTGGTCTAAACCAGCTTTCCATGCATCCACCAGAGTATATCCAGCCTTGCCATAACGATAATCCCCCTCTGGGGCTGGAGTGGCAAAAGAAAGACCAATAACCCAGGTGTAAGGCCAATTGGTATCAGAGGTCCCGCGTAGACCCATGAAAGGTTCCATAGGACAACCTCCAGCCAGATTTGGTATGTGATAACGGTCGCATACCATAGCTGCGGGAGCCACCAATGCCGGGGTTGTATGACCTTTTATGAGAAAGTCTATCTTATCCCTCAAGATCATATCCTGAGTAAGAGTCGATGTCTTTAGCGGATTGCTCTCATCGTCAACAAATGTGAGTTTAACAGGAATTTTGCGGTCGTATTCCTTTACATATACCCCGCCTAGCTTGTTTATGTCCTCAATAGCCATTCTTACGCCAAATCCGCCACCCTGTCCGAAAGCTGCATACATTCCTGTAGAACTTTGCACCATACCCAGATGAATTTCTGCAGGACCTGCTGGAGGTGCCGGTGCAGGAGCAGGCGCTGGTGCTGGTGCTGGTGCTGGTGCTGGTGCTGGTGTGGGTTTAGCACAGCCAGCAAGGATTAATCCAATCATCACTACAACCACCACTGGGATTAAAAGATATTTTTTAGTCAAATAATTGCTCCTTTCTTTAGATATTTGATATACCAGGGTTTTATGCTATTTATCTGCCGCTTCTACATAGGCATTACCTCCCTGCATACCAACTACGTTATCGCTTAAAAAAATAACCTGTTACCAGCATGCTTACTTAAATTAAGACTACAATGTTATATTTCATTTGTCAATAGGTATAATCGCCTCATAATTATTATCACCGAGAGGAGGTGTGTGAATGGTCTACCACATCAGAAACGAAACAGGACAGGTTATTTTCAGGTAGCAAATCCCGAAGGGAAGATGGAGATTGCCAACCAGGTGCCGTTGATATATTATAGGCAACAATAGCAATGAGGGTCAGGATGCCGCATTGTGAATTGAAATAGCAAATCCCAATTCAATTCGACAGGTGGGCAAATTTTAAAACGCGAATTATTATAAAGCCCAAGAAAGAAGTGGGAAAACTAAAATATTATGGAAAGGTTATTTGAGCCCATAAAAATAGGCAGTCTAACAGTTAAAAATAGGATTGAAGCTGCACCTGCGCACCCTTGTCTGGCCACGGCTGACGGACTTATTACGCGGGAGCTGATCGACTATTACAAGGCAAAGGCTAAGGGTGGAGCCGGGATTGTTACTGTGGGAGAGAGCGTTGTAGACCGGGAGTATGCCGTGACCCATGGCGGCCAGTTGATTCTGGACAACGATAATATAATCCCATCTTTATACCAATTGTCGGAGGCTATTAAGAGATACGGTGCTAAGGCATCCATCGAGCTCAATCACGGTGGCAGGCAAACGATCCCCTCCCTTATTGGCGGCCGTATGCCTATTGCCCCTTCACCCATACCGAGCCATTTTCATGAAATGCTGGCCGGTCATCCGATTACCGTCCAGGAGATGGACAGGGACATGATCGAGTCGGTCACTGAAAACTTCGCTGCCGCAGCTTTCCGCCTGCGTTGGGCAGAATTCGACATGATACTTTTACATGGCGGCCATGGATGGCTCCTGGCGCAGTTTCTGTCCCCATACAGCAATAAAAGAACAGATGAGTATGGCGGCAGCCTGGAGAACAGGGCGAGATTTCCCCTTCAGGTAATAAGACGTATAAGGGAAAAGGTAGGGCCAGACTTTGCCATAGAATACCGGATGAGTGCCAATGAGCTCGTGCCGGGAGGGCTTACCATAGAAGAAGCAGTAGAATTCGCCCGGATGATAGAGCATGAAGTGGACTGTATACAGGTTTCGGTAGGGTTGTTCGGTGAACCGTCCACAATCCCTTACTTTCATCCGCCTACATACCTTCCCTATGCCGGGAATGTTAAGTATACGGCAAGAATCAAGCAGGCTGTGAGCATTCCGGTAACTGCCCTAGGGGGCATTGTCGATCCAGAAACAGCTGAGCAGATATTAAAAGAGGGTAAGGCTGATCTGGTAGCCATGGCACGTGCAATTATTGCCGATCCGGCCTTTCCGTCTAAAACATACCGTCATAGAAATGATGAAATTATACCCTGTTTACGGTGTAACGAATGTTTAGGGAAGGTAGCCGTTTTCCTACCCCTACGTTGTGCAGCCAACCCTGTAACGGGAAGGGAGACGGAGTTTCCATCTTTACAGGCTGCTGAGATCAAAAAAAGAGTTCTTGTGGTGGGGGGTGGGCCTGCTGGGCTTGAGGCAGCCGGCGTTGCAGCTTCGAGGGGACACAATGTTACTCTTTTAGAGAAAAGCGAGAAGCTCGGCGGGAATATCGCTGTAGCGTGCATACCTCCTTTCAAGGAGGATATGAGAAGGTTTTTAAACTATCTGGTGAGGTGGGTGGAAGGACTTCCGGTGGAGGTCAAGCTGGCAACCGAGGCCACGCCAGAGCGCGTAAAGGAGTTGAATCCTGATGTTATTATACTAGCGGTTGGCGCGGAACCCCTGATTCCCGACATGCCGGGAGTGAACGGACCCAGCGTGATTTGGGCCGGGGATGTGCTCACAAGTGGGGGTGGTAGTTTAGGGGAGCGGATCGTTGTGGCAGGAGGCGGGCTTGTGGGATGCGAGACGGCACTGTTTTTGGCGCAGCAGGGTAAGAAGGTCGTTGTTGTGGAGATGATGGATGAGGCAGCGACGGAGCTTAACATGATAAGCAGGACACTGCTGCTTGAACTGCTTGAAAAAAACGGCGTTGAGATTAAAACCGGTGTAAAGGTAGAAGAAATTCTTGAAGATGGTGTAATGGTTATTGATAAATTTTTAAACCGAGTGAAAATAGAGGCAAACTCAATCGTGCTAGCCCTTGGTTTTCGATCACGGACGGATGTCGTAAAGTCTCTGGAAGAACTAGCCCCGGAGGTGTATACCATCGGAGATTGTGTAACCCCTCGCAAACTGATAAACGCCATACATGAAGCATTTAACGTTGCCGTAGAGCTATGAAAGCGGTGGTGCTAAACTTTCCCCAGTACGATAATCAGGATAGGGCTCGCAGCGAAGCATAGCCCTATCCTAACATAATTTCTCTGTGACATGTTGAACGTCTGGGGTAACCAAAAATAAAAAAGTGCTGGTAAATCTCAGTAGCGATTACTCAATCTTACCGTATTTCCGGGTTGCTGCTATTAGCGCCTCCCAGTTTTCCTGGGGTGCCTCTGGCCAAATATCACACCCCGGCCACACGGCGTTGACACCATTAGCGATAGCTTCCTTAACGGCTTGGTCAACATCTTCAGGCTTACCAGCTACCATCGTTGTATAGCCAGCTATGTTTCCAAAGATGTAGGCATCGGGCCCTAACTTTTTTCTAGACACAGCCACATGGTTCCTTTCCTCTATAGAGATAGCATCTGCCCCGGAGAGCCCCATCAGGTCAGTGATTTCATCGGTGGAACCACATATATGCAGGACATTAGGTGACTCTATATTGGCAAAGACCCGCTGTAGATGAGGAAGTACCAGGTTCTTGAATAAGGTTGGGCTTAATATGTCTGCCCCCGCACCCATCTCGCGGATGGTTATATAATCGGCACCGGCTTCCCTATAAATCCTGGCTAACGAGATAACCAGGTCAGTGGTAATATCCAGTAAATTGCTGACTATATCAGGGTTTTTAAGCATCTGCTTGTTCAGGTCGGCTATATCGATGGTCTGCCCGGCTACGAGGTGGGGGCCCAAAACCCAGGAACCTATGGCTACCTGGTGGCCTACTTCCTCTTTTAGGAGACGAATCGCTTCTGTCACGAGAGGGACCCTTCCTGCCTTGGCTAAATCCGAGGGCACACGGATATCTGCATCTTTGACTTTCTCTGCTATCTTCTTGGATACAGTGGGGTAGAGAATACCCTCATGGTGAGGGTAGTAGTTAAGCTCACAGCCCAAGGCTTCGGCTTCAACTCCCATATCAAAAGGAACCACGGCACACTCAAAGCCGAACAATTGGGAGGTAGATGCCGCCATCTTGGCCATTTTATGGGCATCTACATGGATGTCGGCGAATTTCCAGCCATATTTCCTAAGTCCATGTACTGTTACGTTCCCCATACCACTGAAGACGGGAATACGGTCTATCATCTCCCGGCTAAAAAGTCTGAGCACTCGTTCTCTGGAACTGAGTTCTGTTGTCATACTACTAATCCACCTCCTGCTTCATTAATTGCTCTACTGCCTCAGGGAAGAGCTTGTTCAAAGGTGTACCCTCGCTGGGTATGGGTGTACCCTCGGCATAAGCCAGGGTAGCAAGTAGACTGGTAGCCGCAGCCGCTGCGTAGAAGACCCGACTGGTGCCTGTCATAGGACCGTAGAAAATGAAATCGCTTCCCATAACAGTTATTGCCTCTATAGCGGCATCCACCGCTGGGAAGTTGCCTCTGCCCTCCGTTCCCACCGATTTCCGCCACATGTAAGTGCCATTTGAGGGAGCGCAACCCACCGGCAGTCCAAATTCCTGCTTGATGAGCCGGTTGGCTATTAGAGAAAAGGCAGTGAAGGGTAAGTTCATAACGGCGGTGTCCACCAGGATACTTTGGAAATTCCCCTTATCAACCAGGGGCAGCATTTTCTGGAGTGATTTAATCCTTCCTCTGGGCCCTTTATCTTCCATATCAAAGGCTTGAACTACGACATGCTTTATACCCAGTCCCTTGAGTTCCGCTACCTGACCTTCGATATCATCATCCCAGGGGGTAATACTGTTATATAGTAAGCGGTCTTGCAGGCCTAGCTCAGCCACATAGCGTGCCGCCGCTACCCTTGTCTTCTGTACCCATATATCGATGGCAAAGGGCATATCGGTTTCGCTGGTAAGAAAATCAATATAAGCCTTGGCTTCATCAAGTGTGTTGGCGACCATAGCTACCATGCCAGGCATACCAGTCTCTTGTGAAAGATGCTGCATCTCGTGAACCCGCTCCACCGCTTCCGTATGGTTAAATTTGCGCTCCTTTCGGCTCTCAATGAGCGCGTCCCCCTTCTGGAACATGCTGCTGATCAGGAGAGGGGCGTTCTGACCCGGCTGACCACCAACTTTGATACCGCCAATAGTACAAACCTTCTGTTCCCGGTCATACCTGAACATTTAGTAATGTACCTCCTTTCTAAGTTATCTTGGTTATTCTTTGAGGGACAAGGTGGTTTAGGTGAGGGAAAGCATCCTTCATATGAGGTAGCCACATAGCCTGGCTAAAGACCTTATCAAAATTTGGTTCCACGGTCAATTCTATGTATTCCACCTGCTGGGCTATTTGGTCGGCTTCTACCCTCTTGTCCGCATTGAGCAGGGCTACGCGGGCTCCATCCCCGGCAGCATTACCAACGGCATAAATGTTCTCCAGATCGCAGTCGGGGAAAAGGCCGAGGCAGGCGGCTGATGTCTTATCAATGTAACTGCCAAAGGCTCCAGCCAGAATGACCTTATCCAGTTTATCAATCCCCAGGTGACGCATCATGATTTTGGCTCCAGCATACATGGCTGCTTTGGCTAACTGAATATTCCTTACATCACCCTGATTGACAACGATATCCTGGCCGATGGACGTTTCATTGGCCCAGGCAATGACAAACTCGGGTTCATCCTCGCTAATACGGAAACGAGGGGTCTTCAAGTCTTTATTAAAACGGCCGGTGTGGTTAATAATTCCAGCCATGAACAGTTGGGGCACGACATCAATTATTCCTGAGCCGCAGATACCCTTGGCTCCTATATCCTCCAACTCTGTATTCCAGCCTTCCTTATCGATAACTCTGAAGCGTACCTCCTTGGTATTGTTATCTATCTCTATCTTATCAATAGCCCCGGGGGCGGCTCGCATCCCGTACTTTATTTCGGCTCCCTCAAAGGCCGGGCCGGTGGCGCAGGAGGAAGAAATGAGCTTCTCTCGGTTGCCCAAGACTAGCTCACCATTGGTGCCAATATCAATAACAAGCTCAATGCTATCTTGTTTGTAAGGCTCCTCAGCGATGAGAACCCCGACGTTATCAGCCCCTACGAAACCGGCCTCAATGGGAAGGACATGTATATAAGCACCGGGTGATATCATGATGCCAATGCCATGGGTATCACCACTCTCGGTGATCGCTGCCTCGGCGTAGACACTGCAGTTTAGGCAACGCTTGGCTTCTTCATTAGCGGCCTTCTGATTAAAGCCCATTTCAATCTCAGCAAAGCTTCCTCTTTTCTGTGGTTCTAGTAAGGATACGCTCTTTCTAGCCTCAGACACCACCCCCTCCTTGGGCACCTCTTCCACCCGTTGAAGTGGGGTGGGTCTTCCCTCCCTTAGGTCTATTCCCTCAAGGTAGAGCTGAATGGAGAGGGCGGCTTTCTTGCCTGCTGCGACAGAGTCAATAACAGTAGAGGGACCGGAGGCTACATCACCACCGGCAAAAACCCCGTTAATATTTGTTTCAAGGGTATCTGGGTCAACGTTAATGGTGCCATTACTGGTATATTCGAGCTCCCCGGGCAGTGTAGTTTTATCGACTGTCTGTCCGATGGCAACGACCAAAGTATCAACATCCATATTAAACTCAGAGCCGGCAACGGTTATTGGATTGCGCCGTCCGCTATCATCAGGTTCAGCCAATTCCATGCGGAGGCACTGAATACCAGTCAGCTGCCCGTCGCTAGCCAGGATCCTAACCGGGGTGGTCAAGAATTGGAACTCCACTCCCTCCCGCTGGGCTTCATCAACCTCGCTGCTGATAGCTGGTATCTCTACCCGGGAGCGGCGGTAGATAACCAGGACCTGTTTTGCCCCCAGACGCCTGGCTACACGGGCAGCATCTACCGCTGCATTACCTCCACCGATCACCGCTACCCGTTCCCCGACTTTAACATTCTGCCCTGAATCTACCTGTTTCAGGAAATCAAGGGCATGGCTAACTCCCTGGGCGTCTTCATTGGGGAGATTTATCTTCTGGCTTACCCCGGCACCGGTGGCCAGGAATATAGCTTTGTAACCCTGATTGCTAAGGGACTTGAGATCATTTACCGGCCTATTCGTCCTTATCTCTACACCCAACTCTTCAATGTAACTGATTTCGTTATCCAGTACATCCTTGGGTAACCGGTAGCCGGGAATGCCATAGCGCAGCATACCCCCACTCATGGGGGCAGCCTCGAACACGGTGACCGGATAGCCGCTTCTTATCAGGTCGTAGGCACAGGTCAAGCCGGCCGGCCCAGAGCCGATAATGGCTACCTTATCGTCTTTTATTTTATCGAACGGGGTTGTTTTTTCTTGGCCCATTTCAAGCTTGATGTCAGCTACGAAACGGTGAAGCAAGCGGATGGATAGAGGCTCATCAACACTTCTCCTTTCACACTCTATCTCACAGGGATGGGTGCAGACACGGCCGCAGACCCCGGCAAAGGGGATGGCCAGCCGTACCACCTCAAGGGCATCACTATACTTGCCTTGAGCAATAAGGTACAGGAAGTCCTGAACATTGACCCCGGCAGGGCAGGCAACCTGGCAGGGTGGAGAGAGGCCCTTACTACCAGTTTCCACTTCTGGTGCTATTTTAAGTCCCCAGTCACGGGCTTTGATATCTAGGGAGTGATGTAGTGCCGGAGGGAAGGGAGATCGGCCGATGTACTTTGGGTCAATATTGAGGAAAAGATGGTGCATGCAGGTATTGCCCACCAGGGTCATGTCAACGATATCCTGGCGCTTGATATTGGCCTGAGCAGCCACTTCCTCCACGATACCATTGAGGCCATCAAGGATGGCTTTATTCAGGTGCTCCAGACCCTGTGGGTTGGTCATAGTGTAGCTGATGCGTGACATGACATCTTCACCCCAGATTACCTGGGGGTTCATCATAGACGCGGTACTTACCACCTTGCCATCTGTCAGGTCGCAGAGGTAGCCGGCCAGCGTAGTGGTGCCGACATCTACCGCCAGACCATAAGCCTTTTCCACAACCCCGGATTCTACTTTGATGACCTCCTTGCCTTGCCAGACTGATGAAGTTAACTTCCAGTCACCTTCACGTACCGCATCTTGTAAGCTCATCAGCACCTGATAGTCAATGGTCAGATTGGATAGGCCAAACTTCCTGGCCAGCTCCGCCTTCAGACGCTCCCAATCACCCAGGGTGTCATCAAGGGTAGCCTTGGCTAGCTCCACGTAGTATTTCTTTACCGCTGGATTCAACTCGATAGCCATCTCCCTGGCGGGTTTACGCACCACCTGCTTGCCCATCCTGCTTTCCTCGGGGACGAAGATAACAACATCGCCCGTGATATGAGCCTGACAGGCCAGCCGGTAGCCCTCCTGCTCCTGACGCAGATTGAAGAACTTTTTCTCCCCACGTCCTATGGGGCTCACATTTTCTCTACTGGAGGTAATGCCGTATTTTTGGAAGACTCCTTCCTCAATTCTAACCTTGCACTTACCGCAAATAGCCCTCTCTCCACACACACCCTCTATGTCCACCCCCAGCGCTAACGACGCCTCTTTGAGGGTCTTACCATCCTCGATGTAGCCTCTACGCCCCGAAGGTTGAAAAATAACCATGTGCCCTTGGTTGTTACTTTCTGGCATAGACACCTCTTTCTATTTTCATTTTGTATGCTGAAACATATACTACCGGTGCTCAGCAGTTTCGAACCGGATAGCGGCATCGCGAGGCAGCGCAAGCTCAGCTTCTACCTCGATTGCTTTAAGGATAGCTGCAGGAACTGGGCAGGCCCCATGCAATTGACACCTGGAAGCACCTTTGTATATCTCACTATCCAGGTGTTTTTTAAATATCTCCAATTGGTCAATCTCGGTTAGCGATTCGCCTAACTTGGTTACTGCCTCACAATCGCTGGTAATTAAAATCTTAAATCTTCGCTTGGCAACTTTGATAGCTTCTATGGTAGGGATAAACCCACAGATACCAGGGTCTACAGTCACCTTAGTCATCCTTTGTCTTATCCATGGGCTGTGATCTTTTCCTATAGCATGAGTGGACGATACTCACTCTTCCCTGTCTATTATGGGATAATCTTGTTAATTACTACGCATACAAGAGCAGCTACTACCGGGTTATACTAGTACCAGCCGAAATCATTGACTATCTTCCCTATCATACAGTAGGGTATTTTGGGGCTGAGCTTTATTTACCCAACTCCTCCTCTTTTAGCATCTTGAGAAGCCTCATGGCCTCATCAACAGCGGTGCCGGCAGCCTTGGCGTAGCCATCAGCGCCGAATTTTTCAGCCACTTCGGGATTTATTGGAGCACCACCCAGCATGATACGAACTTTGGGGTTTTTAGCTCTCAATCTCTTGACGACCTCGGGCATAGCTAGCATGCTGGTAGTCATCAGGGCCGAGATACCGACAACATCAGCGCCAGTCTTTACCTGCTCTTCAACGAACTTATCAAGGGGAACATCTTTTCCCAAGTCATAAACAGTCCACCCGGCCACATCAAACATCATCTTGACTAAATTCTTGCCGATGTCATGAACATCACCTTCGACCACGCCCAGTACTATTGAGCCTTTCACCTTGGCCTCTCTCCCAGAGGCATCGATGGCCGGCTTTAAAATGTCTAAGCCAGCATACAGCGCATCGGCACACAT
>Ga0114919_10003611_pt1 | contig 12442 bp, 14 predicted proteins | sample BlataG_FD_88682 | JGI IMG/M metagenome (GOLD analysis project Ga0114919, IMG submission 88682) | Deep subsurface microbial communities from Black Sea to uncover new lineages of life (NeLLi) - Black_00105 metaG | ecosystem: Environmental > Aquatic > Marine > Oceanic > Sediment | place: Atlantic... | reverse complement strand
GGTAAACAAAGGCGATCCACAGATTACGCAGATTTCGCAGAACAAAAAAGATGTTTCACGCCCCAGTACCATCTCCGGGACCTACGGGGTAAACAAAGGCGATCCACAGATTACGCAGATTTCACAGATTAAACGAACAAGAACAAATAATGATGATGGGGTTGGTGAGGAGGGGAAGTGCCGGCCTTCAAGTGATTATGCGGTGAGTAAGCTTGATGCTGAAAGGCGTCTTATAGCCTTGTCTGGTGAGGGAATAATTAGTAAATTAGTTATCCTGCGCCTGGCACCAGTGTATGATCGTGAATGGAGTTTTAACTTAGAGCGGCGGGTTTTTGCTCCGGGGAAGGTGGCTTATCTTCGCTTTGGTTCAGGTTCGCAAAGAATGTCGGCGTTGGCGAGGCCGAATCTGGTTGATTTTATAGAATATCTTATCCACAGATTAACGCAGATTAGCGCAGATGAAAATAATCTGAGTAATCGGCGTAATCGGCGTATTAATGTATGTGATGCAGAGGCTTATGAGTTTAATAGGATTATTGAGGTCTTTAAAAAATCGGGTATTCGGCCGAACGGGCCTGTGATTTCGGTTCCGCTGTCTTTCGTCTGGCTTGCAACACGGATTGCGGGCTATTTCTTACGCAATAAGAGGGAATGGATTCATTCCTGTTATGACAAATTGGCGTCTGACCTGGTTTTTGATAATGGGAGGATGATGGGGACTGGGTTTAGGCCGAGGCATTCGCTTGAAACAATCTTATCCGCAGATTACGCAGATTGACGCAGATTAAATATCTCACGCAAAGGCGCAAATAGGACGAAGAGCAGGAATGCTATTAGCTGAGAGAAAGACAGACTAAGAGGTTGAGATGAAAATACAGGAAATCCTCAAACAACCTGAAGGTAAGTCTTTGGAATTTAAAAAAGAGATTCCAAAAAACAGACAGAATTTACTGAAAACGGTAGTTGCTTTTGCAAACGGTTCCGGCGGTAATATTTATGTTGGCGTAAATGATGACCGCACTGTAACAGGCATAAAGGAAGAGCCTTTTGACCTGGAAGAAAAGCTGTCGAGCATCATATATGATTCAATTTCACCCATCCCCAATCTCTTTTTTCAAACAACCGCCTTTGAAGATAAGATAATTTTTATCATCAGAGTTTTGCCCGGGGCGAACAAGCCTTATTATTTGAAAAAATTAGGCCCAGAAGGCGGCATTTTTGTAAGAATTGGTTCAACGAACAGGAAGGCAGATTCCCAGGTTGCGGCTGAACTGAGGAGACAGGCCCGAAATATCAGCCTTGACCAGGAAATTGATCCATCCTTTGACTGTGATATTTTAGATATGCGGCTGCTTGAAAAGTTTACTGAATTACGTGGATCAAAAATCAAACCAACTCTCGACTATCTGGTAAAAATCAAGGCTGCGCAACGTTACGATCATACGTGTCATCCAACCATTGGCGGGATACTTTTGTTTTGTTCTACCCTGCCCGATGAATATTCTTATGCAAGATTCAGGGTTTCCCGCTTCAAGGCTGAAAACAGGGCTGATCTGATAAACTCGACTACTATTAACGATGGTTTGTTGGCGATGCCGGAGAAAATCATGGATTTTGTTCGTCTTTACATGGAAAAAAAGGTGGAGATATCAGCATTGCAAAGAAAAGAGGATTATGACATCCCTCTTCCCGCTATCAGGGAGGGGATTTTAAATGCAATTTGTCATAGAGATTACTCCCTCACGGGGGCTGACAATAAGCTTGATATTTTTTCGGACAGAATTGAAATCACAAGCCCCGGCACGCTTCCTTTAGGGATAACTCTTCAGGATTTAGGGGAGGGGATATCCGAAGTCAGAAACAGGTTTATCGTAAAGATATTCCGTGAAGCAGGGTATGTTGAGCAGTTAGGGACAGGCATAATAAGGATAAAGGAGGCATGCAGAACAAATGCGCTGCCGGAGCCAAAATTCGAAGAAACGGGCAATTTTTTCAAAGCAACTATCTTCAGAGCCCGCTTGACCCTCTCGCCTGATCTTGAAGATGTCTTTGAGCTAATCAAACAGGGGATCCCTTTAGGGAGCAAGGAGATAGCAGAGAATTTGAATATCCATCAGAATACAGCCCTGAAAAGACTAAGACAGCTTGAAGAAAAAGGGTTGATTCACAAACAGGGAAGCGGTCCGCGTGTGAGATATTCTGTTTGATGTGAGATCGTGTGAGAATATGAGATAGATGTGAGATAGATCCACAGATTACGCAGATTAGCGCAGATTTAAAAAAATGAGGGATGAGAGAACATATAAGATTATAGGCGCGGCAATTGAGGTGCATAAGGAATTAGGGTGCGGGTTTCTTGAAGCTGTATACCCTGTTAAATAGCTTGAGGTAGGGTATGTATTACACATATGTATTGCACAGTATGGATATGAAATTTTATACAGGATATACCAAAAACCTCAAGCTAAGATTTGAGCAACATTCTAAGGGTCAGGTGGAATCGACAAGGGAACGACGACCGTTGAAGTTGATATACTATGAGGCTTGCTTAAACCAGGATGATGCAACGAAAAGGGAGAAATATCTAAAAACGTATCATGGAAAAATGTTCCTTAAAAAGAGGCTCAAATCTTATTTAACAGGGTGAATCAGGAGGCGCTTGGAAAGGAGTTTGCTTATCAGGTAATACCATTCAAGCCCCAGCCGATCATCCAAATAGCATACAAAGGAAAGCCGCTGGATAAAACTTATCAAGCTGATTTTGTTTGTTATGATGGGATAATTGTGGAGATCAAGGCCATTTCTTCTTTGTCCGGGATTGAAGAAGCCCAACTGATCAATTATCTTAAGGCAACCGGCTTAAAAGTAGGTCTGTTGATTAACTTCGGAGCCAGATCAGTTGAATATAGGCGGTTGGTTTATGGTTTCTAGTCCACAGATTACGCAGATTACACGGATTGAAAAATGGATAACTAGTCCACAGATTACGCAGATTACACGGATTGAAAAATGGATAACCAGTCTGCAAATTACACAGCTTGCACGGATTAATTGAATGAAATTATTCTTTAAATCTGCGAAAATCTGCGAAATCTGTGGATTGAAGCGTATTTTTGATCTGGCTATGGCTGGTTTTTTATTATGTTTTTTAAGTGTGCCTATTATCATTGTGGCATTGATGGTGAAGTTGACCTCTGAAGGTCCAGTTTTGTACTGGTCAGACAGGGTGGGCATTAATAATCAGATATTTAGGATGCCCAAATTTCGTACAATGCGTGCAGATGCCCCTGCTGTTGCGACCCATCTTTTAAAAAATCCCGATGCTTACCTTACGCCGATCGGGTCTTTTTTGCGCAAGTTCAGTCTGGATGAATTGCCGCAGTTGTATAGTATCTTAAAAGGAGAGTTAAGTTTTGTAGGACCCCGTCCGGCTCTATTCAATCAAGATGACTTGATTGAACTCCGAACCGGAAAAGGGATTCATAAACTCATCCCGGGAATTACCGGCTGGGCGCAGGTAAACGGCAGGGATGAATTGTCCATTCCAATCAAGGTGGAATTTGATGAATATTACTTGAAAAACAGGTCGTTTCTTTTTGACCTCAGAATATTGTTGATGACGTTTTTGAACGTTGTGAGAATGGCGGGGATTGCGCATTGAGGACGGAGGTCTGAGGACGGAGGTCAGAGGTCAGAAGAAACTGGAGGACGGAGAACAGGCTCACGCAAAGGCGCAAAGCACGCAAAGGTAAAGAAAGTATATGAATGAGAATGAGATTGCGAAGATACTTGTTGATGTGGCGTTTCATGTTCATAAAAAGTTGGGGCCAGGGCTTCTGGAAAGCGTATATGAAGCTGTTTTGGCTTATGAATTAAAGAAAAGAGGCATGAAGGTTAAGCGGCAGGCACCGGTGGCGATAGTTTTATGACATAAAGTTCGATGAGGGATTCAGAGCAGATCTGATTGTAGAAGAGAAAGTCATTGTGGAGCTTAAATCTGTTGAAAAAGTAAGCCCAGTACATAAGAAGCAATTGCTAACTTATCTCGGGCTGGCAGACAAGAGGCTGGGGTTGTTGATCAATTTTGGCTCGGAGCTTATACGCGACGGTATATCAAGAGTCGTGAATGGTCTGAAAGAATAACCTGGCGTCTTTGCACCTTTGCGTGAGGAAGATGTTTTTACTTAAGAAAATAATAGGGCCGTTATTATTGCCTTTATCGCTTTGTCTTGAAATCCTACTATTGGGAATTTTCCTGCTCTGGTTTACCCGCAGGCAAAAGACGGGAAGGATAGTTGTTTCTATAGGAGTCGTTTTGCTCGCTGCATTTAGTTACGGAAGCATCGCTGATATTTTGCTGAAGCCTTTGGAACATAAGTATGCTCCTCTTATGGAGTTGCATGCATTTTCCGATGTGAAATGGGTTGTCGTGTTGGGGGGCGGTCACACATCAGACCCTAATCTCCCTTCAACAGGTCAAATATCACATTCCTCCCTTTCCCGTCTTGTGGAGGGAATTCGGCTTCACAACTTGCTGGGTAGAAGCAAGTTGATTCTTTCCGGAGGCGGGGCTTCTGATGCAATACCGGAGGCAAAGGTGATGGCAGACGTGGCTGTTGCGTTGGGGGTAGCCGGTGAGGATGTGGTGTTGGAGTCTTTATCGCGAGATACAAAGGATGAAGCCAGGCTCATCCAGAGGATCGTGGGAAACGATAGGTTTATTTTGGTGACCTCCGCTTCCCATATGCCCCGTTCCATGGCAATGTTCCGAAAAACCGGTATGCAGCCCATGCCTGCATCCACAGATTATTACGTGAAACAGCGGCGCGGAATGAGTCCCGGCATGTTTTTTCCAAGTTCTGGCGGGTTGGGAAAGACGGAACGGGCGGTTTACGAATATTTGGGGTTGACCTGGGCAAAACTGAAGGGTCAAATCTAGCTGATGTGGGAAGGGCACAAAGAATGGGAACAACGGGATGGTATGGTGGGGTGAAAAGAGTGAGAAAGGACTTGCGTAACAACCTCGCTAATGGTATTGCCCACTATCCTGTATCCCTTGGCGTCTGACCTGTCCAAGAAAGGGCTATGAAAACCAATCTATTACGCAGGAATTTTTTGGTAGTTTTGGGCATTGATGTCCTGGTGCTCGCTGCAGCCTGGTATGCGGCACATTTGGTGCGCTTCGAGTTTGTCGTCCCGTCGGAAAGATTGGCTTTACTCAAAAGGATGCTGCCTATTATTCTGACCGTCAAGATTGTCAGTTTCTATTTCTTCGACCTCTACCGCGGGATATGGCGCTACACCAGTATTGCTGAGCTTCTAAATATTATCAAGGCTTCTGCCGTTAGTTCTCTTCTCATCATAACTATTGTACTTTTCGGCACAAGGTTTGAAGGTTTTTCGAGGTCTGTATTTGTCATTGATTGGTGTTTGACCATCTTGTTTGTCTCAGGATTTCGCCTTAGCGTCCGTCTTTATTTTGAGATCTTCAGTGAAGACAAACCCTCAAGGGTGGCCATCAGGGCACTTTTTAGACCTCTGAGAAAAAAGCGTCCTGGATTCGAGAACCTGCTTATTATTGGCGCCGGAGACTGCGGCGAAAAGATCTATAGAGAGATACGCGGCAACACACGCCTTGGCTATAATGTGGTGGGGTTCCTCGATGATCATCCCACAAAGATGGGTATGAAGATACATGGTATTCCAGTGTTGGGGCCTGTCAGAAATATTGGGCCGGTAGCAAGAAGTGTCAAGGCTGACGAGGCGCTCATAGCCATTCCGTCGGCCAACTCTGAACAGATGCGTAGGATTGTGGCTCATTGCAAAGAGAGCGGCATAAGATTCAAGACGGTGCCAGGGATGGGCGAACTCATTAACGGTAAGGTGACTGTTAATGCGATTCGCGAGGTGGCTTACCGAGATTTGCTGGGTCGTGAAGTAGTTAGACTGGACGAGGTGCGAATCGGCGCTTGCCTTCGCGGCCGGAGTGTGCTGGTTACTGGCGCTGGCGGCTCAATCGGTTCGGAATTATGCCGGCAGATCTGCCGGTTTCGGCCGGAGCGAATTGCGTTATATGAAAGAGCAGAGAGCTTTCTTTATGAACTTGAGCTGGAGCTCAAACAGGACTTCAGCGACATAAGAATCTTGCCTTTACTGGCAGATATCCGAGACAGGCGCCAGCTTGAAAAAGCCTTTGAGGCTTCGAAGCCTCAAGTTGTTTTTCATGCCGCAGCCTATAAACACGTGCCCATGATGGAGCTTCAACCCTGGAAGGCGATCAAGAATAACATCCTGGGGACGCGAAATTTGATTGACGTGGCAAAGAAGTTTGATGTGGAGCGCTTTGTTTTTGTCTCCACTGATAAAGCCGTACGTCCGGTTAACGTCATGGGCGCCTCCAAGCGAGCGGCAGAGCTGCTCGTTCAGAGTCAAAACGGCCGAGGACAATCGGGCACTCATTTCATGATCGTCCGTTTCGGCAATGTAGTGGGCAGCATTGGTAGTGTGGTGCCGCTTTTCAAGAAGCAAATTGAGAAAGGGGGTCCAGTTACCGTCACGCACCCGGAGGCTACCCGCTATTTCATGACGATTCCAGAGGCCTGCCAGCTTATCCTTCAAGCGGGCGCCATGGGTGAGGGCGGCGAGATTTTTGTCCTCGATATGGGTATACCCATCAGGATTGCCGACATGGCCCGCGATCTTATCCGTCTATCCGGGTTAGAGCCGGATGTGGACATCAAGATTGAGTATATTGGCCTCAGGCCCGGGGAAAAGCTCTATGAAGAGTTAATTACTGAGGGCGAGGGCATTCTTCCTACCAACCATGATAAGATCATGGTCCTCAAGGGGGCAGAGTGTCATCTCGGGGTCCTGAACGGCGTCATCGACGAACTGGCGAAACTGGCGTATGATCAGGATACTCATAATATCAAGGAGAAGCTTAAAAACATTATACCGGAATACAAGCCGAGCTGGCAAGCGGCAAGAGGGGTGAAGGATGTCCACGAGATAGGGGAGGGTGGAGTGAAACCGGCACTAACAATTTCAACAACAAACCCTTAGGGCGAGCCCTGAGATACCTACCCCGTCTCTCCCCTCACGTATTTCCCCGCCCAATTTCACCTCTTTCTTGTTCCCGATAAGAAGTGACACCTGTTTCCGCTCAAGGCGAGACCTTTTCGCAACCCCTTTGAACGACCATAATGAGCTTTTTGGGGACCCATCCGGGCGAAGTGGACTCACATGAGTCGGCAAAGCCTGAACGGTTTGAGGCCCTGAGGCCGCCTATCACCAGACAGATCGGACAGGATATTGCAAAATGAGTTCATCTGGTGTCATAATAATAAATTGGTGAACAATGGCCTGGCAAATCAGCATGCGGTCAAAGGGGTCTTTATGGAATTCAGGCAGCCGCGTCATGTATAATGTGGCTTCCTCTTCCAGCGGAACGGTCTCTATGGCATGTTTTTTTCTCTGGGCCGGTATGAAGTGCTCAGGTCGTTGCGGCAGCGGCAGTCGTCCCAGGGCATGTTTGATGCAAATCTCCCAGCTGGAGACAGAACTCAGATAAATGTCGTTCTCAGGGTTGACAAAGAGTTCACGGGCATGAGTCGAGAGTTCGGAGGCATCACTGATAATCCAGAGAAATGCACATGTGTCCAAGAGTATTTTCAAGGATCTTCACCATAAAATGGAGCCACGATTTCGGCCGGCAAGGGTTCAAAAAATTCGGGAGGAACTTTGAATTTGCCTTTGGCCAGGCCCACTGGACGTCGAGATTTTCTATCCGGCCGAATAGGACGAATTTCGGCAACAGGGACATTTCTTTTGCACAATACAATGGTTTCCCCTTTGGCCAATCGATCCAGGTAGCGGGAGAGATGCGTTTTTGCTTCATGAATGTTGATTTTAATCATGGTTTATTTCTAGCCTAGAAAGTGAACCAAGTCAACCCTTTTTTAGAATACTTACAGCACAGCAAGGTAACCACCAGTCTTTGATTGACTTCAAATCAGAAAAGGAGCGTCCCACAATGTCTGAGCTTGCAAAATCGCCTGCATGGAAGGCCCTCGAGGCCCATTACCAGGAAATGAAAGAAAAACATATGCGGGACTTGTTCAAACAAGATCCCAGCCGTTTTGGGAAATTCTCTCTCAGATTTAACGAGATCCTCCTTGATTACTCCAAAAATCGCATTACCGAAAAAACCGTGGCCCTGCTTGTGGACTTGGCCATACAGGCGGATGTAACAGGATGGAGAGAGAAAATGTTCAGCGGGGAAAAGATCAACTTCACGGAAAACAGAGCGGTTTTGCACGTTGCGCTTCGCAATCGTTCCAACCGGCCCATTCACGTTGACGGAAAAGACGTGATGCCCGCTATAAACGCCGTATTGGAACAGATGGGACGGTTCTGTGATACTGTGCGGCAGGGAAAATGGAAAGGCTACACGGGCAAGGCCATTACGGACATCGTAAATATCGGCATCGGCGGGTCAGACCTTGGCCCGGTGATGGTCACCGAGGCCCTCAAGCCCTATGGGAAGCCCGGCCTTACCCCCCATTTTGTTTCAAATATCGATGGCACACACCTCGCAGAAACGCTCAAAGGCTTGGATGCTGAAACCACGCTCTTTATTATCGCGTCAAAGACGTTTACGACTCAGGAGACGTTGACGAATGCCCACAGCGCTCGAGATTGGTTTCTCCGCAGAGCCGGTAATGAAGCTGCGATCGCAAAGCATTTTGTGGCGGTTTCTACAAATGCTGAAGAGGTGAGTCGGTTCGGTATTGATACAAAGCATATGTTTGAATTCTGGGATTGGGTAGGGGGGCGGTATTCGCTGTGGAGCGCCATAGGTCTGGCTATCGCACTCTACATTGGTATGAAAAACTTCGAGTCCATGCTCGCCGGCGCCCATGAGATGGATGAACATTTCCGTACTGCGCCGCTGGACAAGAATATGCCTGTAATACTTGCATTGTTAGGGATTTGGTATAACAACTTCTTTGGCGCCCAAACCCATGCCATCCTTCCCTATGATCAGTATCTCCATCGTTTCCCTGCTTATTTTCAACAGGGCGATATGGAAAGCAACGGCAAACGCGTGAATCGGCAAGGAGACCTGGTCGGCTATTCGACTGGTCCGATCGTCTGGGGTGAGCCTGGCACAAACGGCCAACATGCGTTTTATCAACTGATTCACCAGGGGAGCAAGCTGGTCCCGGCAGACTTCCTTGCGCCAATCAATAGCCAAAATCCTCTCGGCAGGCATCATGAGATTCTCTTGTCGAACTTTTTTGCCCAGACCGAGGCGCTGATGAAGGGTAAGACCAAGGACGAGGCCCGTGCCGAGATCCTTGCCGGCGGCATGGACCCGGAAGCCGCAGAGAGGCTGTTGCCTCACAAGATATTTGAAGGCAACAGACCGACAAACTCGATTCTCTTTAACAAGCTCGATCCCAAGACCTTGGGGGCCCTTGTTGCTCTTTATGAGCATAAGATCTTTGTGCAGGGAATTGTCTGGAATATCAACTCCTATGACCAGTGGGGCGTGGAGCTTGGCAAACAGCTTGCCAAGGCGATCCTCCCGGAGTTAGACAGTGACGCTCCTGTAGCTTCTCATGACTCCTCCACAAATGGCTTGATCAACTATTGCAAGGGTTATAGAAGAGAACAAGTGCCTGAAGTTCAAAATGCCTAAAAGTCTGTTCTTCTTATTGACCCAGTGGGGTTAATCTGTTAAATTACATACAAAAAAACAGATCAGAATTCAAAACGACTCTGTCAAAGCGCGGACAGGGGCTATGAGCCGGAATATGCGTATCTGTGTGATTGACGGTCAGGGCGGGGGTATCGGAAGCATCATCATAAAAAAGCTCAGGGAAGCTTTCGAAGAATCAGTGGATATAACCGCCCTTGGAACCAACGCCATTGCCACGGCCCAGATGCTTAAGGCCAGGGCAAATCGAGGCGCCTCGGGCGAAAACGCTATCGTGCGCACGGTGGGCCAGGCGGACATTATCGTGGGTCCCATGGCAATTGTTTTGGCTCATTCCATGATGGGCGAGATGACCCCTCGCATGGCTGAGGCTGTGACCGCAAGCACGGCCAAGAAGTTATTGATTCCGCTTTCCCAGGAAAATGTTGAAATCGTGGGACTACCCCGGACCCCCCTTCCGCCGCTCATTGAAATGTTGATCGAAAAACACCTGAAAGCCATTCTTGAAAATTAGGCTCGCCAAAACCGCAGGCTTCTGCATGGGTGTCCACAGGGCTGTGGAGATCGTTCTGGATGTTGCCAACAGCCAGGATGGCCCTATCTATACCTTCGGCCCACTGATTCATAACCCCCAGGTCTTAGAAATTCTGGCAGAAAAGGGTGTCTCCGTCTTGAATGACCCTTCAGGGGCAAAACCCGGAATGGTTGTCATAAGGGCCCATGGAGTGCCGTCCCAGACCAAGCAGGGGCTTGCTGATGCAGGATTTACTGTAATCGACGCCACTTGCCCCAGGGTCATAAAAGTCCAAAACATTATTTCCAAGTATGCCAGGCTGGGCTATGCCGTTGTCATCGTGGGTGACAGGGACCACCCTGAAGTCGTAGGTCTCCTTGGACATGCCGAGGGGCAAGGCCATGTGGTCAGCCATCCCCGTGACGTTGCCGACCTCCCGCGTCTTGAGCGGACCATCGTCGTTGCCCAGACCACCCAGGACGGCAAGCTTTTTGATGCTGTTGCCGGCGCGATGGAAGAGCGTTTTCCAGGCTCCAGAGTGTTCAACACCATTTGTGATTCAACTCATCAACGCCAGGCTGAAGTCAGGGAAATGGCAAGGAATGTGGATGCAGTGGTGGTGGTCGGTGGCCGCAACAGTGGCAATACGCGAAGACTCGCTCAAGTAGTCGAGCAGGAGGGATGCCGGGCATTTCATATCGAGAGTGAGACAGAAGTCGACAGCGCTGCCATTGAACGATTGCAGACCATTGGCATTACAGCAGGGGCCTCAACGCCCAACTGGGTAATCAAAAAAGTCTACAGGACTCTGGAAGGTCTCCCTTACAGGACAAGGGGCCGATGGCGGCAAACGGTCTTCAGGATACAGCGGTGGCTTCTTTTAAGCAATCTGTACGTGGCGCTGGGGGCAGGGTTTCTCAGTTATACTTGCGCGCTTTTGTCGGGTATCAGACCAGGCCTTCCATCCGCCCTGATGGCCAGTTGCTATGTGCTTTCCATGCACATACTGAATAACTTCATCGGCAAAGAGGCTGTGCGGTACAACGACCCGGACCGGGCCAGCTTTTATGAACAGAGCCGGGGCATCCTTATAACGCTGGCGATCATGTCGGGGGCAGTAGGGCTTTTTATGGCATTTACTCTGGGCATGGTTCCTTTTTTGGTTCTTTGCGTCATCAGCGCCCTCGGGCTTCTGTATAAGGTCAAGCTCTTTCCCGGCCGCCTCAAGACAGGCCGGAAGATCGAGCGCATCAGTGACATACCGGGTTCAAAGACAGTGTTGATTGCCATAGCCTGGGGGGTTGTCACCGTAGTGCTCCCTCACCTTTCTATCTCGTTGCAAGTTACTAGCACAATGATTTTCGTGACGTTATTTGCCTCGGTCATGGCCTTTGTGCGAACTGCTTTTTTTGACATACTGGATATGCAAGGCGACCGGCTTGTGGGACAGGAAAGCCTCCCCATCGTACTGGGGGAGAAGAAGTCCCTGCGGATACTAAAGCGACTCCTGGCGTTCTCCTTGGCAGTCCTGCTTTTCTCCCCGATTATGCATCTTGCCACCACCCTGGCCTATTGTCTGGTACTTTCGCTGTTATATATGGCATGGGTCGTTCACGCCTTTGAGAAACACTGGATTGTGACTGGTTTCAGATTTGAGTTCCTGGTGGAGACTATATTTTTGTTCACCGCGGGGGTTGCCCTTGTTTGGCAGCTCCTCACCTATTGAAACAAATTTTTGACAGGATTACAGGATAAGCACGATATTTTTTAAAACAGGATAAGTGTTTTGGCATCCTCCAAACAGGGCAAAAAGTAGTTTGCGCTTGCCTGAAATTTTGTTTATGACCCCAGGCTTTCCCGTTGAAAGCACGATTCAGATTTCATGCCTTGTGTTTTTCACTCCTGACGCCTGATTCGATCTCGCAGACGATCTCTAGCAAGAAGTGCAAACCACGAAATGAAAGATGCCCGTATTTTGATCAACAAGACTAAATTAATCCAGTCCATCCCGTTAATCCTGTGAAGAACGGATATTATCGGACCTGGCAAGAAGGGCGCCGAGGTCTTTCGGGGAGATATCCAGCTTTGAGAATATCTTCTGTTCCAGCAATTGGGTTTCGAGTTGAACTTCTTCCAAGCTCGCCTGAAGAGCCGGGAACTTGTTGGCATATCTTTCTTGTATGTCCTGAAACCGCTCCTCTATATCC
>Ga0114919_10003610_pt1 | contig 12445 bp, 6 predicted proteins | sample BlataG_FD_88682 | JGI IMG/M metagenome (GOLD analysis project Ga0114919, IMG submission 88682) | Deep subsurface microbial communities from Black Sea to uncover new lineages of life (NeLLi) - Black_00105 metaG | ecosystem: Environmental > Aquatic > Marine > Oceanic > Sediment | place: Atlantic... | reverse complement strand
TTCGTAAATATCGCGCTTCGGCAGAAGGTCATAAGCCTTTTCCATCATTTTGTTGGTTCGACTGTCGCGATAATGATAGGGGTTTTCAATCAGTCTTCCATCAGCACCTATTAGGCCGAAATCAACCCCCCAGCTATCTACACCGATAGCGGCAATCAGGCCGTCCGCCCGTTTTACTGCTTTGGCAATGCCAGCCTCAACTTCACGAATCTGCCTGTTGAAGTCCCAGCGGAGTGAGGGGTTCTCTTCCAAGGGGACATTGTTGAAACGATAAACCTCCTCAAGGGTTAGCTTGCTGGCCGAGATGCAGCCAAGCATCACTCTGCCACTCTCGGCACCAAGGTCTACCGCGATATATCGTCTTATTTTGGCCATTGGCAAATTGTTTTCGTCTTTGTCCAACCAACTTTTTATTAAGTCCGGTACAGTTTTAGAAGAGTTTTTTCCGCTCGTCTGTTCCACAGGCCTTGGGTCAGGCACTCAGCGACCTGCGGAATTTGGCGATGCAGGTTTTCCAGCCGGGTTAGTTTCAAACCTTTGCAGGCCGGATAAACAACAATTTTGCCGGGTATCAGGCGGTTTTCAATTGCCCGGATTCCTTGGGCTGCACCATCAAGCCCACAGATGGCCGCGACGCAGACGTTAGTGTCAAGCCTGCCGGATTCGGCTTTCGCTAATACCTGTTTCATATCGTCAAGAACAGAGCCACTTGTCCCGATGAGATAAAGCTGCTTTCGTATGTAAGTATCCAGGTCAAGTTTGGTCGTGCCCGCAGCAGGTATTCCGGCAAAGATATTTATGATTCCCCGATTTGCGGCGCTTTGCACTGAAGCAGCGACCAAGTCAGGTATTGGTGCCATCAAAGTAGTATAATCGAAAGCTGCATTGATTTGCTCTTTGGCAGGATTGTAGCTCTTGAGCAGGACATCATTTTTCCTGGCCAATGGCACAGCAATTTTTGTCAGAGCTGCTAACCTTGTCTCGTCAACATCGTTCGCAAAAATGCTGATACCGTCGACGCCCTGGCAGATATTTCGTATCACGTGCATCATCCCCATAGGTCCGCCTGCCCCGATAACATTAATTTTATCACTGGGGCGAATCTCACCGTTTTCAGGTATGTTTTGCATCGACTCAGCGGGGTCTGTACCTGTAGTGCCGATTATGCGAATACCGCCGTAGTGAACTTGGCCGACGGAGGTAACAACATCCCTGCCGAATGTCCCGCCGCCAAGGATGATGTTGAGAAGAGCGTTCGGCGCTAATTTTGCAAAAAGTCCTTCGACTGTATCTGCATTCAAGCCGAAATAGATTACATCATCGAAAGTGGTGTCTTTAAGCTCGGCTACGTTTGCTGCCTGTCTTATCGTTAGGTTTAATCCGGTCGGCGCTGGTGACTGCGAAACCCACGTTATTTGGCTCGGTTTGCCATAGCGATGAAACAAGTTCCCAAGGGCGTCTTCGCCAACTCCTACATCAGCGACGACGAGCATCCGGCCATTCGGCATAAGGTCGTGGCGTTGTTTGGAGGCGTAGGCGTTTTCGACGCAGGCCCACGGCTCAACAAGAGCTACGGCTGAAGCTGAGAGCTCCTCTGGAACTGGAATCAGCATTGAGTCACCTTCGGGCGAGGTGATAATTCTCTCATCCATCAGGACATATTCCTGAAGAGCTCCTTCAAAGTTGTATCCGAAAGCAGCGTTGGAACCGGCAGTTTGCAGCCAGCGGTAATCGGTCTGAACAAGATACCGCTCTCCCGGCTTGAAGTTCTGCACGCCAAGACCAACCGCTGTAATTCTCACCACCGCCTCGTGACCTGGTACAGTTGCTAAATTACCGGGGACGTAGCTTGGTATTTCTCTGGGTATCTCTTGTTCAATGCCTGAGACTATCTCGCCTTTGCGAACGTGGCTGGAAAATTGCTTCAGCAGTTTGAGGTCGGAAAAACACAGTCCGACCGCTTCGGGCTGACAGAGAATTTGGTGCCGTCCGGGCCTGGTCACCTCTTTGGAACAATTCAAAACAAGCTCATCCGGGCCAATGAGCTGTACAGCACATTGTGTTTCCGGCAAGTTTGGCATAATTTACATTTCAGTTTTGTTCATCGTCCATCGTCAATTGTCCATCGTACATCGCCAATCGTCTATCGTCAATCGTCCATCGCCAATCGTACATCGTCAATACCGGGCCTATCACAAAAATCGCACCTGTGCCTGCGTCACCATAGGTGCAGGTCTGCCCCCCCCACCGTCTTGCTTGCCCCCCTGCTTCTTGCCCACCGTCTCGACTCGCGTCGGGAGACGCGGGGGCAGGCGAAGCAAAACGAGGGGCTTCGCAAAAGCGAAGCAGCGGGTGCAGGCAATGCGCATAAAAAAAGGGAGACACAGGCGGTTGTAGAACTGTTTGTAGGCCCGTCTCCCTGTTGCGATGTGCCTTTTCGTACACATTACCGCGGATAGTGCAATGGCGAAACCGTCTGTTTACACTCGCAACATATATATTATACGACAAAGCAGAAGCTTTGTCAATGAAATCTTGTTCGCGAACGGCTGTTTTGGAAACCATTGGCGCCAAGAAACGTACCTGTGTTCATAAAAACGGGTCGAAATTCTCACCAAAGCTGTGTTGGTCCTGGGCTATTTTCTGTTATCTTTCATCAGGTCTGGCGGCAATTTTTCGGTATTGGCGACCCCCGGCCCCGCTGCTTCGCTTTTGCGAAGCAAAACGGCGGGGGCAGGCGGGCCAGAGCCACACTACCGCCGTTAAAAGGGCTGTTGCATGCTGAAGCGGCATTCGTTACTATAAGGCTGCCGGTAGCGTGACAGAGAATAAGGCGTAATTACCGGAAGAAGCCAGATTAAAGTCGATGAGAATGAAAAAAAATCACAAGGGTTGGGTGGCGGCACTTGTGGTAATGTTGCTGCTGTTGCAGGCTGAAATTTATGCGTGCCAGGCAGCACAACAGCCGGTGGGCAGAAAGCACGAAATGGTTTTTTCCCGGCCGGTTTCGCGGCACGAGCCGGAAACCAAGGCAGCGGAGAAATGGGACCAAGCCATGCCGACCGGCAACGGGCGCGTAGGCGCGCTCGTATTCGGGAACATTCAAAATGAAACAATCGTCTTGAATCACGATTCGCTATTTATAACTACAAAGAAACCTATGCTGCCGGATGTTTCTGAACACCTGCCGAAGGTGCGCGAGTTGATTGCTCAAGGCCGATACAAGGAGGCAAGCCGGTATTATCGAGACCAAGTCAAGGTAGAGTACGACCATCAGGGGTCGGATTCCTTCCATCCCGCGTTCAATGTCACTATCGATATGCCAATGGCTGAGAAGGTTACGGAGGTGTACCGCATCGTTAACTTCGAGACGGGCGAGGTGCTGGTGAGATGGAAGCAGGCAGAGGTGACTTACGAGCGCAAGGTATTCGTTTCGCGTCGGGATGATGTTGTGATTATGAGCATCACGGCTTCCAAACCTAATATGGTCAGCTGTAATGTCGGTTTATTGCCGACCGGTCTTAAACGGTCCGAACTGGGGGACGGCAAGGATGTGCGGGTACCAAGATTCCTGATAGAACGTGTTGCCAAGATTAAGCTTGAGGAAGTCCCGATAACTTTCAATCTGTCGGCTGAGAATAACCTACTTACTTTGCTTGCCAAATACGATGTCGGCGGCAAGTATCGTATGGTTGGGGGGGAATATGGTGGTTGTGCCCGTGTGGTGGTCAAGGGCGGCAGCGCAAAAACGTCGAAGCTGCAGGTTATTGCTAAACAGGCAGACGAAGTGCTCGTAGTCATCAAACTTTTTGCCAACGAAGACGACGCTGCTGCGCTTCGGCGAATTAGCGAGGATACCGAAAGTCTGCCTGCCGACTATGGCTATCTGCTGAGATGCCACACCGCTCTGCACCGTGAGTTGTTTATGCGGGTAGAGCTGGACCTCGGCGGAAGGGAGAAACATCGCAAACTTTCGAATGAGAAATTGGTCAACGAAGCCAATCACGGGCAGGCTTTGAATGCATTGATGGAGCGGATGTTTGACTTCGGGCGGTATGCACTGCTTTGCAGCAGTACATCTGAGGGTATGCCGGCTAATCTGCAAGGTATCTGGAATGGGCTGTACGGTCCGCCCTGGGCTGCAGATTATCACAATGATATGAACATTCAAATGAACTATTGGCAGGTCCTGCCGGGGAATATGGCTGAGATTACCCTGTCCTACTTTGACTACTATGAGTCGATGGTGGATGATTTTCGCACCAACGCGCGGAACATCGCCGGTTGTCGGGGGATTCTGGCACCCATCTCAGGGACAACGCACGGCTTGTCGGGTCTTGGTTGGAGCTATTGGACCGCCGGTGCCGGCTGGCTGGCGCAGCTTTTCTACGATTATTGGCTCTACACCGGCGACCGCGACTTCCTTGAGAAACGTGCAGTACCCTTTATGAAGGAAGTCGCGTTGTTCTATGAGGATTTCCTGATTGAGGGCAGAGACGGCCGATGTGTCTTCAGCCCATCGTTTTCCCCTGAGAATGTTCCCGCCAATACTAAGAGCTTTTGCACCATCAACGCCACTATGGATATTGCCGTTGCTCGGGAACTGCTGCCTAACCTGTGCGAGGCTTGTGAACTGCTGGGTATTGAAAAAGCAGGTGTCAAGCGTTGGCGCAAGATGCTGGCGAAGTTGCCGTCCTACCTGGTTAATGAAGATGGTGCGCTGAAGGAGTGGTCGCACCCGGACTTCAAAGACAATTACGAGCATCGCCATATGTCGCATTTGTATCCAGTATTCCCAGGCATCGAGATTACGCGCGAGCGCAGGCCAGAGCTCTTCGAGGCCTGCCGAGCAGCAATGGAAAAGAAGTGGAGTGAATTTGAGTATCCGTGTGCGTGGTCGTACGTTCTGGCGGCCTGCACATTTGCTCGTCTGGAGCAAGGAGACGAAGCCTGGAAGGGCCTGGAGGTTGTGGCTCGTGGTTACAGGCTGCCGAATCTATTCACAACTCTTTGGTTGTACGACCATAAGCCTCCCATGTATCAGTTTGAGGCCGCCAGCGGGATACCTGCGGCGATAATGGAGATGCTGCTTTTCTCCGAGCCGGGCACAATCAAACTGTTACCCGCCCTGCCAAAGGCTTGGCCCAAAGGCTATATCAAAGGTGTGCGCGCCCGTGAAGGCTTTGAGGTGGATATTTATTGGGAGGACGGCAAACTGACCAAAGCCGTGATCCGGTCACTGCTTGGCAATAGCTGTAAGGTGCGTTATTCGAATAAGATGATTGCACTCAAGACTAAAAAGGGCAAGAGCTATTTGTTCGATGGCAACCTCAAGCAATTCAGAGACTTGGCAAGATAACCGTATTTTTAATAAAGCCTGTATAAGAGTTTTTTGGCTTTATGAAGGAGAGCGACGTGAATAAGAATCTTATTTGTAGAGTTGCAATTTGGCTACTCAGTCTCTTGGCCTTAGCTGTAGTTTCTTGTGCCGAGCGTGGTGGAGATTTAAAACCGGAAACCGAAGAGATTGCGGTTGCGCAAGCAAGCAGGAAGCTGGTGCTGTGGTATCGCCAGCCAGCCAAGGAATGGGTCGAGGCGCTGCCGATTGGCAATGGCCGGCTTGGAGCAATGGTTTTCGGAGGGGTATATGAGGAACGGATTCAGCTAAATGAAGATACTGTGTGGGCAGGGGGACCTTATGACCCGACCAATCCGGAAGCCCTTGAAGCATTGCCAAAGGCGAGAGAACTGATATTTGCCGGCGAGTACAAGCAAGCGCACGAACTAATCAAAGAGAAAATGATGGCCAAACCGCTGCGTCAGATGCCGTATCAGCCTGTGGGCAACTTGCAACTTAGATTTCACGATGACAAGCAGCAGTTCACCGATTACCGTCGCGAACTGGATTTGACGACCGCGGCTGCTCAGGTGTTTTACAGCATCAACGGCGTTAGATATAAACGTGAAACTTTCGCAAGTGCGGTCGACCAGGTTATCGTTGTACATCTTACAGCAGACAAGCCCGCTAGTATTACTTTCTCCGCGACTATGGACAGCCCTCAAAAGGTTACGGTGGAAGCAGTTGAGCCAGACAGCCTGGTTATGAAGGGCATCTCCGACGATGCCAGAGGCATTAAAGGTTCGGTGGCCTTCCAATGCCGTGTTCGAGTAAGAATCGATGGTGGTAGAATCGTCCAAGATGATGGAAAACTTGCAGTTGTCGGTGCCAATTCAGCTACACTTCTGATTGCAGCAGCTACCAATTATGTCAACTATAAAGACCTCAGCAGCGACCCGGAAGCCAAAGTTGAAAATTATCTTTCCAATGTTTGTAGCAAATCTTACGAAAAGCTTCGTTCGGCTCATATCGCTGACCATCAGAAATTATTTGGCCGGGTCGAACTCTACGTGGGCGAGACCGATAGGATGAAGAAACCCACTGATGAGCGGCTCAGGACATTCAAAGATGGTGGTGACCCACAATTAGCTGAAGTGTTCTTTCAGTTTGGTAGGTATTTGCTGATTTCGAGTTCCCGTCCCAGAACTCAACCAGCTAATCTGCAGGGACTTTGGAATGAGAGCATGAGTCCGCCATGGGACAGCAAGTACACGGTAAACATAAATGCCGAAATGAACTATTGGCCAGCAGAGGTTTGCAATCTGTCCGAGTGCCACGAACCGTTATTACGAATGATAATGGAGTTGGTGGAGCCTGGCAGCCGAACGGCCAAAGTTCATTATGGCGCCCGCGGCTGGGTATGTCATCACAACACTGACCTATGGCGGGCAACGGCTCCAATCGACGGGCCATACTGGGGGATGTGGCCGACAGGCGGTGCGTGGTTATGCAAACATCTCTGGGAGCATTATCTGTTTAATGGTGACAAGGAGTATCTGAAGGAAATTTATCCGACGATGCGGGGAGCAGCCCAGTTTTTTGTTGATACTCTGGTTGAAGAGCCAAAGCACCATTGGCTGGTTACGTGTCCTTCGTTGTCACCGGAATTAGGGCCACCGGGACACGACGCGAGTGTTTGTGCCGGGCCAACTATGGATATGCAAATCCTGCGTGATCTGTTTGGCAGTTGTGCCGCAGCTTCTGAGATACTAGGGATTGATGCAGAATTCTGCGCTAAGTTAAGACAGACTCGGGAGCAGCTTGCTCCGATGCAGATTGGAAAGTATGGTCAATTACAGGAATGGCTTGAAGACTGGGACGACCCCAATTGCCATCATCGGCACAGTTCGCATCTGTATGGTTTGCACCCGAGTAATCAAATCACCAAGCGGGGTACGCCGGAACTGTTTAAGGCAGCTCGGAAGTCTCTTATCTTTCGAGGTGACGGAGGAACGGGCTGGTCGATGGCGTGGAAGATCAACTTCTGGGCGCGGCTTGAGGATGGTGACCACGCATACAAGCTACTGAGTAAGCTGTTGACCCTTGTGGGAACCGAAGAAGGGCAACGAGGAGGATTATATCCGAATCTGTTTGATGCTCATCCGCCGTTCCAGATAGACGGCAACTTTGGTGCAACGGCAGGTATTGCTGAGATGCTGCTGCAAAGCCACACAGGCGAAATTCATCTGCTGCCCGCCCTGCCGAGAGCGTGGCCTACCGGCTATGTCAAAGGCCTGCGCGCCCGCGGTGGTTTTGAAGTGGATATTTACTGGGAGGATGGTAAGCTCACATATGCTGTGGTTCGCTCGTTACTTGGCAACAAGTGCATGATACGCTACGGAGATAAGATGGTTGAACTGAAAACCGAGGCAGGCAAGAGTTATCAACTTGGTGGTAGCCTGAAACATACCAGTGCTAAGAATCTAACCATAGGTACATAGAGGAGAGCAAACGTGGAGAAAAATGCAAGGTGCTGGGTAGTTGTGAGTTTTATAGGTTTCTTGGTCACGGCTTCGGTTTTCGGTGCTGGTAAGGCACAGAGCGCTGATATTCTGGACAGCTACAATATCGTTTGGAATTCTCAGAGCACGAACGCAAGCGAATCTATGCCAGTTGGGGGTGGTGATATTGGTCTGAACGTTTGGGTGGAAAACGATGAGGTGCTGTTTTATATCGGCCGGAGCGGCACATTTGACGAGAACAATCATATGCTGAAATTAGGACGCGTTCGGCTCAAACTCAGCCCAGATGCTTTCAGCAAGGAAGGTACATTCCAGCAGGAGTTGAAGTTGCGAGAGGGCTACATTGAGATTGCCGGTCAATCTGCGGAAACCAGCGCGGTTATCAAAATCTGGGTCGAGGTATTTTGTCCTGTGATCCACGTTGATATCGATAGCAGTACTCCGTTATCACTCACGGCTCAATATGAGAATTGGCGTACAACTGCGCGGGAATTACCGGCCGATGATAGGAAGTCTCGCTTCCCCTGCATGAGTTTAGTCGGATACCCCGGAAAGGTCACGATGTACCCCGACCACGTCGGGCACAAGGACAATGCTGTTGTGTGGTATCATCGCAACAGAAATGATGACCTTCTTTTTGACAAGGAAATAGAGCAGCAGGAACTTGAAGAGGTCAAGGACCAGATGTGGAACCCGCTGAAGAACAGGACATTCGGCGGCCTGATGAAAAGTGAGGAGATGGTTTCGGCGGGTACGTCCTCCGGTCGCTACGCGCATACGGACTTTAAGGGACGGAAACTGCGTAGTCGGTCAGCTAAAAAATCTCACAAGTTGAAAATATACCTGCATACAGACCAGTCTGAAACCATTGAGCAGTGGAAGAAAGATTTGTACAGATTGATAGATGACGCTGACCGGTCGGAGGAATCGGCGAGGAAGAAACACAAAGACTGGTGGAGGCAGTTCTGGGAACGCGGTCACGTTTTTATCAATGCTGAGAAGGCGGATCCTAATGACAAGGGCTGGCAGATAGGTCGCAATTATCAGTTATTCCGCTATATGCTCGGATGCAATGCGTATAGTAAGTGGCCTACCAAATTCAATGGCAGCTTTTTCACCTACGACCCGGTTTTTGTCCGAAACAAAAGGGGCGTCAAAACTGAAAGTCCGGACTTTCGTACGTGGGGCGGAGGCAGTTTTACGGCTCAAAACCAGCGGCTGGTTTATTGGCCAATGCTTAAAAATGGCGATTTTGATATGATGCCCTCCCAGTTTGAGTTTTACCGTCGAGCCCTTTCCGCAGCGAAGCTTAGAACACAGGTATATTGGGGGCACGATGGCTGTTCCTTTACTGAGCAGCTCGAGAATTTCGGGCTCCCTGTCGGCTCCTGCTATGGCTGGCTCAATGGGACCTCGAGGTGGGGCCTGCGTAAGCCGGGGACACCAACTGGGGTACAGTCGATAGGCTGCGTGTATCAGTTTGGCCATCAATTGGATTTTTCATATATGATTCTTGAGCATTATCGTTTTTCCGGAAAGGATATTTCCCGATACCTGCCGTTTATTGAAAGTTCAGTAACCTTTTTTGACAAGCACTACCGGTTTCGCCACAAGAAACTTACAGGCAAGCCGCTGGATGAGAATGGACATCTGGTAATCTTTCCCTCACGTGCCTGCGAATCATACGTTGATGCAAAAAATCCAGCCGATGTTATTGCGGGCCTCAAGGTGGTACTTTCTCGCCTGCTTGAACTTCCTGATAAGCTTGTGCCCGCCGCCAAGAAGGAGAAGTTTCGGACGATGTTACAGCGCATACCGCCCCTTCCTCTTAAAGAAAAAGACGGTCGGTCGTATCTTGCCGGCGCGGAAGAGTGGAGTCGATTCGCGGTTGGTGAAATTCCTCAGTTGTACGCTGTTTTTCCATACGGACTGTACGGCATCGGCAGGCCAGAGTTAGAGCTTGCAAGATATACCTGGACAGACAGTCTGATCAACAGACAGAAAAAAATGCGCGAGCCCTGGTATCAGGGTGGGATATTTGCCGCACGGCTTGGCTTTAGTGATGAAGCCAAGGAAATAGCGATTTTCAAACTCCGTGATTCTCGCCTGCGGTTTCCAGCATTTAGGGACACTGACGACTGGTGTCCCGACCACAATTGGCTCGGAGCAGGGATGATCGGGCTGCAAGAGATGCTGATGCAGACAGTTGGTAGAAAAATATACGTGTTGCCGGCCTGGCCAAAAGACTGGGATGTGCATTTCAAACTCCACGCTCCGTATAAGACTGTCGTCGAAGGGGCGTTCCGGAATGGAAAAATTGAGCCGCTAAAAGTGACGCCCCAAAAGCGGTACGGCGATGTAGTGATAATGGAACCGAATTAGAAAAGTCTAAAGAAAAAATAAAAAAGGGCGCTGCAAATGAAAAAGGAAGTTAATCGAAGGGAGTTTCTGCAGCTTACGGCAGTTGGGGGTGCTCTGTACCTTGGCGCGCCAAGCATCTTTGCGGCTGGTTCAAATGCAGAACGTTCGAGGCTTATAAGCCCGGGCTGTAGAGGAACAAAGGTTAAGGCTGCCAGGATTTATATGGGAAAACCGGGCAACCCATATTGGCCAAAGCCGTACCTGGACCTGAAAAAAGAAGTCCGGTTCTACGAATCGGAGTTTGCAAAATTAAAAGACGAATTGTCAGATGTGGAGTTTGTTGTGGATGAATTGGTCGCTTCGCCAGAGCAGGCTGCTCAACTCAAGAACAGACTAAAAGATGTTGACGGCATTTTGGTGATTCATCTTACGATGGGAACAGGAGGTATTCTCAAAGAAATTCTGAAATCGCAAAAGCCAACAACGGTTTTTGCTGTACCGTATTCCGGGCATCAATGGATTGGATTCGGCGCACTGCGGAAGCAGGAACTCGGAGCCAAATTAGAATGCATACTCACCAGCGACTATAAACAACTGGCCGTTGCTATAAGACCTTTCCGAGCGATTCATCATTTAAGGGAAGCCAAGATTCTTAACGTGACAACTCGGTCTTCCAGGCAACCGTCGCAATATGTGACTGATATAAGAAATAAATTTGGGACAGAGATTAAGCAAATCGAACTCAAAGGAGTGCTCGACGCTTGCAATGCTGTTGATGATAGCCGAGCAAAAGCTGAGGCTGACCGGTGGATTAGCGAAGCCGTTAAAGTTATCGAACCCTCGGAAGAGGAAATATTCAAGTCCTGCAAACTGGGACTGGCTTTTGAAAAGCTGTTGGATGAAGAAAATGCAACCGTAATGACCGTCGATTGCTATGGCAGTATGTTTGAACCGCTCTGTCAGTCCTATGCCTACCCGTGCATTGGTTTTACCCGGCTGAGTAATATGGGATTGGGCGGCATTTGCGAATCCGACTTGAAGTCTGCTATGACTCATATACTATTCCAGGGATTAGTGGGAAGGCCTGGTTTTGTCAGTGACCCCACAATGGATGAGTCAAACAATAGTATTATTTTAGCTCACTGTCTGGGGACAACAAAAATGGATGGGCCGGATGGTCCTGCTGCTCCATACAAGCTGCGCAGCGTTATGGAGCGTCAGGAGGGTGCTGTTCCACAGGTGAAGATGCGCATTGGCCAAGCAGTCACTCAGGCAAGATTGATTGGCACAGACCTCTTGCTGTACTTCACAGGTGAAATTATCGATGCTCCGGTTTCCATTGAATTCGACAGGGGCTGCCGTACTAAAATTACAGTCAAGGTAGACGGGGATGCGGAGAAGTTATGGAAGAACTGGTCACATGGACTGCACCGCGTGACATGCTACGGAGATATAACCAAAGAACTTGCACATTTCTGCAGATTTAAAGAAATCGAGATGGTAAATGAGGCGGTGTGAGTAGGGTTTTCTTATGCACAGATTTGTGAAAGGACGATTTTATGAATCGGCGTGATTTTCTCAAAGCTATTGGGGCCGGTACGGCGTCGCTGGCTATTGCCGGATGTGCGGCCAAGAGAACCGCAAAGAGGCCCAATATTCTCTTTTGTATATCAGATGACCAATCGTGGCCCCACGCTGGAGCTTACGGCGACAAAGTGGTTAAAACGCCAAACTTCGACCGCATCGCCAAAGAAGGTGTGCTGTTTACTCATGCCTTTTGTGCCGCGTCATCATGCACGCCTTCGCGCAGCGCGATTCTAACGGGCCAAGAAATCTGGCGAGTAGAAGAAGGCGGATTGCTATTTGGTACGCTGCCGGCGAAGTTAGTCGTCTATACCGATTTGCTGGAGGATGAAGGTTATCACGTAGGCTTCACCCGCAAGGGATGGGGTCCGGGTCGAGTGAAGCCAAGCGGGCGAAAGCAAAATCCCGCGGGCCCACGTTACAAGAGCTTTGAGGAGTTCTTGGAAGCCCGTCCTGATGGTAAGCCCTTCTGTTTTTGGTTCGGCAGTAATGACCCACACCGGCCCTACGAGTGGCAATCCGGCGCCAACAGTGGGATGAAGCTTGCAGAGGTTGTTGTCCCGGCGTTTCTGCCCGACAGCAAAAAAGTCCGTACGGATATTTGCGACTACTATTGGGAAATTCAACAATTCGACCAGCA
>Ga0114919_10003609_pt1 | contig 12450 bp, 10 predicted proteins | sample BlataG_FD_88682 | JGI IMG/M metagenome (GOLD analysis project Ga0114919, IMG submission 88682) | Deep subsurface microbial communities from Black Sea to uncover new lineages of life (NeLLi) - Black_00105 metaG | ecosystem: Environmental > Aquatic > Marine > Oceanic > Sediment | place: Atlantic... | reverse complement strand
TCCCCCATCGCCATTGATGGAATGACCGGCACCTGGCCGGCATAGGCCAGGTTGTCGATCGTCAGCCGATCGACTCTGGTCACCTCTCCGACACGGCCGAGGTCGATCCGGCTGCCATCCGGGTCCGTCAGGGCCAGTGGCTCCCCGAACAGGACGTTGGTAGAACAGAAGTTCAGCGACATGGCCCGGCCGCCAAACTCCTCGATCTTGGCCGCGAGTTCATGATTGAGTTCGGTCGCCAGCACCCGCTCAACAATCGCGAGGGTAGCCACGTCGGTGTATCGCCGCCCCTGAACAAACCGCGGTTCAATCCCGGCCTCATCCATGGCCCGGGAGATCGCCTTCCCGCCGCCATGCACCACCACCACCCGCATGCCGAGGGTGGTCATGAAAACGATGTCGAGCAGCAGATGCCGGAGCGCGTCCGGGTGCTCGAGGACGCTCCCGCCCAATTTGATGACGGTGGTCGTGTCGCGGAATTTCCGGATCCACCCCAACGCTTCGATCAGCGTATCGGCCTTCTCGATCGCCTGCTGCTGAGACAGGTTAATGACGGGATCGGACAAACGGCTGCTCCTGCGGCGGGTGCCAGAACGAAGATTCAAGAACCAATGCTGAAGTCCTCTAGTTTAGCAGACTCCCGAGAAAGTCAGCCGCCACCATCGTGTAGCGACCGTCAACCCCGAAAACCGTCACCACCCAGCAGCGTTGACCGAGAATATCGAGTCTCCCCGAGGGCCGTGGAGGGACTTTTCCACCGACGATTCGACTGGAAAAATCCCCGCCCCCGGCGATCTCTAACCCCCGGCAAACCCAGTCGGTAACCCCGCAAAAGCGGGGTCTACTTTGCGGCGTCGGTCTGTTCCGGTTCGTCCACTTCCGGGGCGTCGATCGGATCGAGCACGATTGATGCCGAGTTGATGCAGTACCGCAGCCCCGTCGGGGGCGGACCGTCGTTGAAAACATGCCCCAGATGGGCATCGCACCGACGACAGGTCACTTCGGTACGAATGCCGAAACCGGGGATGCCGGCCAGGGAGCGATCTTGATGCTCGGCGATCACATCACCCTTGACGTCATCCGCTTTGGCGTCGATCGGTGCAAAGAAGCTCGGCCAGCCACAGCCGCTCTCAAACTTCTCTCCAGACCGGAAGAGCGGCTCGCCACAGCAAATGCAGCGGTAGGTTCCGGCAGTCTTGGTATTCCAGTATTTCCCGGTGAAGGCCCGCTCGGTGCCCTTTTTGCGGGCGATTGCAAACTGTTCAGGCGTGAGTCGCTTTCGCCACTCGGCATCACTCCGGGGAATCTCGGTGTCGGGAAGACGACCGGCGATCGCCGGATTTTTCTCAACTGCTCGGTCCATCGCACGTTCCTTGGCTGGTGAAGACTGCTCCGCTGAAACAGCAATTACAGGCACCATTATCACGCCGACCAGGCTGAGGGCCTGCCAGAATTTTGCAACCAGCATTATCTCCTCCTTCCGTCCAAACCTCACTCCGGCAACCGGAACACCCCGGCTAGTGGCACGGATCAGCCGGCATTAGCGACGGGACGGCAGTTTCTCCGGTAGGTAGTCATGATCCCGCTTCCGCAGCACTTCGGCTTTCAATATTTTATCGGGTTCTCCCCCTGCCCGCTCACCCTCTGTCCGCTGCAGTTCCGGCAATACCTCAAAGCCCTCAATCACCCGGCCGAACACCGTGTGCCGTCCATCGAGGTGCTCGGTGGGCCGAAAGGTGAGAAAAAACTGCGAGCCACCCGTATTTTTGCCGGCATGGGCCATCGACAGGCTGCCAAGAAAGTGCTTTCGGGCATCGGGCCGCTCGCACTCACAGGCGATCGCGTATCCCGGGCCGCCGGTTCCGGTCCCGGTGGGATCCCCCCCCTGGGCCATGAACTGCGGAATGACCCGGTGAAACGGGGTGCCGTCGTAGAAGTGCTGCTCCACCAGGCTGATGAAGTTGGCAACCGTGTTGGCCGCCTCATTCTCGAAAAGCTCAACCACGATCGTCCCCTTGGTGGTCTCAATTTTGACCCTGGGCAGATCGTCTGCGGCCGCCTCAGCCGCCCGCTTGGCCATCTCGGCATCGACCTTCGGTCGCTCGGCTGCGATCGCCCGATCAAGTGATTCGATTTTGCCTGCATTGACGCCAGCGGCGGCAGCCGCCCTGACGAACTGGGCCGCTTCGTCGAGATCGGATAGCGTCATCGCTGCCGTCGCGCCAACAAGCAGCGTCGGGCCATCAGCCACGCCAGCCTCCTGCAGCGTCTTGGCCCCAGCCAGTGCCTTGCGGGGATCATCAGAAGCCATCGCCCCCTGGATCACATCGCGGACGACCTGAACCGCCTCTTGGTTGTTCGGGTCGGCAAGCACCACCGCAGCGGCACTGGTCTCGAGACTGGCTGCAGCGGCCCGGGCCTCGTCGCGGGCGGCATTGAACCGGGCCTCAATTCGCTGTTTGTCGGCACCGGGCTGCTGGTACTCAGCCTGAAGGGCCGCCAGTTCGCCGATGAGCCGCTTGAGATCCTGCTGGGCTTTCGCGAAGATCTGCCCAGCATTTGCCGCCACCGCAGGAGCATCCCCCTCCACCACCGGAACATCGGCAGCCGACCCGGCGACCGGCCCGGCGAGGCCCACCATCACGGCAGCCCAGAGCAGGGCCGTTTTTGCAGCGTTACGTGCCAGGCTCCCCGCAGAGCGGTTCTCGATGCTGCCTGATTGCATTGCCAATCTCCCGGAAATATCGACGGACCCCCAGCGGGCGCCGCCCCTCCTTACGATACCATGTCGCTTTCCCCACGGTGATGACCGGGGACACCCCAGCGGCCCGGATACCTCCCCACGCCTTCAGAATGTCCCGAAAAAAAGCTGCTCGAGTTCCCCGCCGGATAGAACGGTCCGAATCCGCCCCCCGGAGGCGGCAATCGGCACCCGCCCCTGCCGTCGATCCGTCCAGCCCCCCACGGATCATTGGCGGTGAACTCCGGGGACGCCGGCTGGCCTTTCGCCCCGGGGGGCCCACCCGTCCGATGAAGGACCGGGTCCGTGAGACTGTCTTTGATCTGCTGGGAACAGCCGTCCGCGGAGCCACGGCAATCGATCTGTTTGCGGGCACCGGTGCAATCGGCTTTGAGGCGATCAGTCGCGGGGCGGCCCGGGGCATTTTCGCGGAGCGTCACTTCCCGACCGTCGCCTGCCTGCGGCGGTCAGCTGCCGACCTCGGCCTGACTGAGCGGATCGACGTCATCCCCGGAGATGTCCTGCTGTGGTCGAAACGGTTCCCCCCGCTGCCGGACATGGCCCCCTGGCTGGTCTTCGTCTCTCCCCCGTGGGCGATGTTCGAGACACACCAAGCTGAACTCAACCAGCTAATTTTGGCGGTGGCCAACGCCGCCCCGGCGGGGAGTCGCCTGATTGTGGAAGCCGAGGTTGGGCTACCGGCAGGCCAGTTGCCGGAACTCCTCACCGACCGGACCGATGAGTCTCCCTGGGACAGCCGGCCGCTGCCGCCGGCGATTCTCCTCCAGAAACGACTCTGACCTCCGGTCGACCGGCCGCGCGGTAGACTCATGCAGGAACGATCATTTTTTCCGTGAACGGAATTGCTCCATGGACGTTATCAATCGCGCTGACACTGTCCCCTTCACGACGGTCGATGGCTCGACGATCCGGGAATTGCTGGCTCACCGCAATTCGGCGATTCGCAACCAATCACTCGCCGAGGCCCGCCTGTCCCCGGGGCAGGCGACAACGCCCCATCACCACGCCGTCACCGAGGAAATCTATTACATCCTCTCGGGTGCGGCCGAGATGACGCTTGATGGAGAAACCCGCCGGGTTGGACCGGGCGATGCAATTGCCATCCCGCCCGGCAGCCGGCACACCATCCGCAACACCGGCACGGAGGAACTCGTCTTTCTCTGTTGCTGTGCGCCGGGATACGAACACCCCGACACCTTCCTTGAAAGCTCCCCTTCATCCGCAACTGCGTGACTCCACGATGCCCGACCGCTTCAGCGAAATCCTTGTCACCAAGGGAATCATCAGCCAGGAACAGCTCACTGAGGCGACAAATGTCGCCCGCGATTCAGGCAAAACACTTCATGAAGAAATCCTTCGGCTCGGGTATGCGCCGGCGGCCCGGGTCATGAAGGCGTTGGCGAAGGCCAACCGGATGGCATTCACCGACCTTGAGGGCATGACGGTGCCGGACGAGGTGATCGACCTCGTGCCCGAGAGCGTCGCCCGGGAGAACACCATCCTGCCGCTGCAGGAGAACGGCACGACGCTGCGGGTGGCCACCAGCGACCCGAACGACATCGATACCCAGGAAAAGCTCCGCTTCATCCTCAATCGGGAAGTCGAAATGACCCTGGCGATGCGCGATCAGATTGTCGAGAGCATCAACCGGCATTACGGCTCGGGTGATGGTGAAAGTGCCGATTCAATGCTCACCCAGGAGTTCACCGACACCGAGATCGACTTCACCGAAACCACGGTCGAGCGGGAGGCGGCACTCAAGGAGGACGAAGACGAGTCATCCGCGCCTGTGGTCAAGCTGGTCAACCTGATCATCACCGAGGCGGTGACCCTCAAGGCGAGCGACATCCACATCGAGCCGTTCGAGAATGAGATCAGGGTGCGGTACCGGATTGACGGCCGACTTGTTGTCCGGGACAGTGCGCCGCGGCGACTGCTCGGTGCCATCCTCTCCCGCATCAAAATCCTCTCCCGGCTCGACATCGCCGAACGCCGCCGGCCCCAGGACGGCCGCATCAAAATCACCACCAAGGACGGCAAAGACTTCGACCTCCGCGTCAGCGTACTGCCGACCAATCATGGCCAGTCGGTGGTAATGCGGCTGCTGGACAAGGACAACATCAAGGTCGGCATCCGCCAACTCGGCCTGTCCGAAAACGACTTCCGCCAGTTCAAGAGCCTCATCCGCCGGCCCAACGGCATCATCCTCGTGACGGGACCAACCGGCTCCGGGAAGACGACCACCCTCTACGCGTCGCTCAACGAGCTCAACCGCTCCGACACGAAGATCATCACTGCCGAGGATCCAGTCGAGTACTACCTCAGTGGTATCAATCAGGTGGAGGTCAGGCACAACATCGGGCTCGATTTCGCCCGCGTCATCCGGGCCATGCTGCGGCAGGCACCGAATGTCATTCTGGTCGGTGAGATGCGGGACACCGAAACGGCCCAGATGGGCATCCAGGCATCACTGACGGGTCATCTGGTATTCAGCACCCTGCACACCAACGATGCGCCGAGTGCCATTACCCGGATGATCGACATGGACGTCCCCGCCTACCTGGTTGCCTCGAGCGTTGTGGCGGTCCTGGCACAGCGGCTGGTCCGGCTGAACTGCGCCAACTGCCGACAGCCCCACGAACCGCTTGAAAGCGAACTGCAGGCGGCCGGCTTCACGCCGGAGCAACTGGCCAGGGCCAACTTCATGAAGGGTCGGGGCTGCGTGAAGTGCCAGAAGCGCGGCTACAAGGGCCGCATGGGCATCTTTGAAATGATGGTGCTCAACAACAAAATCAGGGAGCTGGCATTTCAGGGGGCAGCCACCCAGGACATCCGCCGCGCGGCTGTCGCCGGCGGGATGCGGGTGATGTTCGATGACGGACTCGAGAAGGTGCTCCAGGGCCAGACGACGCTCGAGGAGGTCTTCCGGGTGGCAAAGAGGTCGGACTAGGTTCTGTCTGAAAAGGCTACCGTTGGCCCGAGAGCGAGCAGCTTTGGTCTCTGGCAAGGACGGCGAAGCAGCCAGATTTTGCGGATCTGGCGATGGAGTCGGACGTAGTCAGAGGACAAATCAACCGCTCGAAGCCAGGGATTGGGTTTTCAGACAGAGCCTAGCTGTCGGTTCGAAACCATCCATTCCCACCGGGTGTGGCCATCCTGCCGCCGAAAACTCGTCTCGACACCGCGGAATGGCTGGGGCTAGTGTCCCTGACTGGTTTATCCGTCGCCGGGAGAGAACGCGCCATGGACACTTCGTGCCGTTTCGGCCACTGCTGCCGGTTCACCTTCATGCTCGGTATCGTCGCGATCGTCATCCCGATTCCGACGACCGGACGAGGCCAGACCGTGCCGACCGGCACCGGCCCGGAAATCCAGACTGTTGTCGCCTCCCGCCAGACACTCGACCAGTTCTTCGGGCTGCAGATCGAGTCGATTCCGCCGAGCATGCTCCAGGCGGCCTCGGGAGTGGCGATCTTTCCCAACATGATCAAGGGTGGATTCATCATCGGGGTCAACTACGGCCGGGGAGTGCTTCATGTCCGGAACGCTGATCGCTCGTGGAGTGCCCCGGTGATGGTGACCATGGGCGGTGGCAGTATCGGCTTCCAGGCTGGCGTGCAGGCCGCCGACATCGTGCTGGTCTTCAAGACTCCACAAAGCCTGACGAACATCCTCAACGGCCAGAAGGTGACCCTTGGAGCCGACGCCTCCGTGGCAGTGGGCCCGGTCGGCCGGCAGGCGAATGCCGCAACCGACGCCCGTCTCGGAGCGGAAATTTATTCTTACGCCCGGAGCCGGGGTCTGTTCCTTGGCGTCTCGCTGGGTGGTGCCGACCTTTCGGTCGATCACAACGCCGACGGGGTGCTCTACGGCCGCTACGGGGTGACACCGGCTGAGATCTTCAACAACCAGGGAATTGCCATCCGCCCCGAGGTTCAGCAACTCGTGGCCGATCTGAACGCCCGCTCAGGCGTTCAGCCGACTGCTGGGCAGCCGGGTGGACTCCCGCCAGCGGGCCAGTTCCAGTCCCAGCCACCGCGTCCGGCCCAGGCTCTCCCGGCCAGTCCTGGAGTGCCCGCGATTGTGCCTGTCCATCCGCCGGGACAGCCACAGCCGCTCCCCCCGTCGCCGTTTCCTGGCTGACAATTTCCCGCTACCGCAACCGCTCCATTGCCGCATCGCCGGCTTGCAAGCGGCAAAAGTCTCGTCGCGGGGGCGAGGATGCGGCCAAAGCTCCTCGAGCGTTCGCCGACCCGCTCGCCTCGTCAAACGGCACTCGGGCTAGCCCGCGGTCGAAACAATACCCAGCTGTGCAAGCTGCGGCAGGCTTCCGCTGGTGAATGCGGTGCAGGCTGACTCGACAAGCTGTTGCCGGGCGGCTGGGTCGGTGACCGGCTTCCCTTCCTGTTGCAGCGACCGGCCGCTGCCGGACAGCCGGGCATCGACCCGAGTCACCAGCCCCTCAGCCCCTCCACTGGTCAGTTCGTGGAGGATTGCTGCATCGAAGTCTCCCAGGGTGTGCCCGGTCCCGGTCGCCACGCTGGCGAGTGCCACCGGCCGACCGCCGAGGGCGTCGCTGGCAAGTACGGCACGGTTGAAGGGCGAGACCACCGCGACGCCGCCCTTGCTGGGCGTTGCCGCGGTTTCCACCGGGCCAGCCGTGACATCGAAAAGTCCCATCGCCACACCAGCATCGACGGCCCGGATCAGATCAGCTGCCGGATTGCCCTTGAGCGATTTGTCCTTGAGGATCTCGGAGAGCCGCAGGCTGCGCTTGGAAAGAATCCTGAGAAGTGTTTCGTAAAGCGGCCCCTGAACGGTCGAAGTCACCACACCAAGATTCACCTGATGCGGAAGCGAGATGCCGGGGCGAGCCGCCCGAAAATAGAGGTCATCGACCTTGTTGAGCCGCTCTTCCGGACTCTGCATGACCCGTGGCTCAGCGGCATAGATATCCCAGCGGAAGGCAGTGTTCGCACAAAAGTCCTTGTGTGACTCGGTCACCAATCGATTGCTGGTGGTCCGGAACAATTCCTGGAACTCCGGCCGGACGCAGAGGTCCCAGAAATTGGTATGAATCGGCAGGCTGCCGACAAAGGCCAGGCCAGCCGAACCGAACATGCCGGCCACTTCCGAAAAATAAAAGCTGGTCCAGTGCTCGTTGAGATATTCGTGCGCGAGATACCGCAGGTCCTGCTTGAGCAGTCCGTCCACATAGGCTGCCGCCCGCGGATTGTCCTCAAAATATTTCGCCTTCTTGTCCCGGATGAAGACCAGATAGTTCAGCGCATCGCGGATCCGCTGGACCGTATCACCCTGGCGGAGCATGGCATACTGCCGGAGGATGCCGCGAATCGGCTGCAGGTGGGCCCAACCGGGCATGGCGTTGTAGCTGACCAGCAGCAGCCCCCCGGGGGCCAGGTGGTCTCTGGCAATGTCGAGAATCTGCTGCCGCACTTCCGGGGCGACCCAGCTGAAGACTCCGTGGAGGGCCAGGAACTCAAACCGGCCAAGGTCCTTGGGCAGGGTGGCAAAATCACTGGCGATTGCCCGGGCGTTGGCCAGTTCGCCAGCAGCGATGTCCTTGTCAATGGCGGCAACATGGCTGGCATTGATATCGACACCGACAAATTCACCGTTGGGATTGGCCGCCGCCAGAGTGGTCAGCGACCGGCCGAGCCCACACCCCAGTTCGAGGTACCGGAATTTCTTGGTGGTCGCCGGCGGCACGACCCGGTTGAGGGAGGCGGCATACCGCATCGCCACGGGTGACATGTGCGGATAGAAGCCGGGAATGTAGTCGACGTCGGTGATGTAACCAGCAGCAGTCGCAACCATGCCAAAAATGCTCCAGAAGGTTCTCTCGGGCTGTGTGCCCCGTTGAATACGCCTAGCTGTCCTTGGAAAAAGCTCTCCCCAGCCTTTGCCCGTGAATGCAGGCGATCGACAGCCCACCTGGGCACCATCCGAAAACGCCAAAGGGTATTCGGGGTTGAAGATCGCCGCTTCTTGCGGCGGCAGACTATTTCCACAGCAGCTACTAAGATACCCTGCCCCGGAGTCGCTGAACAGCAAACCGATTCCGGGGCTTCGCCGTAGGCAAAGCGGGCTGTCGGCGAGTAGGGTTCCCCCACCGCTCGCCGGCCTGCCGGCCCCGAGGCGGTGCGCTCCTGCGAGGCCCGCCCATGTCCTCTCGCCGGCTCCTGCCCGATTCCCTTGTTGCCGACCTGATGGCCGGTGTCGTGGTCTTTCTGGTCGCTCTGCCGCTCTGCCTGGGCGTGCCGCTCGCTGCACGGGCTCCACTGCTTTCGGGAATTGTCGCCGGAGTTGTCGGAGGCATCATCGTTGGTGGCATGAGCGGCTCACGAACCAGCGTGTCGGGTGGTTCGCCAGCACTGATTGCAATTGTCTCAGCCCAGACAGCAGCCCTCGGTGGATTTGAGGCATTCGCCACTGCCGTCGTGCTCGCCGGACTGCTCCAGCTTGTGTTCAGCGTGTTGCGATTCGGCTTCATTTCGTCGTTCTTCCCCACCAGTGTCATCAAAGGACTGCTGGCGGCAATCGGGATCATCATCATCCTGAAGCAGCTGCCCCACCTGATCGGCTACGACATCGACCCCATCGGCGAGATGTCGTTCAATCAGCCCGACCGTGAGACCACGTTTTCAGACCTCCCCAAGTCATTCCGCTACTTCCTTCCCGGGGCGGCAACAATCGGCATCAGCTCGCTGTTGCTCGTGATCGCCTGGGATCAGGTCAGGCTGCTGCGACGGTCCGGCATTCCCGGTCCGTTAGTGGCCGTCCTCATGGGCACGGCTGCCAACGTCCTGCTCAAGCGGGCTGGCAGCCCCTGGGCCGTGGGGCCGACCCATCTGGTATCGGTCCCTCTGGCTGACGGCCCCCGGGGCCTGGTGGAGCTGTTCAGCTTCCCCGACTTCTCCAGCCTCGGCGATTCGCGGGTCTACCTGGCTGCGGTGACGATTGGCGTGATCGCCAGCCTCGAGTCACTGCTGGCGATCGAGGCGGTCGACAAGATCGATCCGCGGCAGCAGCGAACGCCCCGGGACCGTGAACTGCTTGCCCAGGGCGTGGGTAACCTGGTCTCCGGTCTGCTTGGAGGCCTGCCGATCAGCTCAGCGGTTATTCGGGGAACAGCCAACGTCAATGCCGGCGGCCGGACCAGACTGGCAACCGTGACCCACGGGGGGCTGCTACTGGGCTGTGTCCTGTTGCTGCCCCACTGGCTCAATGAAATCCCCCTGGCAACGCTCGCCGGTATCCTCATCAAGACCGGCTATCGCCTGACAAACCCCAAGCGGTATCGCCAGCTCTGGCGCGAGGGATTTTCGCAGTTCATCCCCTTTGTCGCCACGGTGGCGGCCATCGTCCTGACCGATCTGCTCGTCGGGATCGGCATCGGCCTGGCCTGCAGCATCATCTTCATTCTGCATTCCAATTATCGTCGGCCGTTGACCCGTACGCTTGAGCGGCATACCGCCGGTGACGTCATCCGGCTCGAGCTGGCCAACCAGGTGACTTTTTTCAATCGCGCAGCCATCCAGCAGGCGCTCTTTGACGTTCCGCCCGGAGGCACACTGCTGATCGACGCGACCAACACCGATTTCATTGACCCCGACATCCTCGATCTGCTCGTCGATTTCCAGAGGACTGGGGCACCAGCCCGTTGGGTCCGGCTCAGTCTGGTCGGCTTCGGTGACCGTTTCACCGGTCTGCACGATGAAATCAGGTTTGTCGAACATGCCAGCCAGGACGTGCAACGGCTCACCAGCCTTGATCGGGTACTCGAGCGGCTGCTGGAAGGCAACCTGCGTTTCCGCACCGGCCAGCCGCTCAAACGAAGCTGGGCCCGGCAGCGGGCGGCAACGGCCGCCAGCCAGCATCCGCTGGCGGTGATCCTCAGTTGCATCGACTCACGGTCCGCTTCGGAGGCGATCTTTGACTTCGGCCTCGGAGGCATTTTCAGCATCCGCGTCGCAGGCAACATCATCAGCGGTGAGGTGGTCGGGAGCGTCGAATACGCCGTCGCAGTTGCCGGCGCGAGGCTCGTGGTGGTGGTCGGCCACACCCGCTGCGGGGCGATTGCGGCGGCAGTCGATGAGACCTGCCGACCCGACCAGTCGGCTGCGCCTGGCTGCCAGCATGTCGGCGAAATCTTCCGCCAGATCGGCCGCGTGGTGACCGAAGCCGACTGCCGAGGGTTGACCACGATCGACGACGAGAGCCGTCAGCAGATCATCGACGCTGTGGCCCGCCGTAACGTCGTTCGGATCGTCCGCAAGCTGCTCGAAGAGAGTTCCACCATCCGGCAGCAGGTGGACGACCACCAGATCGGGGTTGTCGGCATGATGTACAACGTCGTCAGCGGAGAGGTGGAACTGCTGGCGGAGACTCGGCACGGCGTCTGACGCCGGCCGCCTGCCGGCGTGACCGATCGGTGCCGGGCAGGACGTCCAGTTCGAGCGTTGCCAGGTCGCCCCGCTCGAGCTGTTCCCAGGCAATGGCACCAATGGCTGCATTGTCGGTACAGAGGTTCAACGGGGGCACCAGAACGGTCACTCCACGGCGGTCACCGAGCGTCTCAAGCTCCCGCCGCAGCAGCCCATTGGCAGCGACACCGCCTCCCACCGCGACCACCCGGCAGCCGGTGCAGCTGATCGCCAGATCGACCTTGGCGATCAGGGCATCGACCGCCGCCTGTTGAAAGGAAGCGGCCAGATCGGCCCGTTGCTGCTGGCTCAACCGCCGTTCATCGGCCCCCGGTGGCCGGACCTGATACCGGAGGGCGGTCTTCAGTCCGCTGAAGCTGACATCAAGCCGGGAGCGGTCGTTTGCCAGCGGCCGCGGAAAGCGATGGGCCCGCGGATTGCCCGTGGCCGCCAAGCGTTCGATCTCCGGCCCTCCTGGATAGCCCAGTCCCAACAGGCTGGCGGCTTTGTCAAAGGCCTCACCGATGGCGTCGTCGATGGTGCCCCCGAGCCGCTCGAGTTCGAGCGGTCCGGTCAGCCGGAAGAGCGAGGTATGCCCACCACTGGCGACCAGACCGACGGCAGGGTACTGCAGCCGATCACCGCAGGCGATCCGGCAGGCGTAGAGATGGGCGGCCACATGGTCATAGCCGATCAACGGCAGACGGAGTACGGCCGCGATCGCCTTGGCGGCCGAAAGACCGACCAGGAGCGAACCGACCAGCCCTGGCCGCACCGCCACGGCGACTGCCTCGAGGTCAGCCCTGGTGATTCCGGCGGCCCGCACCGCCTCGTCGATGACGGGAATGATGCGTTCGACATGGGCCCGCGAGGCAATTTCGGGCACCACGCCCCGCCAGCGGGCATGGAGCGCGTCCTGGCTGGCAACCACGCTGGCGAGCACTCTCCGCGAGCGGTCGATCACCGCCGCAGCGGTCTCGTCGCAGGTCGATTCAATGGCGAGCAGAGGCATGAGATCCATGATGGCCGCAAAGGAATTTCCTCAAGCATAACGACTCAAGCATCGAGCCACCCGGCGGCAGGATGCCGCCAATGAGCACCAGCAGAACGTCACAAACATTGGCTTTGTGGCGTTCGGCCCCAAGGAAAGGCCGACAGGATGTCGGCACTTTTCGTGAAACGAGCCACCCGGCGGCAGGATGCCGCCAATGAGCACCAGCAGAACGTCACAAACCTTGGCTT
>Ga0114919_10003607_pt1 | contig 12454 bp, 9 predicted proteins | sample BlataG_FD_88682 | JGI IMG/M metagenome (GOLD analysis project Ga0114919, IMG submission 88682) | Deep subsurface microbial communities from Black Sea to uncover new lineages of life (NeLLi) - Black_00105 metaG | ecosystem: Environmental > Aquatic > Marine > Oceanic > Sediment | place: Atlantic... | reverse complement strand
TTACCCGAATGCACAAATTTGACAACCTTGGATTAGATTTTGAACCTTATGGGATAACTACTGAATTTATGAGAGTTTTAGCAATGGATTTTTTTGATCCGCAGCTAGCAATGGGTGCCGGAGCTACGGTTCTAGCAGTGAATCCCTTAATTCTTCACCACGAAGATGTTGAGGTTCGATTGAAAGCTTTAAAACAATTAGTAACGGGAGAAAAAATAGGGTGTATTTGCATAACAGAACCAGAAAGAGGATCTGATGCTGTTCATATGCTTACCACTTGTGAAGAGCAGGGAGATGGAAGTTATCTTCTAAACGGGCAAAAAATATATCAAACTAATGGAAGTAAAGCAGATTGGGCGGTAGTGTACGCTGTCAGTGAAAAGAACAACGGAAATACTATGGCTCAGTTCTTAGTTGATACTTCTTGGGATGGCTGGAGCGTTGAACGCATTAACATTCCCTGGACTCCAAGGATACATTTAGGAAAAGAAACCCTGTCAAATTTGAAAGTTCCTTCAGAATATGTCTTAGGAAAACCAGGCGAAGGAAGGTCGCATTTGTTCGAAGGGCTTAATCTAGAACGATTAGGGATCGTATGCTTAAATCTAGCGGAAGCTTGGAACGCGATTACCCACGCTGTTATCTATACAAACATGAGAAAGCAGTTCGATAAGGAAGTCTTGAAGTATCAAGGGGTAGGATTTCCTCTTTCTGATTTATGGGCTCAAACTGTCAGCTTGACGTTAGCAAATTTAAATGTTTGTCAAATGATTGACGATAAGATGGAAAAGTTAGGCACATTACCGAAAGAATTTAATTTAGCTCTGGTTGCTACTGCGTCTCAGCTTAAATTTCTTAGCACACAACTAGCTGAACGCGTTGTATACGAATGTGCAAATCTTATGGGTGGAGCTGGTGTTTGTGATAATACAATTATGCATGATCTTTTAGGGATAAGTAGAATTCAGGAAATTGGTGGTGGTACAAGGCAAGTACAACAATATATTATGAGTTTAACTCTTAGGCAGTTATTTAAATTGCTTTAATCTTTTTTTTTTTAACATTCAAGATAGTTTTTTTATTCTTTTTTTAGTTGAAAACAATTATAAGTGAGAAAACCAAACTCTATATATATTCAAATTAAGGTATTTGAGTTTTAATAATGAAAATCGAAGATATTCAAGATATTATTTATGAAAAGGAAGATAATGGAATATGTACAATAAAAATTAACCAACCAAAGAGAAAAAATGCGATGTCTTTTCTCACCTTTTTGGAAATAGAAACTGTGTTAGCAGATATGGAAGCAGATAAAAATGCGAAACTATTAATTATTACTGGATGCGAGGAAGCGAACGCATTTTCATCTGGTGGTTATTTTAACATGAATATTTACCCTAACCTGCCCCCAGAAATATTGGAAGAGCTTGATTTAACTGATATTGCGGTTAAAAGACTTTGTATGAAATTTTGGTCGTTTTCTAAACCAGTAATTGCCGCTATAAACGGTCTAGCTGTAGGTGCGGGCTTTACTCTACCTTTAGCAGGAGCTGATTTAATTTACATGGCCGACGATGCGTGGATAGGATTTTACTTTATAAAACATGCGGTCATTGCAGAACTAGCTTCAAATTTTTTACTACCTTTTTACGTCGGGTTTCAAAAAGCAAAGGAATTACTCTATTTTGGAAAGAAGATCACTGCTCAAGAAGCCTATCAACTTGGATTTGTGAATCGTGTTTTACCACGCGAAGAACTCATGCCATTTGTAAGAGAACAAGCATTAAAATTAATACCTCCTAAAGGACCGTCTTTATCATTAAAATTAATGAAGAAAACGATGCATAATTATTTTACGGAGATATTATCAAATACTTTAGACCTTGAAAACGAAGGTCTTCGAGAACTTTTAACCACACATGATTTTAGGGCGGCGTTGAAATCCTTAAGTACAAAAAAAGACCCACTTTTTAAGGGAAAATGAATTAAATTAATATCAATATAAAGTGAGGTCGATTCTTATTAATCAAAAAATCGGATTTGATAATGAAAAATATCTACAAGAACAATCTAAGAGCATTCTAGATCGAGCTGCTCAATTTGGAAATAAATTATACCTTGAATTTGGCGGGAAACTTGTATACGACTATCATGCTTCACGAGTTCTCCCGGGATTCGATCCAAATGTGAAAATGAAGCTTCTGAAGGTGCTCAAAGATAAAATAGAAGTTATTATCTGTATTTACTCTGGAGATATAGAAAGAAGGAAAATCAGAGCAGATTTTGGCATTACTTATGACATTAATGCGATGAAATTAATCGACGATCTACGAGATGGAGAAATCAATGTAAGTGGGGTAGTAGTTACTCGCTATAATGGACAAGCCGTAGTAAAGCAATTTATGAATAAATTAGAGCGTCGTAATATCAAGGTATATACGCATAAATCGATTAGGGGTTATCCTACCAATATAGATTTAATTATAAGCGAAGAGGGGTATGGGGCTAATCCTTACATCGAAACATCTAAACCTATAATAATTGTTACTGCCCCTGGTCCCGGTAGTGGAAAATTAGCAACATGTCTTTCCCAAATTTATCACGAACATATAAAGGGAATTGATGCAGGTTATGCAAAATTTGAAACATTTCCAATTTGGAACTTACCATTAAAACACCCCGTAAATATGGCGTATGAGTCCGCGACTGCTGACCTCGGTGATTTTAATCAAGTAGATCCATTTCATCTTGAAGCTTATAATATAATGGCAGTTAATTATAACAGAGATGTAGAGATTTTTCCAGTGGTTAAGAAAATAATGCAAAGAATCATGGATAGTAGATTAATCTATAAGTCACCCACAGATATGGGGGTAAATAAAGCAGGATTTGCAATAATCGACGATGATTTTATCCAACAAGCCGCAAAACAGGAACTCATCCGAAGATATTTACGATATAGTTGCGAATATGTCATGGGTCTGTCAGATAAGAATACTGTTCAAAGAGCGGAATTATTAATGAAAGAGCTGAATCTTTCTGTAATCGATAGAGAGGTTGTATGTGAGGCTCGGCAAGCCTCTATAGCCGCTAAAAACAAAGGAAAAGGGAACGAAGGTGTATTTGCTGGGGCAGCATTACAATTGGCAAATGGGAAGATTACTACTGGCAGTAATTCTCCTTTGATGCATGCGGCATCAAGTTTAATTCTAAATACGATTAAAGAATTAGCTGGCATTCCTAAAAATATACATCTTCTTTCTCCTAATATTTTGGAATCGATTGGTTATTTAAAATCGGAAATTTTTAATAACAAGAGATTAAGCCTTAATCTTGAAGAAACTCTAATTGCATTAAGTATCAGTGCTGATTTTAACCACTCTGCAAAAGTAGCAATAGATAAACTTAAGGAATTAAATGGGTGTGAAATGCACTTGACTCATATACCTACTCCAGGAGATGAAGCTGGTTTGAGGCGATTAGGTCTTAACATAACATCCGATCCAAACTTTTCGTCAAAAAGTCTTTTTATCACCTGACTTTTTTATTGAAATATTTAATTTTAAGATGTTCTCGAAATTCTTATTAGATTTGTTTGATATTTACTATTTTTATAATGAAATGTTAATTATTTTTAATACAACCAAAGAAGTGTAATAAAATATTGACAAATAATGCTGACGGTAATACCCGATTTATATTCATTACGGGGGGAGTGATGTCCGCTGTAGGAAAAGGTGTGGCTACGGCAAGTTTAGGAAAAGTACTCCAATTCCGGGGATTTAATATTTCTGTAGTTAAAATTGATCCTTATCTCAATGTTGATCCTGGAACTCTTAATCCCATAGAGCATGGAGAATGTTTTATAACTGAGGATGTATGGGACTTTACGCCTGTTTATGGGTCAGACGAAAGGACTTATCGAATCTCTGAAATTGATCAAGATTTTGGAACATACTCAAGATTCCTAGGTATTGAGATGCACCCTTCCCACAATATTACTTCTGGTCAAATATATCTCTCAACGATTTTAAGCGAGAGAAAGGGTAAATTTTTAGGTAAAACTGTTCAATTAATTCCTCACGTGACTAATATAATAAAAGAGAGATTAATGGAGATATCCAAAAATGAAAATTTAGATGTGTTATTAATCGAATGTGGAGGAACTGTAGGTGATTTAGAATCCAGCATTTTTCTCGAAGCTTTTCGCCAAATTAAATTAGAATACCCTAATCGTACAGCCTTGGTTCACGTTACACTTGTTCCTTATTCTCGCGCAGTCGGTCAACAAAAGTCCAAACCTACTCAACATTCTGTAAAAATGCTCCAAAGTATGGGATTACAACCCGATATAATAATAGGAAGGAGTGAAAAGCCTCTCACAGATGATATTAGATCTAAAATTTCACTTTATTCGAATGTTCCTGAAGTCGCGGTAATTTCAAATCCGGATTTAGAAATTGTGTATGAACTACCTTTATTATTTGAGGAACAGGGATTAGGCGATTTTCTCTGCGAACTAATAGATCTGAAAGCTAAGCTGGTGTCTTATAGTGAAGTTAATAACTATTCAGAATGGCTGAAAATGGTTGAAATGTATAAGAGAGCAAATAAAATGGTAAAAATAGCAATGCCTGGAAAATATTTCAACATCTCTGATTCATACATCTCGATAAATGACGCCTTAGAGCACGCTGCAGCTCATCAAGGCTATAAAACAGAATTGAAAATGATAAATATCACGGAAGAAACTAACATTGAAGACGAATTGAAAGATTGTGACGGAATATTATTGACTCCTGGATTTGGAGGAAGAGCAGTGGAAGGTATGATTAAATCTGCTGAATATGCAATGGAAAATAAAGTTCCGTTTCTTGGGATTTGTTTTGGAGCGCAACTTTTCTTTGCTGCTTTCTGTAGAAAGTATTTGGGATTGAAAGGTGCCAATTCTTCAGAAATCGATCCTCGAACACCTTATCCCGTAGTGGATTTATTGAAAAGTCAGGAAGATATTACTGAAAAAGGTGGAACAATGCGTCTAGGTGCTCAGAAAATAATTATTAATGAAAACACAAAATTGTACAAAGCCTATAAACAGAATGAAATTTTCGAGAGATTTAGGCATAGGTATCATATTCAAGAGCGATTCATCGACGAAAAAGCAAAACAAAATGGATTAATTATATCAAGCAGAGACGAAACTGGCGAAATTATTAACAGCATCGAGCTAGATAGAGAAGATCACTGGATGATCGGAACGCAATTTCACCCAGAGTTCAAATCTAGGCCCTACGCACCTTCTAAGGTTTATTACAATTTTATTAATGCTTGCGTGATGTATAAAGATAAAAGAGATAGTAATTAGTTGCGAATAGCTAGAACAGTTAAATCTTCTAAACTTTTCATACCTCTTGCTTCGGTATCGCTATAGGTTATGTATTCGTTCTCACTTAATTCTACTTCTCCAGAATCAGTGGGAAATACGCCTTTTCCTTTTAATACTAAGAAGACTACGGGATGCGATCCATGATGAGGTTCGATTTCTAAACCTTTTTTTAATGAGATTCGCATTACCTTAAATGTCTCTGAAATATAGACAGGATCTTTCGAAGGTGTATTTGAATTGAAACTCTGATTTTCAAAAATATTTTTTGTTTCGATAATTATCACTTTTTCAATTTAATTTAAATATGTTTTTTATAATATCGTCGCGATTTTAAAATATCTTCTTCAGAATTATAAGATAACGATAAAAAAAGTAAGTAGAATTAATGCAAATTAGGTTTTGATTTAATTTTTTAAAAATAATTCAAAAAAAAGGGAAAGTAGTATTATTCTGAATCGATTTCTAGTATATTTTTTACGAGGTTCTTTTTTTTCTCTAAATCTACTTGACGAGAGATCATAATTCTTTGCGCTTGAGGTGAACCTGCCCCATGCATTGATTCCGTTTTGTAACTCACAGAGGCAACACCCATGGTTAAGTTCTCAATAAAACGAAGCACTTTATATCTATCTTCTACACACATTCCCTCGCATGTTGTTAAGTATTTTTCGATTAAAGGTCCGATTTCCTCTGATTTGATATCTGCCTCAGAGGGCATAGTACATATCATTCCTCCTGCTATATCTTCTGCTAATCTCCCGATCTCGTAGGGAAAGCGTGTGACATTTTGTTTGCATACATTTGCTAATAACATGTCCATTTCGTAATTACCTGCTTCTCTTTGAAACCCTAATGAGCTGCAAGCGATACCACAACTATAAAGCGTTTCATTTAGATGGTTCATCTCGACTATTTTATCTTTAATGTGGGACGCCTTATCCGTTCCATTATATTCAGAGATTAAAGCTGTAGCACCGATTAATACATCCCCCACTCCCGCTTTACACCCTCCATAGGATTGCCTATGATAACCGCCAAATCGATTAACCAACTCACCAGAGAAGTCTATTTCTCCATTCATGAAAATGTTTTCCCTAGGTACGAAGACATTATCAAAAATCACGAATACTTCTTGACCTCCAAATTTGAAGTTACCAATATCAAGCTCATCGGGCTCAGTTTTTCGCGTATCGCACGATTGTCTGCCGTAAACCATCGTAATCCCCTTTACGTTCGTGTCAATTCCAAAACTTATCGCGTATTCCTCTTCTCCTGGTCTTAATGCAAGAGTAGGCATAATGATCGTTCTGTGAGAATTTAAAAATCCTGTTTGATGCACCTTGGCTCCTCTAACGACTATACCATCATCCTTTGTTTCAACCACATGTAGATAGGCATCGGGATCTGCTTGATCCTTTGGTCTTTTACTTCTATCTCCTTTTGTATCTGTCATAGCACCGTCGACCATGAGATCTTGTTCTTGAACTTCTAACCAATAATTTTTAAAGCGAGTATGGTAATCAGTATTACATTTTTTATCCATTTCATACGTGACGCTATATAATGTATTTGCCGCGTCAAAACCTACGCATCGTTGGAAACAACAAGCGGTATGCTGGCCTAATAACCTCTGCATTTTAACTTTTTTTATTAAGTCATCGGTTGACTGGTGGATATGGGTAAATCTATTAATTAACTTGCCGGTTAAATGAGATTTTACAGTCATTAGATCCTTATATTCTTCCATCTGGGCTAATTCATAAATTTTCATGACGGTGTTTATCGACGGTTTTATGATTGGATGATTCCAAAATTCATCTATTTTCTTACCGAACATATACAAGTTTACAGTTCGTTTGATGCTTTCCAAATACTCTTCTGGGCTTTTTAATGGCATTTTTATTTTTACTCCCATTTTTGTTATAATTAGATATATTTCTCTTAGTTATTAAAAATAGTTCTAATATTTGTTAACTCTTTCGTCTTCTTTAGAAGAGGTACTAATTGAAAATTAATGCCTTTGAGCTTTTTACATTCGTCTTATAATTACATAAGTAAAAGAAAAATAATAGGACAATATCTTTAATTATTCCCCTATTTTATTTTAAAGTTAGATACGTATCATGAATGTTTTAAAAAACTATATAAATGGAAAATTCGTTGCTTCAAAAAGCACCCAATTTATCGATATTATGAATCCTGCGAAGGATGAAGTAATTGCCTTGAAGCCGAATTCTACTCAAGAAGAAATTGATGAAACTATAGCTGGGGCTCAAGCAGCATTTCCTGGTTGGCGAGATACACCCGGAATAACAAGAATACATCCGTTGATTAAACTGCACCAACTTTTAATTGAAAATTTGGATAAAATCACAGAAGCTGTTGTAGTAAATCATGGAAAGGAATGGGCTGCTGCTCTTGGTGAAGTAATTCGAGGATATCAAATGATAGAAGCAGCATTATCTGTTCCAGAAATCCAAAAAGGACAATTTATGTCAAACCTTGGTACCGGTATTGATGAATATTCAGTTCTTGAACCTTTAGGTGTTGTATTAATCATTGTACCTTTCAATTTCCCCGCAATGATTCCTTTCTGGTTTTTACCTTTTGCTGTGGCAACAGGAAATACAGTTATCATTAAATCTAACTCACAAACACCTCTTGCTATGCAAATAATGACCGAATATATCGATCAAGCAGGATTTCCAAAAGGTGTTATCAACTACCTCCATTGTAATGCAGCTAAAGGTGACTATTTAATTAAACATCCCTTAATTAAAGCTGTATCAAGTGTAGGATCAACCCCTATTGCTACTCATATTTATAAAACCGCATCCAATGCGGGTAAACGCGCACAATGCCATGGTGGTGCCAACAATTTTTTAGTCGTTACTGAACAAGCCAATCTTGACTCGATCATGTCAAATATGATGAATTCTTGCTTTGGTAATACCGGACAGCGATGTTTAGCAGGATCTGTCATAATGGTTGTAGGTAGTCAAAAATATTATGATCATTTCAAAAATAAATTTCTTGAAGCCACAAATGCTCTAAAAATTGGATATGGAATGGATAAGGAAAATTTTATGGGTCCTATTGTATCTAAGAAAGCTTTGGCAACCTTACTTAAACAAATTCAAGATGGAGTTAATGAAGGAGCAGAACTAATCTTAGATGGAAGGAAATTAAAAATTGATGCATATCCTAATGGATATTGGTTAGGTCCTTGCGTGTTTGAGAAGGCTAAGCCAGGAATGAAGGTATATGATGATGAGATCTTTGGTCCTGTTGTTTGTCTTGATAGAGTAGATACATTAGCTAAGGCAATTGAAATTAGTAATGCACATCCCATGGGTAATGCAATCACAATCTACACCGAAAATGGTTTAGAAGCACGGGAATTCCGCTATAATTCAAACGCAGGACAAGTTGGAATTAATATTGGTATAGTGGCACCTATTGCTTGGTTTCCCTTTGCTGGAGCTAAAAATTCCTTTTTTGGGTCACTTCGTGCACAAGGACCTGAAGTAATAAAGTTCTATACCAAAGAAGTAGTAGTAATCGAAAAATTCCATGGAACTACCGAAATTCCGTGGGACTAATGTGTTAAACAAAAAACCATTAAAAAGTAATAATAAAAGAAAAGGTGTGTAAAAATAACAAACCAAGAACAAAAGTTTGAAACTGCTTTTACTATGGCCACATCTAGTATTAAATATGGTCCAGGTGTAACTCGTGAAGTTGGATATGACATGAAAAAGCTTGGTTCTAATCGAGTTATGGTAGTAACAGATCCAAATTTAAGTGATAGTGAACCAGTCTCCGTAGCCCTTGAAGCTTTAAGGGAAGTAAATATAGAAACTGTCTTGTTTGATCAAACACGTGTAGAACCTACTGATAATTCTTTCAAAGATGTAATCAAATTCGCTACTAGTGGTAATTTCGATGGTTTTCTAGGCATTGGGGGGGGTTCAAGTATGGATACTGCAAAAATCGCCAATTTATTCTCCACATACCCAGCTGACTTTTTAACTTATGTCAACGCACCCATTGGGAAAGGCCAACCCATACCAGGACCTTTAAAACCAATGATAGCAATTCCAACAACAGCGGGTACTGGAAGCGAAACGACGGGAGTAGCGATTTTCGATTTAGAAGCAATGCATGCTAAAACGGGTATTGCTCATCGCGCATTACGACCTGTAATGGGAATAATAGATCCTAATAATACTCGGACCGTACCTAAGATAATATCTGCTTCTTGTGGTTTTGATGTTCTGTGTCACGCCTTAGAATCAGTAACAGCTCTCCCTTATCATAAACGTCCTGCTCCTGAAAGTCTTGAAATGAGACCCGCTTATCAAGGTGCTAACCCAATTAGCCATTTATGGGCCTCTAAGGCAATAGAAATGACTTCGAAAAATATAGTAAAGGTAGTTCAAGACGCTTCTGACGATGAAGCGCGAGCAGAGATGATTCTAGCTGCAACTTTTGCAGGTATAGGTTTTGGCAATGCAGGGGTTCATTTAGTTCACGGGATGTCCTATCCCGTGTCGGGGATGGTTAGAGAATATATACCTGAAGGAGTAAAATCAGATTATCCGATAATTCCTCACGGGATGTGTGTTGTACTTGTTTCACCTGCTGTATTCCGGTTCACAGCTCAAACTAATCCAGATTTACATTTATATGCCGCAAAGTTAATGGGCGCTGATGTGTCCACAGCAGAGAGGAAAGATGCAGGTGAAATTCTTGCAAATGAAGTCATAAGGTTAATGCGTGCCACTGGGATTCCCAATGGTCTAAGTGCCGTTGGTTATGGACCAAGCGATATTGAGGAATTAGTTCAAGGAACTTTACCACAACATCGTGTAACGAAACTTTCTCCAAGGCCAGCCAATGCTGACGATCTTAGGCAGCTTTTCTCTGAATCAATGACACTGTGGTAATCTAATAATAAATTTTTTCTTGAAATTTCTCATTTAATTTTATTAATTCTTTTTTCCTACTGGACAAGATTCAATGCATGCATTGCACCATATCACGGTATTCTCTGACACATTCTTTAAATTCTTCATACAATAATTACGACATAAATCTTTATCATACCTTCCCCCCATTAAAGCTCCCGCAGGACAAGATTGAACACAGATGTCACAATTTCTACAGTATTCACTTTCATGAATAGGGATGCCATAAGATAGTTCTACATCTGTTACTAATGCCCTTAACCTTACTTGAGATCCATATGCTTTTGTGATAAGGAGATTATTTTTTCCAATAGGACCAATGCCTGCGAGAGCAGCAGCATCTTTTATAAAAAGTCCCGGCTCATAAGTAATTATTTTTGATTTAACGCCTTTTTTAGTTAAAAAATTCTTTATTCGATGGCATTGATTTAGTAAAATTAAATCAGCAAAATGATAGCTTTTTCCTTTTTCTTCGCGTCTATTCCAAGCATCTAGGCTAATATCATATAGGTGAAACCCGATCACAATAACAGTTTTAGAATTGCTAAGATACGAATCAGGTCTATGTTTCTTACTAAAATTATTGAATTTAGTTGTATCAGAAAACCCAACAAAGTCTATATCGATTTTCTCACAATATTCAATAAGTTCTTTTGTAAGACTGCTAACTGGTTCTATCATACTGAGTTGTTATTTCTTTAATTGCAACTCATTTACCAATAAATTCTGGTTCTTTTTTATCGTTAATAGCAAACACGCCAATCTTAAAATCTTGTGTTTCTGCGGATTTGATCTGCATTTGTCGTTCGTTTTCAAGATGTTCTATTAATGGTCCACTTAAAGCATCGAAAAATAGCTTTTTCGTCCGCGCATATGTTAATGTTGGACCATTAGCTAGTTTAGATGCCATCTCATTGGCTCGTTCTAGTAATTTTTCGGAGTCAACTACTTCGTTTACAAGACCTAGTTTAAGCATGTCATCTGCTGTATACGTGTCACCGAAAAATGCCATCTCAGTTGCTTGTTGCCACGTTAACTGGCGGCTGAGAAGCATGGTTCCAGCGAACCCTGGAATTAACGCAAGTTTGCTAAACGATTGTCTAAATTTCGCTTTATTTGAAGATATAATTAAATCACAAGAGAGCGCAAGGTTCATTCCCGCTCCTACTGCCCATCCATTTACAGCTGCTACAACGGGTTTTGGGTATTGACGTAAAACAAGCGCAATTGTATAGAGACTCTTCAATAACTCGTCCATAGATTCACCAGGTCTTCCCTGTTCAATACTTTCCTTAAAAGCTTTTATATCTCCACCTGCAGAAAAAGCTTTTCCAGAACCAGTAATCATAAGGCATCTCACATTTTCGTCATCCCTAAGCTTTTCTAAAACTTCAAGTAATTCTTTGCCCATCTCTTGATTTAAAGGGTTGTAATTCGCTGCATCGTTGAGAACAATATTTGCAACCTTTCCATCTATAACTATTTTAACTTTTTTCTCCAATTTTAATCACTCCTATTTTCCCCACATTCGGATCATTTCTCTAGTAATGAGGTATCTCATAATTTCAGATGTTCCCGCCGATATTTGTCCAATTTTTGCGTCTCTGTAGTATCGTTCTAATGGGTACTCTTCTGAATATCCTAAACCGCCAACCACTTGAACTGCGTCTTGGGTGATTCGCACAGTGGCGTCCGCTATCCTAGCTTTCAAGGCTGCAACTGTAGGTCTTAAGTAGTGACCATCATCAAGCATTCTTGCAATTTGTACCATTGCGATTCGATTTATCTCTATATCCATATACATTTCGGCGAGTTTAAAGCTAATTGCCTCAAAATTGTAAATAGGTTTTTTGAATTGTTCACGCTTGTGAGCATAACGGTAAGCAATTTCAAACGCACTTCTTGCTAATCCAACGTATTGAGATGCTGTAAAAGTACGTTCACCATCTAACCCAAACAGTAGTACATCAAGACCTTCATTTTCTCTGTGTAATATATTTTTAGCGGGTACTTTACAGTTATTAAACCTTAGATGTGAATTAGGCATTCCTCTCCTACCCATGTGTTTAAAATCTTTGAGTACTTCGAACCCAGGAGT
>Ga0114919_10003606_pt1 | contig 12454 bp, 11 predicted proteins | sample BlataG_FD_88682 | JGI IMG/M metagenome (GOLD analysis project Ga0114919, IMG submission 88682) | Deep subsurface microbial communities from Black Sea to uncover new lineages of life (NeLLi) - Black_00105 metaG | ecosystem: Environmental > Aquatic > Marine > Oceanic > Sediment | place: Atlantic... | reverse complement strand
TGGGTAAAAGCCGCGCAGCCAGTAGGGTTGTTCCTCCCAGCCGTCTTTATCGGTGCCGAACCAGCCGTTGTCGTCTGTCAAAAAACGGCTCAGCTCATATAGATGGCCGGTCATCCCTTCTGCCATCAGGTTGATTTGGTGCTTTAGCCAACCGCGCGGGCGTATGCTGCCAAGAGGAAGCTTGACCAAGGGATTTGCCGACAGGCCGGGGCGATTTGTGCAATAGAATGAGTTTGATTTACTTGTATCCGGCTTTTTCACCACGCTTACATGCATATTGGTAGTTTTGGCTTGTTGTTTGGAGGATTGTTCTTCGGTATAACTGTTTTTCCCGCATGAGCAAAATACAACAAGTGCACAAAACAGGATAGTCTTTGCGTTTTTCACAACTGATTCCTTTCTTTCATAATGGCTGCAAATGCGGTCTGCAATTATTTGGCGATGGTTGTATGGGCGGCGTCGAAGAATCTTGTCCCGCCGGTGTCCAACTGGACGATTAGGCCCTTTTCAGGGTCTATGCCGATACAATTGCCGGTAAATTTCCTGCCGCCGAACGTAATTGTTACTCTATGACCCAATTGGATGCTTAATTTACGCCACTGGTCGGTTACTTTTTTGCTGTTTTTTTCTGCGATTTTGAGCCAGTGGTCCATTGAAGTCAGTAATCTCTTTGTTAGCGAGATTCTATCGACAATTGTCCGGCTTTCAATGTCGATACTCGTTGCAGTTTGTTGTAATTCGGCCGGGAAGGAATCTTTGGTTTGGTGACAGTTTATTCCTACGCCAAGGATATAAGCGGTGCCTTGCTTATCTGTTTTTGATTCGAGCAAAATGCCGGCTACCTTTTTGTCGTTTAGTCTTACGTCGTTCGGCCACTTGATTTTCGCTTCGCTGCCACCGGGCTTGCCTATGGCCTCAGCAACCGCTACGGCGCAGGTAAGCACAAGCAGCTCAGCAGTACATTTGCAATCAGTCAAGACAACTGAACAAAGAATGCTGTCTGCCCTGCCGGTGTGCCATTTGGTGCCGAACCTGCCCCTGCCGGCAGTCTGCTCTTCTGCGAAAATCACCAGGCCGTCATTTTCTTTATTTTTTGCGTATTCGGCGGCAAGGTCGTTCGTGCTCGATGTGCTGTCATAGACGAGGATTTTTCTGCCGATGCGTCTGGTTTTCAGGTTTGCTTTTATCTTGTCAGAATCGAGGCAGTCGGTTTCTGGCATAGTTTTTGTCACCTGTCAAGTCCAATATCGACGGCAGCGGCCGAATGGGTGATTGCACCTACGGCGATTCTATCAATGCCGCACTGGGCAATAGCCGAAACGCTGCTTAAAGTTATGTTTCCCGAGGCCTCGAGTAATGGTTTTTTGCCTTTGCCACACATTTCATCTCTCATCTCGACGGCGTGTTTTAGCTGCCACTGGCCCATATTGTCGAGAAGCACCATGTCAATGCCCGGTATTTCTAACACGTAGTTGAGCTGGTCATCGACGTGGTCAACCTCCACGGCGATGAACTTGACGCCTTTTACCTTCTTGGCCTCACAAATGATTTTTCGAAGCTTCGCCTGGAAGTTTCTGCCGAGCTGTGCCAGATGGTTATCCTTAATCAAGATTCCATCATAGAGACCCAGGCGGTGATTATGGCCGCCGCCACATCTGACAGCGTATTTTTCGATGATTCGCCAGCCGGGCGTGGTCTTTCTCGTATCGTAAATTTTTGCTTTTGTACCCTCAACCGCTCGGACATATTTGCGGGTTGTCGTTGCTATTCCGCTGAGCCGTTGCAGGAAATTCAGCATAACGCGCTCTGCGCTTAACATAGAGCGCAGAGGACCCTCAATCGCAGCTATTCTACGCCCGACATAAGCGCTCCGACCATCGTTTACAAGTATCCTTAGTTTAAGTCTTTCGTCATAACACTTCAAAATCTCAGCGGCGACGCCCATACCGCAAACAACTATTTCCTCACGTGAGATGATATGAGCTTTGGTGATTGTACTTTCCTTGAAGCAGAGTTTGCTGGTCAGGTCACCTTGCCCGAGATCTTCTTCAATTGCCATTCGGATTAAAGGCCGTGCCTTTGCAATATTAAGTTTCTTCATCTTACTTTTTCCCTTTTACTCCTGAATAGCCACGAAAGAGAGCACAAACCACAAGTCATTAAATACCCTCGTGTTCTTATTTGCTCTTATGCATCCTGTGCTTTTTTGTGGCTATATAGTTACTTTTCTTTTTCTTCGAATCGATGAGAACAAATTCCGGCAGCTCTTTCAATTCGCGCAGCTGGTCCCGCAGAAAAGCCGCCCGCTCAAAATCAAGCGTTTCCGCTGCTTCAAGCATTTCTTTCTCGATTTGGGCGGCCAGCTCAACCTTCTCGTATTCGCCAGTCTCGAATCGAACCGCCTGACGGGCAATCTGCCTTGCTTTTATCTGCTCGGATAAACTCCTGCGGATTTCCTTTCTTATCGTTTCGGGCGTAATGTTATGTTCTTTATTATATCTCAATTGAATTTTACGGCGTCTGTTCGTTTCGTCAATAGCTTTTTGCATCGATTCGGTAACTCTATCGGCATATAAGAAGACAGTGGCGTTGATATTTCTTGCAGTTCTGCCGATTGTCTGTATCAGCGAAGTCTGACTTCTCAGGAATCCCTCCTTGTCCGCATCAAGGATTGCGACGGCTGAAACCTCCGGCAAATCCAGACCCTCCCGTAGAAGATTTATGCCCACCAGAACATCAAATTCACCGCTGCGCAGGTCACGCAGTATCTCAATTCTTTCGAGCGTGTTGATTTCGCTGTGGAGATAACGGCATCTAAAACCTTTTTTTGTAATATAAGTTGACAGTTCCTCTGCCATCCTTTTTGTCAGGGTTGTAACAAGCGTTCGCTCCTTGGCTTTGACTCGTTTCTCGATTTCGCCCAGCAGATGCGGAATCTGATTGCCGGCCGGATATACGAATATATCAGGGTCCACCAGTCCGGTCGGTCTGATGAGTTGCTCGACAACTACATTTTCACATTTTTCCAGCTCGAACGGCCCCGGCGTGGCAGAGACAAAAGTAACCTTGGCCCAATTCTCCTGAAACTCTTCAAAACGGAGCGGCCTGTTATCCAGCGCGCTGGGTAGTCTGAAGCCGTGTTCTACCAGGACCTCTTTTCTGCTTCTGTCACCGGCCGACATCGCCCGCAACTGTGGAATGGTAACGTGGGATTCATCGATGAATAAAAGAAAATCACTCGGAAAATAGTCAATCAATGTATAAGGCCTGGCTCCGGGGGTAAGAGCCGATAAGTGCCTGGAGTAATTCTCAATCCCACTGCAATAGCCGACCTCCGTCATCATTTCAATATCGTACATCGTTCTGGCCTGCAGCCGTTGCGCCTCCAGGAGTTTGCCTTCCTGCCGGAACTGCTGAAGTCTTTGCTCTAATTCGGCCTTTATGCTCTCTACCGCGGAGCTGATTCTCGCGCCGGGCATAATGTAATGCTGGGCCGGGTATATAAAAACCTGTTGTTCACCGGCCAGGGTTTCACCGGATATGGGATTTATGTAACTTATCTTTTCTATTTCGTCGCCGAAAAACTCGATGCGAATCGCAAAAGATTCGTAAGAAGGATATAATTCAACCACATCTCCGCGAACCCTGAATTTGCCCCTGGCAAAATCGATATCGTTCCTGGTGTACTGAATGTCAGCCAATCTGCCCAACAAATCATTTCTATCTAATACATCGCCGGTTCGGACGGCGACTACGCTGGCCTTATAATCTTCGGGCGAGCCGAGTCCGAAAATGCAAGACACCGATGCCACTATAATACAATCGTTTCTCGTTGAAAGACTTGTTGTGGTCGAAAGCCGGAGCCGGTCAAGGTCGGCGTTTTTGGAGGCGTCTTTTTCAATGTAAATATCTCGCTGCGGGATGTAGGCCTCCGGCTGGTAATAATCGTAATAGCTGACGAAATATTCCACGGCGTTTTCCGGGAAAAGCTCTTTGAATTCCTCGTAGAGCTGGGCGGCTAATGTCTTGTTATGAGATATAACAAGGGTTGGTAAGTCGAGTTGGGCTATGACGTTAGCCATTGTGAATGTTTTGCCGCTGCCGGTAACTCCTAACAGCATCTGGAATTTCTTGCCTGCGTGCAGTTCTTCTACGAGCCGGTTTATGGCCTCGGGCTGGTCGCCGGCAGGGGCGAACTCGCTGTTTAGCTTAAATTTTGCCATTTTTTGCCACCAAGGCACAAAGACACCAAAATGATAAAATAACAGATTCTTTCAAGTTCTACTTTGTGAGTCAGTGTCTTTGTACCTAAATAAGCTATTTTATGCTTTGAGCTGGTAAGATTCAAGGAAAAGAGCTGTTTGGTATTACGCTGTGCGTATTTGACATGCTCAAATTGGGGGACGTAGAGGATATTTGATTCAAAATTCGGAATTGAAATTATCCAGATTTGGGGAAAAAGTGGGATTTTTGGGGTTATTTTTCGCGGAGATGTTGGTTTTTGAGCTAAAAACGAGGTTTCGTAGGTTGGTTTGTAGGGGTTAGGCAAAATAGGTAAGAAAAAAGCGGTTAAAAGTGAGCAAAAGTTGACCAAAAGTGCGCAGAAATTGACAAAAATTTACAAAAGTTGACCGGATATGCGCAAAAATGAGCGCTTTTTGAGCACTTTTTTTGCACCCCCCTGCGTAAATTGTTCGATAGGAATATATAAGACAGAGATGGCTCTAAGAAATTATCTCAAAACTGTTACCCTGAGCCTTCGCTTTGCTCAGGACAACCTCCGCGAAGGGTCTGGGTAACTGAAATAAGAGATTCTTCGCTGCGCTCAGAATGACATTTTGTGTTTTGAGATAGTTTCTAAGTCCTGAGTTTGTGGTTTTTGGATTTTTCAGGCCGTGATTTCGGTTATCGTATGACGAGAACGCAGGTGGACGAAGCCCGGCTGTAGATACAACGGAAAGGAAAAAACAATGCCAGCAACAAAAGTAGAGAAAAGAAGTATAAAAATGGCCGAAATAAGAGACAAGGCCCGAGCCCTCGGCATACCATTCGGAAAAATGAAAAAGGCCGAACTTATCCACTCTATCCAGACAGCAGAGGGCAACACAGCTTGCTTTGGAAGGTCAAATGGTCAAGGTGAGTACACCGACTGCTGTTTCATGCAGGAATGCCTTAAAATCAGGCTGTAAGTCTTCAAACTTGATACTCGATGCTTGATGCTCTCCGCAGTCCTTGAGATTCCTACCGGAGGACGCCTAATGGCGGATACTCGTATTGTGTGGTGTGATATCGGGTTTTTTATTGGCGGAGGCGGGTAGTTTCGGGTATTGTATAGATAAGAGTTGGATTTAGTCTGTCAAGAGGTCAGGGTGGGCAGAGATAAAAGTGAAGCGGTGTCTGGTTTAGGAAAGGAGAGTATGAGCAATGAGAAGAAGGGAATTCTTGGCGGGGGCGCTGGCTGCGGGGGCGGTTTCGGTGAATAGTATGGCTGGTACCGGCGCCGAGAAAGATGGGCCGAAACGGGAATACTATGAGCTGAGATGATACCGGATGCTGCCGGGGGCAAAGAAGAAGCTGCTTAACGATTTTCTGCGTGAAGCGGCGATACCTGCGATGAACCGCACAGGGATTGAGCCGGTGGGCGTGTTCAATGTGATGTTTGGTCCTGACAGCCTGACGCTTTACGTGCTGATGCCGCATAAATCGCTGGAGTCAGTGGTGCAGGTGTCTTCGCTTATTACAGCGGATGCGGAGTACCGAAAGGCCGGCGCATCCCTGCTGAATGCGGCTATATCGGAGCCGGCATACGTGCGGGTCGATAGTTCGCTGATGTTGGCTTTCGAGCAGATGCCGAAGCTGGAATTACCGGCGGCTGCGGCGGAGAAAAAGGCCCGCATTTTCGAGCTTCGGACGTACGAAAGTCATAGCGTCAAGGCAGCCAAGAAGAAGATTGAGATGTTCAATGAAGGGGGCGAGATTGCGATTTTCCGCAAGACTGGTTTGCAGCCGGTTTTCTTCGGTGAGATGCTAATAGGGCCGAGACTGCCGAATCTGACCTATATGCTTGCCTTTGGTGATATGGTTGAGCGGGAGAAGAGATGGGATGTGTTCCGCGACGAGCCGGATTGGAAGCAGCTGCGGGCGAATCCGGCATATAAGGACACCGTTTCCAATATCACCTCTGTAATCCTTCGGCCTGCTTCATATTCGCAGATTTAATTGATGCTTTCGGGATATGCGACTGCGGCGATGAGGGTGGGGCCGTATTTATCCCAGAGGGACTGACCGTCGAGCCGGTGAGCACCGGGTGGCAGTTCGAGAGTTATGATGGGGATGTGGAGGGTGAGGCCGGCATACGAGCCGAGTGAGCCGGGGCGGGCGCCGAGCTTTTTGACAGGCAGGTCGCAATATTCGGACAGTCGGCTGGCCAGTTCCCTGGCTGGGCCATCGTAGTCGATACAGGCAAGCGGCTGGTGAATGCTGACAATGCGGTCGGGAGCATATTGCCGGATGAGCTGCTCAATTATGCGGGCCTCGGGCTCGGACAGTGGGGTGATTCCGGAGCGTTGGTTTTCAAGACGGTTGGCTGTTGCAAAATTTCGGTTCAGGTCCACGCCACGGACGTTGTAGCGGCTGCCCGCGGCCATTCCATCGGGATTTGCTATGGGCAGAAGGACAACTGTTCTTGTTTTGAGCCATTGAGGGTTTTGTTGGAGATATTTAGCGAGGCGTAGAAGTAGCGTGGTTCCGGCAGGCTCGTTGCCGTGAATGGTTGCCATTATGAAGATTACATCGTGGCCCTGGCCAAGGATGGTGCTTATGATGGGGCGCTGCTGGACTGATTTACCGATGATACGGTAGCTGGTCAGAAGTGCAGATGGCAACGGGCGTGGCTGGTAAATTATCACCGGTTGGTTTACCGGTTTGTAGCAGCCGTGCAAGAGCAGAACAGCAAGCAGAGCACAAATTCTTGGGATAATGCCCCATTTGTCGGTCATTTTAGATGAGCCCTTCAGGAGTTTGTCCCTTCACAAGAAAATGCGAATACATCAGGATTATCGTCTCTTTTTGCTCGGATTCAATAGAAAAACCCAGAAGACAGAGGACGAAAAAGACTCGATACTCGATGCTCGATACTTGATGCTCGTAGAATAGTGAGTGGTTAAATGGTGAGTGGTGATTGAGGATAGAAGACAGAGGACAGAAGACGGAAGACGGAAGACAGAGGATAGACGAGGGACAGAGGTAAATCCGAAATTCGAAGCTCGAAATACTCCACGGGACACCTTACGGTGGAAACACATTGAAATGTCCAAAATACAAAATTCAAATCGAGATTCTTCGCTTCGCTCAGAATGACAGGACGAGGGATGAAAAACAGGAGGATGGAAAGTTTGACTTGATGGGAGCAGTGCGGTAAAATGCGGCGTTTTGGTCGCTCGTGAAATTTCAACTTTTCATTACAAGGAGACAAAATATGTTTAACGGTATTTTTCAAATCCCTCAGCCGGTCAATGAGCCGATTTTGCAGTATGGGCCAGGGAGTCCGGAACGAGCGGAGTTGGCCGGCAAGCTGAAAGAGATGCTCGGCGGGCAGGTAGAAGTGCCGATGATTATCGGCGGCCAGGAAGTGCGCAATGGCAAACTCGTGGACATACGCTGCCCGCACGACCACGGGCACGTGCTGGGCGGGTATCATCAGGCGGATGCGGAATTCGCCATCAAGGCGGTGGATGCGGCAGAGAAGGCCAAGCGTCAGTGGGGCCAGATGCCGTGGGAGTCGCGGGCGGTGGTGCTGCTAAAGGCGGCGGAACTTCTGGCGGGCAAGTACCGGCAGACGCTCAATGCCGCGACGATGCTGAATATGAGCAAGACGCCACACCAGGCGGAGATAGACTCTGCGTGCGAGCTGATAGATTTCTGGCGTTTCAACCCGCATTTTATGGAGGAAGTATATGGGGACCAGCCGATGTCCACGCCCGGGGTGTTGAACTATATGGAGCATCGGCCTCTGGACGGTTTTGTTCTGGCGTTGACGCCGTTCAACTTCACGTCGATAGCGGGCAACCTTCCGACGGCGCCGGCGTTGATGGGCAACACGGTGGTATGGAAGCCGGCCTCGGCGGCAGTATTGCCGGCGTACTTTATTATGAAAATCTTAGAAGAGGCGGGGATGCCGCCCGGAGTTATCAATATGGTGCCAGGGCCCGGGCCGATTGTTGGTCCGCCGGCGCTGAACGATGTCAGGCTCGGCGGAATCCACTTTACCGGCAGCACATACGTGTTTTCGACAATCTGGCTAACGATTGGTAAAGATATACGCAAATACGTATCGTATCCTCGAATTGTCGGCGAGACCGGCGGCAAGAATTTTGTATTCGCGCACGCAAGCTGTGATATTGAGGCGCTGGTGGCGGCGCTGGTGCGAGGGTCGTTCGAATATCAGGGCCAGAAGTGCTCGGCGGCCTCGCGGGCGTATATTCCTGATTCACTCTGGCCGCAGGTCAAAGAGCAACTGCTGGATGAGATAGGCGATATGAAGACGGGCGATGTTACGGACTTTAAGAACTTTATGGGTGCGATTATCGACAAAAAGGCCTTCGATACCATCAGCGAGTATATTGAATACGCCAGGAGTTCGACGGATATGGAGATTATTGTTGGCGGCGGATGCGACGACTCAACGGGATACTTCATCGAGCCGACTGTCGTGGTAAGCAAGGACCCGAAGTCGAAGTTGATGGTCGAAGAGGTCTTCGGCCCGGTAATGACTGTCTATGTTTATCCGGAAGGTGAATATGACCAGACGCTGGAGCTTTGCGACCAGACCTCGCCGTATGCGCTGACCGGGGCGATATTCGCTTTAGAGCGTGGTGCGATAGTCAAGGCGATGGACACGCTGCGTCACGCGGCGGGTAATTTTTACGTCAACGATAAGCCGACTGGTGCGGTGGTGTCTCAGCAGCCGTTCGGCGGAACGCGGGCATCGGGCACGAACGACAAGGCCGGCAGCTGGCTTAACTTAGAGCGATGGGTATCGCCGCGTGCCATCAAGGAGACATTCCTGCCGCCGAGGAACTTCCGTTATCCGTATATGGAAGAAGAATAACTGGTATATCGTATTGTGTGCCTTCGCTTCGCTCAAGGCCAAACGTGCGCATCGCGTACTGCGTTCACTATTAGCTATAGCGCATTGCGCGATGTGTACTTCAGTTAGCTTCCGGGTCACGCATAGTAAAGACAGGTGGTTTTTAAGGATTTGGGACAATGAAACAGCAGGTTGATTTTGATATTGTGGTAATAGGCGGCGGAATTGTCGGGTTGGCCTCTGCATGCAAGATTGGCCGGGCCCATCCTGAAATTCGTATTGCTGTATTGGAAAAAGAAGCGGAGCTGGCGGTTCACCAGACGGGACATAATTCCGGGGTTATTCATTCCGGGCTGTACTACAAGCCGGGCTCGAATAAAGCGAAGACCTGTGCCAAAGGGCGGAAAGAACTTATCGCTTTTGCCAGGGAACATAATATTCCTTACGAGATTTGCGGTAAAATAATTGTCGCTACGAGGGAAAAAGAGTTGGCGAATCTGGAGGAGATTTATCGCAACGGCGTGGAAAATAAAATAGAAGGCATCCAAAGAATAGGCCCGGACGAAATCAGCCAAATCGAGCCATTCTGCCAGGGCATTGCAGGCATACAGGTGCCCTGCACAGGGATTATTGATTTTGCGGAGGTTGCAAAGAAATTAGGCGAGTTGATAGAAGCCCGAGAAGAAGGCAATAAGGTTTTGACTTCTCATACGGTCTTGGGTTTTGAAAAGCACGATTTTTTTACGAAGGTCGTGACAGATAAAGGGACATTGGCTGCAATGTATATTATCAACTGTGGGGGACTTCAGTGCGACAGAATAGCAAAGATGGATTTTGTGCACACAAAGATAAGGATAGTTCCGTTTCGGGGAGATTACTATGAGTTAACGAAAGAGGCCCAGGAGAAGGTTAAGAGTTTGATATATCCTGTTCCGGACCCGGCGTTTCCGTTTTTAGGTGTTCATTTTACCCGTAAGATTGATGGTTCAGTGGAGTGCGGGCCGAACGCAGTTTTCTCATTTAAGAGAGAAGGTTACGGCAAAACCGATTTTAGTTTTAGAGACAGTTGGGATGCGCTGAGCTACCGGGGGACATGGAAGATGTTTCTCAAGAACTTCAAATACGGGCTGGGCGAATACACAAGGGCGTTTTCGAGAAAGCTTTTTTTGCGGCAATTGCAACGGCTTATTCCTTCATTGGGCGCCGATGACATAAAACCCGGCAATGCTGGTGTGCGGGCTCAGGCGGTTGGGCCGGATGGCGAGCCGATTGATGATTTTAAGATAGAAAGACGAGGAAATTCTATTCATGTTCTAAATGCCCCTTCGCCTGCTGCGACGGCCTCACTGGCTATCGGAGATTATATAAACCAAATAGCTACGGAATACTTCAAGCTCTAAATCGTATCGCGTGCCTTCGCTTTGCTCGAGGCAAGGCGTGCGTATCGCGTATTGCGAATTGATTTTAAATACACCAAAGATTTGGGACAAAATGTGAGAAAAGTTGCTATTCCAAAATTAGAGTTTTCCCAATGGTATAAATGGGAAAACAGAAATAGATACCAGCTAAAAAATTGTCCTGGAGTTTATCTAATTGCAATATCCAACAAAAATCTTGAAGATGAGAAGCCTTTATTTTCTGATGTTGTATATATTGGGATGACAAAACGAAAACAAGGTTTACAAGGAAGATGGAGGGAATTTCAGAGAGCTATCAATGGAGGGGAGGGACATAGCGGTGGGAAAGCAATATTCAAAGATAAAGGATCTTATCATGTCTGGATCGAAAAGTTATATGTTTCAGCAATGGGAATTGAATGCAATGTGATTAAGCCGACATCGGAGGACTATATGAAAATGGGATGGGTAGCATTTCTTGAGTATGAAGCATTTGCTCAGTTTTATAAGGAGGTTGGGGGACATCCAAAATACAACACACAATGATGAAGATGGAAATATTATGAATAGATATCAAACGGACAGTTTGTTTGAGACGGAAGAAACAGAGGAGGCAATTTGCAGTCATATTATTCGTGTGGCGTTTGAGTCGGGGGTGGATACGGAGTTCGATTACCTTTTGCCGGATGAGCTCTGGCCGATAGAAGTAGGGCAGAGGGTGGAGGTGCCGTTTGGGAGGAAAAATAAGCCACAAATTGGATTCTGTGTGGATATTGATAGTCGAAGGCCAGATCCTTCGACTCCGCTGCGCTCCGCTCAGGATGACAAAAAGAGAGTATTTAAGCTGAAAAAGGTGTTCGGGGTTGTTGATAAAGGGCCGTTGGTAGATGCCGGGCTGATGGAATTAGCTCGGTGGATTAGCAGCTACTATGTTTGTCCGTTGGGCCAGGTTCTTGCGGCGATGGTGCCGGGGGCGGTTAAGAAAGGGGCTGGGGTTAAAACGCAAAGGTATGTTTATCTTTCAATCAGCTCGGCTGATATTGAAGAAAGCGTTAAACAATTGAGGGGCAAGAAGCAGAAGCAAATTGTAACCGTCCTGCAGGGACGAAAGGCCTTTAGCTCAAAAGATGCGATGGAGCTGCAGGGTTTACTGGCTGGGGTCGGCTGTACGGAGGCACCTGTAAAAAAACTTGCTGAGAAACGGATTATTAAAATAGCCCAGAAAACGATTTTGAGGTCTTTGCCTGCCATTCCAGAGGGGATGGCGATAAAAAGTGACAAGGTCGTATTGAATGAGGACCAGCGAAAGGCGTTAGCTCATATAACAGGCCAGATAGATTCGGGGCAATTCGGCGTTACGCTTTTATACGGCGTTACCGATAGCGGCAAGACCGAGCTTTATATAAGGGCTATTGAAGGGGCTCTGAGGAAAGACAGGCGTGCTATCGTACTGCTTCCCGAAATCGCTCTTACGGCGCAGACGGTCCAGCGGTTCAGCGCAAGGTTTGAGAGAGTTGCAGTAATGCACTCCGGGCTGACCGCTGCCCAGCGAAACGTGCAGTGGCAGAAGATAAAAGCGGGCGATGCTGACGTGGTTATAGGTGCCCGCTCGGCAATTTTTGCGCCGTTAGACCGCTTAGGGCTTATCGTTGTTGACGAGGAACATGAGCCGAGCTACAAGCAGGATACGGTGCCGCGATATCACGGCAGAGACGTGGCGATAAAGCGGGCGCAATTAGCAAACGCACATTGTATTTTAGGCAGTGCCACACCATCGCTGGAGACGCTGTTTAACTGCCGCAGCAAAAAACATTTTGACGTGGTGCATCTGCCCAAGAGGGTGATGGATTTGCCTATGCCGGAGATGAAACTTGTAGATTTGCGGCGGCAGGGGGGTCTGACGCAGAAGGGCGTTAGTTTGATTTCTCAGCCGTTGGCTGAGCGTCTGAAAGAGACCCTGGCGAAAAAG
>Ga0114919_10003604_pt1 | contig 12460 bp, 12 predicted proteins | sample BlataG_FD_88682 | JGI IMG/M metagenome (GOLD analysis project Ga0114919, IMG submission 88682) | Deep subsurface microbial communities from Black Sea to uncover new lineages of life (NeLLi) - Black_00105 metaG | ecosystem: Environmental > Aquatic > Marine > Oceanic > Sediment | place: Atlantic... | reverse complement strand
TGCCCCGCTTGCAATGATAGCCTTCAAGGTATCCTTTCCTAGCAAACTAAGGACATAGCCAATAGCGGTGCGGTATGGTCTTTTTATAGCTGCATCCCCACCGGGCAGAGGTAAATATTCCAGATGTCCTACTCTATCAAAACTATAATAATCAGCTACCAAAAATTCTCCTCCCCAGATATGCCCATCACTACCCATTCCTGTACCATCAAAGGCAACGCCAATGACTGATGACTCAAGCTTATTGTCAGCCATGCAGCTGGCGGTGTGGGCATGATGATGTTGCACAGGGATAAGCTTGATATTACTAGACTTGCTTAGCTCTTGAGCATACTTGGTGGAAAGATAGTCAGGGTGGAGGTCATAGGCGATAATTTCAGGCTCGATGCGAAATAGCTTCTTATACAAAAAAATAGTATTGTCAAAATGCTCTAGTGTTTCCATATTTTCCATATCACCAATATGCTGACTTAGAAAGGCATAGTTATCCCTTGTCAAACAGAAGGTGTTTTTCATTTCAGCACCGCAGGCCAAAACTTGCCGACATCTGAATGTGAGATGAATAGGATAGGGAGCATAGCTGCGTGCTCGCCTTACAAGCTGACTTGTTCCCCTTTCCACTATGGCTACACTATCATCATAGCGAGAATAAATACCCCGATTGTGAATCAGGAAGTAATCAGCAATTTCTGAAAGCCTTTTTAATGCTTCATCATTATCTTTGGCGATGGGCTCTTCGCTGAGATTGCCGCTGGTCATCACTAAGGGTAGCTCAGTATCTTTCAGCAGGATATGGTGTAGTGGTGTATAAGGCAGCATGACACCTAAATATTCTAGATTTGGAGCTACCTCTCGAGATACAGATAAACCAGCTTTCCACTTCATAAGCACGATAGGGCTTTGAGGACAGGTGAGCAGTTCCTCTTCTTCCGGTGAGACATAGCAATGTTTTTTTATTTCGTTCACGTTGTTCACCATTATGGCGAAGGGTTTAGAGGGTCGTCTTTTTCTTTCACGCAGAGTTTTGACTGCCGCTTCATTGCTGGCATCACAAGCTAAAAGAAATCCACCCAAGCCTTTAACGGCAACGATTTTCCCCCTTTTCAGGAGTTGACCAGCACTGGCTAAGGCATCCGATCCCGCTACTCGCTTGCCTTGATTATCAACCAGCTCAACCTCTGGACCACATTTAGGGCAAGCATTTGGCTGAGCATGGAAGCGGCGATCTAGCGGGTTCTCATATTCCGCCTGGCATTGGGGGCACATTTGGAAGCCTCGCATGGTTGTTTTTGGGCGATCATAGGGTATATCCTCGATTATGGTAAAGCGTGGGCCACAGTTGGTACAGTTGGTAAAGGGATAACGATAGCGCCTATCGGAGGGATTTAACAATTCATTGAGACAAGCTTGACAGGTAGCAATATCCGGGGAGATAAGCTGGTATTTTCCCTCCTCAGCGATGCTATGGCGGATTTCGAAGTTCTTATAGCCAATTGGTGGATGATGGGTAATAGCTATGCCCTCAATGCGAGCTAAAGGGGGAGCTTCTATTCCAAGCTCCAATTGAAATTGCTTGATAGCCTCTAGTTCTCCCTCCACCTCAATTTTGACATCCTCAGAGGTATTATACACGTAGCCTTTCAGATTATGCTTAACAGCCAATCTATAGACAAATGGTCTGAAACCAACTCCCTGGACGATACCGCGAACGCTAATGCGGGCCACCTCTATAGTTCTTGTTCTAGCCATTTCAAAACTGAAAGGACAACAATCTTTCGTTGACTTACTTTCTTCAGCACTATTGATGAATTTTACTTCCAGCAGGTAAATTGAGCAAATGTAGCCTATTGACATCATCCTACACATAGGTTTACCATTTGCAGGTTGTGATTAGAAGAAGGATGGGTACGCCCATTTGGCTATCCATCCTTCGTTTTATTTCTGCCAGATTTATCCATTTATTATTTAGAGACTCCAGATGCTGGCTTCCTAAAGAGACATTAACGAGGGATGTAATTTTATCGAGGTTTTAACGATGCTTGCCGTGGTTCCTGTCATCAACATAGTTCTTCTTATCGCAGTTATTGTCCTTGCTATTATGGCAGTGAGCTTTAAGAATCTACTTTCTGCTGCGATTTCATTGGCGGCTTTGAGCGTTGCATTAGCAATAATCTTTTACCGCTTAAATTCTCCTTATGCCGCAGTAATTGAACTCTCTGTCTGCGCTGGCTTAATCACAGCGTTATTCGTAGCAGCTATCAGTTTAACCAGGAGAAAATGAGGAATTGACAAAAAGTATACTTGGGGTGGTATTCGGCGTAATATTTGTGGTTTTTTCCGTTTTGATATTGATCCACTCACCCCAGCCTGCGGTCTATGTTCTAGGTGGCCCCCAAACCTTTAGTATCGCTTTGTGGGAATTCCGGCCCCTTGATGTCTTTCTTCAACTACTAGTGATCCTGGCTGGGACTTTTGGCATTCTTACATTGGTTAGGAGATCTCAGTAATGAATTTATGGCAGCTTTATATAGCAGCAATTGTTATCCTTTTAGGCATTGGGATTTATTGCTTAATAAGCCGAAGAAATTTAATCCAGTTAATAATCGGAGTTGAGGTTATTGCCAAAGCAGTTAGTTTAAGTTTTATCCTCGCTGGTAACCTTCAAGGAAATGAACAAATCGCTCAGGCTATAGTAGTGACCATCATCCTGATTGAGGCAGTTAGCACAGCGGTTGCCCTGTCTCTGATAGTGGCTGCGTATCGGCATACAGGTAGTCTGGACATCAATATTCTCAAGAGGCTTCGAGGTTAGGAAATGGAAACTGGTGTACTGCTAGCTTTACTTGCCATATTGGTACCCATAGTACTTGGCCCCTTTACTTATCTTGTTGAAAAGATAAGCGCCAAAGCCAGGACGATATATGCCGTAGCCTTAGGTTTCATCACCGGGGGCCTGACCTTATCGTTAATTCCCTACATCACAGAAGGAACTGTGGAAAGCTTTATGTGGATACCGGGGGCAGGCAGGATAGCATTCAGTGTTTGTCTCGATTCCTTCAGTGTTGTCGTAGCTATAGTTGCCGGCGTTATTGGAGCCCTGGTTTTGTTATTTTCCATTCGATACATGAAGCCGGCATCTCAAGAGTATTCACTCTCACGATATTATTGGCAAGCACTGTTGTTTATTGGTGGCATGATCGGACTGGCCTTAACCAGCAACCTTCTAGTTATGTACGTCTTCTGGGAGATTATTGGATTCTGTTCCTATGCTCTAATTGCTTATTACTATCATAAACCAGAGTCTGTACCAGCCGGGATTAAGGCATTTATCGTGACCAGGATAGGAGACATTGGACTTTTAGCCGGTATATTAATCTTATGGCATGCTACAGGAACTCTTAACATCTTCGAGATAATGAGCGCCTCACAGGCTGGCCTCATCTCCTTCACCCTTCTCGGTCTAGCCGGCGCTGGATTTCTTGCTGGAGCCATAGGTAAATCAGCGCAGTTTCCTCTGCATGTCTGGTTACCGGATGCTATGGCAGCCCCTACTACTATCACTGCCCTGATTCACGCCGCTTGCCTGGTCAACGCTGGTATATATCTGCTTGTTCGCAGCTATCCCATATTCGCTGCGCTAGCCTGGTGGCCTACGGCACTGCTCTGGATTGGAGCAATAACCGCTCTTATGGCAGCAACAATAGCGCTAACACAGTGGGATATTAAACGGGTGCTGGCATATTCTACTATCAGCCAGCTGGGATATATGATGGCTGCTATTGGGGTAGGAGCGCTTTTAGCTAGTCAGTTCCACCTTGTAAGTCACGCGATATTCAAGGCACTGCTCTTCCTTGGCGCTGGTTCCATCATGTGTATGACTGGGGGAATTAAAGACCTGCGCCAGATGGGAGGATTAGCTAAGTACATGCCGATTACACGTATTACCTTCATCTTCGGGCTTCTCTCACTAGTGGGAATTCCTATCTGGACCGGCTTTTTCTCCAAAGATATGATTATGTCAAGCTTGTTACAGGGCGGAGCTTATATACCTCTTGCTCTCCTTGTCATAGCTACTTTCTTTACCGCGGCTTATTCCTGGCGAATGTATTGGCTTGCCTTTCAAGGAGAGAAAAGAACTTCAACCGAGGTTCATGAATCTCCGCCGCAAATGACTGGGCCTTTAATTATACTAGCTCTTGGATCTTTCCTATTCTGGCTTTGTATATCTCCTTATACAGCAAGCATGGCGTTCTCCTTGCCAGTCGGTTATCACATAATGCCTATGTCTTTAGCTGCTCTTATCCAACATAGTTTCACTAGCCCCATTATCGTGGTTACCGTCGCTATAATAGTTACTCTAATAGTTCTAACTTTAAAATGGAGAGCAACTGTTATAAATACATATCAGAAGCCTTCTGCCCTCACCTTGCCTTTGTTCAGAGCTTACTGGATTGACATCTTCTACAACCGGGTTATTGTGAAAAGTCTCCTCAGTTTCTGCCAGCAGTTCAGGAGATTACAAACAGGGGACTTGAATTATAACAACTTAGCGATAGCCATAGGACTTGTAATATTTCTGATAATGCTATTTGCTTGGGGAGTGTACTAAATTGAGTATTTCACCTGCTGCTCCTATTATTACACTCTTCGTTGGGGCTCTTTTAACTTACCTTTTTGGTCGTACGTATCCTAAGCCTAAATTTACGGGTTTATTTTCTCTCCTGTTCTTGGTTATTGCTTTGGTGGAACTCCTTATTCTTTATCCTGGAGGCGGGCGTGTAACCTATTCCCTCTGGGGTGTTCAAACATTCCTTGAGGCTAATGGGCTAGCAATATTTCTGGGTGTGGTAGCGGTGGGGCTGGGGACTTTGGTCTTAACCTACGATGTAAGCCATATGAAAGATAGTCCTGGCTTGAGCAGGTATTACGCCCTCATCCTCCTTATGCTTGCCGGTGCCATAGGCATTGGATTTGCAGGAGACCTATTTAACCTGTTTGTTTTCTTCGAAGTTATGGCTATCCCTTCTTATGCACTGGTTGCCTTCCGGAAAGAAAAATGGGAGCCTGTGGAAGCAGCAGTTAAGTACACCATCATGAGCATCGCTGGATCTTTGCTGGCTCTTGGTGGTATCTCTATAATATTTATGTATACTGGCAATCTTGACCTGAATACCCTGGCGCAATCGGTAACGAACATGGACACGGGGATGGCCATCGTCGCTGCCGGTCTCATTATAGTCGGTTTCGGAGTGAAAGTAGCCATAGTTCCGCTTCATACGTGGCTACCAGACGCTTATCAGGCCGCCCCTAGTGGGATAAGCGCCTTGCTATCAGGCATTACCAGTGGAGCAGCAGCTATTGCGATGCTCAAAGCCCTAGCAATACTGATGCCCACAGCAATTCACCCTGGGGTAGTGCTGATAATTTTCGGCATCATTAGCATGTTCGTGGGCAATTTCATGGCATTGGTGCAAAAGGATTTGAAGCGGATGCTGGCTTATTCCAGCATAGTGCATATGGGTTATATAGTGATGGCAATTGGGTTGGCACTTAACTATCTGCCAATTGCCGGTGAGGACGCATTTAGAGGTGCTTCTTTCCATATTCTGAACCATGCAGTGATGAAAGGGGGAGCATTCCTATGTGCCGGGGCTATTCTTCAGTCTATCGGCACCAGTGATCTGCATGAAATGAGGGGGATAGGGCGAAAAAATGTATTAGTGGGGGTTGCTTTCGCCTTTTTTGCTTTAGCTTTAGCTGGAGTGCCACCTCTTAATGGCTTCATCAGCAAATTCTTCATTTGTAAAGGCGGTGTTGATGCTGGTGGTTGGGGCATTGTGGCCATGAGCCTGCTGATTTTAAATAGTGCGATCTCCTTAGGTTACTATCTTCCAGCCTTGAATACCATTCTGTTCTCCCGTGATATCTCAGAGAGAGCAGAGAAAGCCAGACCGGTTTCGGCGTGGATATGTGTTCCCATCATTGTCATGGTTATTCTCACCGTGTTGCTTGGCGTTTACCCTGAGTTTGGTTTGAAAATAGTTAATCCTGCTGTACAATATTTAATGGGCTTTGCAGGAGGTCTATGAGTCAGTTTATACTTTCTCCACCAATTGCGTTCATTATATTTCTAGTCATTGCCTACCTCGTCTACAAAGCAGCAAGCACCCTGAGACCAAGAACAAAAGTAGAGGGAAAGAAGCTCGCCACCTATTCTTGTGGTGAAGATATACCAGGAAAGAAGGTGCAACCAGCTTACCATTTTTTTCGTTTTGCATTTTTCTTCCTTGTTTTACATATAGCTGCCTTAGTAATTGCCACGGTGCCAAGCGGGATGGGAGCTTTTTGGGGTATTGTATATCTAGTCACTGTATTGATAGCAATAGTTATCTTATTAGTTGATAGAGAGGTGACCTGATGAAAAAGTTAACACCGAAAGTCATAAAGTCCAAGGGTGAGGCGCGTGCCTGGTCATTCTGGGTTATTAACTATTTTACTGCTTGCGGATTTATGGAGCTGCTTCCCTGGGTAGGCTCCGGTTATGATATGGAAAGGTTTGGGATATTACCTGTGCCATCGCCCAGGCACGCCGATGTTTTCATTATAGCAGGATACGTAACCAAGAAGGCTGCCAAGCGTATAAAGATGATTTATGACCAGATGGCTTCTCCTAAATATGTCCTGGCTCTTGGAAGTTGCCCCATGACGGGGGGAATGTATTGGGACTCTTACGCCACCATAAAGCGCATAGATGAAGTCATTCCTGTAGATTTATGGATTGAAGGTTGTCCTCCTAAACCGGAAAATATAGGACATGGCATAGTGATGGCAACTAACGTAGTAAAAGGCGGATTTGAGGGACATTAACCATGATCAACGAAATCACATCTCTTCTTAAATCTAAATTCCCTGATTCGCTTCTTAATGTAGTTTCGGAAGATAAGAGAATTACTCTACTAGTGAAGAAGGAAGAACTTCACCAAATACTTTCTCAGCTTAAAGATACAGGTTTTAATCACCTCTCAGATGTTACCGCAGTCGATTATATTGACGAGCAAGAATTTGAGCTAATATATCATTTATGGTCTCACCGGGAAAAGATAAGAGCTATAGTAAAGGTTAGAATTCCAAGGGAATCTCCCACAGTAAAGTCAGTCGTTGATTTATGGACAGGGGCACAAATGCATGAAAGAGAAGACCATGAATTGTTTGGCATAAACTTCGAGGGCAATCCAAATCTGTCGCCCCTGTTTCTTGAAGATTGGGAGGAAATACCTCCTTTCAGGAAGGATTTTGATACTCGCAAATATGTTAAGGAGAAGTATTATTTGGAGGAAGAAGGATACCCGGTAGCTAAGGGGTAAGATGGACATAGAAGAAAAAGAAATTGGCTTTTCAACCGTGCCTTTCGGGCCGCAGCATCCGGCTTCGGGTCATTTTCATGCTTTGCTGAAGGTTGAAGGTGAAATGGTACATGAGCTTGAGCCCCACCCAGGATATCTTCATCGCGGTTTCGAAAAGTTGATGGAATACAGGGTTCATCCTCAGAACTGTGCTCTTGTTGATCGAGCAGATGTTCTGGATCCTTTCTCTTGTGAATTAGGTTATACAAATGCTATTGAGAAAATTGCAGGATTAGAAATACCGGAAAGGGGGAGGTATATAAGGATTATTATGGCTGAACTTGGCAGGATTCTATCTCATATGACCTGGATTGGAGTCCTGTCAATGGTCTTGGGATTTGACAGCGCAAACAAGATTGCCTGGGGGGATAGGGAGAAGATACTCCGACTCAATGAGATAGCTACCGGGGGAAGGTTATATCCCTGTTATTTATGTGTTGGTGGAGTTCGCAGAGATATATCACAGGAGTTCGTAGATGAAACTTCTAAAGCTCTTGATTATTTGGAAGGACAGCTGAGTTTTTACGATTATTTTGTTTTCAAAAATGAGACCTTTGTTATGAGGACGGAGAAAGTAGGGAGGATGAGTGCCAAGGAAGCCATAGATTTAGGAGCTACAGGCCCTAACTTAAGAGCTTGTGGAATAGATTACGATATAAGAAAAGACGAACCATATGAAGTATATCCAAAGGTCAGCTTTAACGTTATAACCAGAGACGAAGGAGATGCTTACGCTAGGAGTTTGTGCCGAAGATATGAGATTGCCGAGAGCATATCGATAGTAAGACAACTTTTAAATAATTTGCCCGATGGAGCATTTAGGGTCGAACTGAGTCCCGTATGGGCAGCGCCTGAGGGGGAATCTTATTTTTGCCTTGAATCAGCTAGAGGAGAGAAGTGTTTTCATGTAGTGAGCGATGGTTCTCCGTGCCCATATAGAGTAAAAATCAGGGCACCGAGCTTTCTACATACCTTGTCGGAATTCCCCTATTTAGCAAAGGGAAGCACCATTGCTGACATCCCGGCAATATATTGGAGCTTAGATTCCTGCCCGGCAGATATGGACAGGTGAGAAAGATGGGATACTTATCAGATAAATTTTCTAGAACATTTACACCTTTTGGGATACTCAGGAATTTATTCAGAAAGCCTATGACACTACAATTTCCTTATGAGACTTTACCACCGCTTGAGGGTTACAGGGGAAGGCATGCTTTAGATTTGGAGAAATGCGCCGGTTGCTTTATATGTTCTATGATCTGTCCCAACAAAGCTATTTGGCCTGTGGAATTCAAGGGGAGAAAATATCCTCAAGTGCATCTAGGGAAGTGCTGTTGGTGTCAGCTTTGTGAAGAATATTGCCCCAATAAGGCAATTAAATTAACTCCCCATTCCATGATGGTAACAATGGATAAAGAATCTGCCATCTTAGGGTTAGGAGAAGAAGGATTTGTCCCGAGACATCAATAAAATGCCGAGTGAGTAAGGGGGATATGAGGTGAGCATTTTTTACTTAATAGTTTTTCCAGGATTTATATTCTTCTTCTTTTTTTCCTTGCTTTGCGAATATATAGATAGGAAGGTCACCGCTCGTTTGCAGAGTAGAGTCGGCCCACCATTCTACCAGCCCTGGGCTGATTTCATTAAACTTATGTCTAAAGAAAGCTTAGTTCCAAAAATGGCAGACCGCAAGAGATTCATGGCAATACCAATAATTGGGGTTACCGCTGTAGTAACCGCATTTATTTATATTCCCCTGTGGTCAGCTGAATCACCCTTCCCTTTCACTGGGGACATAGTTGTGGTGATATATCTTTTGAGCCTTCCCACAGTGCTTCTATTCCTAGCAGGATGGCATTCCACCAATGTGTTCGGTACAATTGGAGCAACCAGGGCTATTACCCAGCTTTTTGGATACGAAGTGCCTTTCTTGCTTGCTCTTCTTTCTCCAGCTTTGGTAGCTGGAATTTGGAGCTTCTCTGGCATTCTAAATTATCAGGTTGAGCATACATGGTTTATCGCCTATTTGCCGCTAGCTTTCATCGTGGCAATCATTTCCCTTGTTGGTAAACTTGAGCGTACCCCGTTCGATATCCCCCACGCAGCCCATGAGATTGCTGGTGGCCCGGTCGCTGAGTATTCCGGGCCAAGCTTGGCCATGATTCATTTAATGGTAAATATGGAATTGTTTGCCGGCTCAGCACTGGTAGCTGCCCTATTTCTTGGCGGTTTCGACTATATTGGTATTATCCCGGGATTTGCTGGGGCAATAGTAGGGTTTATCGTTTTCCTGATAAAAACATTAATCGTCCTGTTTATACTAATCTGTATTAAATCGGCGTTTGCCAGGATTAAGATTGACCAGTTGGTCAATATGAGTTTAAAGTGGCTAGCACCCATGGCTGTAATCCAACTTCTAATAGTTGTCGGGCTGAAATTCGCAGGGATCTTATAGAGAGAAGAATGACCGAGGATAAGAGTGAAAGGGTGAATGAATATGATTAATACCGTCTTACAACTATGCACAAAGAGGGAATCAATACCTCAGTTATCGGTAGAGGAGAGGATAGATAACTTCCAGGAGGTAGAGTTTGGTTACGCTGAGGAAGAGATGAGGAAGGAAGCTTCAAGATGCCTTCAGTGCGAGGACCCACCATGTATCGAAGCCTGTCCTGCTCACCTAGACATAAAGAAGTATGTCTTTGAAGCCAGAGAAGGACGCTATAGAGATGGTTTAGAAACGATTCTGGAGCGATTACCTTTCCCTGCTACTGTTGGCAGAGTATGCCCTCACCCGTGTGAGGAGGCTTGTGTTCGCCACACTCATTTTGACCCGATAGCTAATCGCGCAATTAAGAGGTTTCTTGCTGACCAATTCATGGATGCAGATTGGTATCCAAAAATAGAGACAAAACTGGAGGGGAAAGTAGCGGTAGTAGGTTCAGGACCAGCAGGACTTGCTGCAGCTTATTACCTTGCCAAGATGGGGTATGGAGTTACCATATTCGAGGCCCTGCCTCAAGTTGGAGGAATGCTGCGCATGGGAATCCCATCATACCGGCTCCCCAGAAAGATTTTAGATGGCGAAATCGACAGGGTTAAGAATTTGGGCGTGGAAATGAAGACTAATACCAGAGTGGAGTCTTCAGACACCCTGTTCAAAGATGGTTACCAGGCAATTCTTGTTGCCACAGGTGCTCACCAGGGGATAAAGCTGGGAATAGAGGGAGAGGATCACCCCAAAGTAATGGAATGCATTGATTTCTTAAGAGACATAGCTCTTGGCAAGACGGTTAAATTAGGTGACAGGGTAGTGGTGATCGGTGGCGGTAATGCCGCCATTGATTCCGCCCGCACTGCTCTGCGTCTAGGATCTAAAGAGGTTACCATATTGTATCGCCGTACCAGGGCTGAAATGCCTGCTGATGCCGAGGAAGTGGAGGAAGCAATTAAAGAAGGGGTGAAGATAGAATTTCTGGCGGCACCGAAGAAAGTATTCAGCAAGAATGGTGCAGTTGCGCTGGAAAATATTCGTATGAAGCTTGGAGCCCCAGATGCCAGTGGAAGGCCTCGACCTCAGCCGATAGAGGGCAGCGAGTTTAAAGTAGATGTTGATTCGGTTATCGCTGCTATTGGGCAGGCGCCTAAGGCCCCAGAGCAGTTTAATATTGAAATTGGGAGATTTGGAAATATCATAGTGGCAGAAGGGGACACTTTCGCTACTTCCAAAGAAGGCATCTTCGCTGCTGGAGATGCAGTTAGTGGTCCTCGTACAGTCATCGAGGCGGTGGCTGCAGGATTGAAAGCAGCCGACTCCATAGATAGATATTGTAAGACCAAGAGATAAAAAGTGTAATAGGTTTGAGACTATCGGTACGTATTGTATCGGTTGCGGAGATTTTTGGGAAAATTACTAAAATTTTCGCTGTCTTGACATCTTGCTCAGCATATTGCATACTATTGCCAACTAAATGTTGACCAGTTTAGTCAACAATATAGCAAAAATACAATGATAGATAGTTTATTGGGGTTATCCATTTTTTTTCCTATCATCGCTGGCTTCATTTGTCTGGGGATTAAAAATCATAAAGCCAGAGGCAGTATTGTTTTTCTCACTGCCGCGGTTCTCATAATAAGCTCCATCTTTTATTTACGGCAAGGTTCCTTCCCCATGGAGTCTTCACCACACCCCAATTGGGATTGGGTTGTCCTAGTTCTTAATTATGCCATACTAGCATATTTTCTCTTTGTGGCCGTCAAGGACGTTGCTCAAAGGGGTATATCTCGACACAATGTCCTCACCATAGCTCTAACCTTGGCCGCAGGTATTCCCCTGGCAATTTTTGAGTTCTCCCAAGCACCACATACGCCATTGGAGGTTGCCCCCACCCTTTATATTGACCATCTATCCGTGATCATGTGCCTTATCATTTCTATTACAGGCTCGCTTATCGCCGTTTATGCCATAAGATACATGAAAGACCATGAAGAGCATCGTATGCACTTGGGCGAGCTTAAGGAGACGGCTCAGCCCAGATTCTTCTTCTTTGTACTCATTTTCTTGGGTGCTATGAATGGATTGGTCTTCGCCAACAATCTACTCTGGCTGGCATTCTTCTGGGAAGTGACCACACTGGCCTGCTATGGTTTGATCCGCCATGACGGAACTCCTATCGCCATAACCAACGCCTTCCGCGCCTTATGGATGTGTCTCATTGGCGGCGTTGGCTTCGGTCTGGCTATCATATTCCTCTGGAATAGCCCGCTTAACACTATTTCTCTGGCGGCTATCATTGAGAGTGGCGCTCCTGTTCTTCTTCTGCCTATTGCACTACTCTGTCTGGCTGGTTTGACCAAGGCAGCACAAGTTCCTTTTCAGAGTTGGTTGCTTGGAGCCATGGTTGCCCCCACACCAGTTTCCGCCTTACTTCATTCCAGCACTATGGTTAACGCCGGGGTCTATCTTGTGCTGCGGCTTGCTCCCGCATTTCAGGGCACTCATCTTTCCACACTTATAGCCATCTATGGCGGCGCAGTTTTCCTTATTACCGCTATAC
>Ga0114919_10003603_pt1 | contig 12461 bp, 8 predicted proteins | sample BlataG_FD_88682 | JGI IMG/M metagenome (GOLD analysis project Ga0114919, IMG submission 88682) | Deep subsurface microbial communities from Black Sea to uncover new lineages of life (NeLLi) - Black_00105 metaG | ecosystem: Environmental > Aquatic > Marine > Oceanic > Sediment | place: Atlantic... | reverse complement strand
GGTCATCTCGCCTTCTTCGGCGGCGCGGCGCTCCTCGGTACGTCGCCTTCCCGGGCCGCGACGTCGGTCCAGCCCGCTGCGACGATCGACCACCTCTCGGCGGTCGCCCTTGGGGGCTGCACGGCGTTCCTTGCCGTCGTAGGATTCCCGGCAGGTCGTGTCTTCCTTGTGGGCGTCTTCAGTCATTATGGATCAACCTCTATTCTCTTGCAAGGGCCAATGATTGCAAGCGCTAAGCGTAATCTGCGTCGTCGTCAGAATCGTCCTCGCCTTCATCGTCGTCAAGGAACTCCACGCCACCGAGGGCCGGGCCGGTCTCTTCGGTCATGCCGTCTTCGAGACTGAACTGCTCATCGTCCTCGTCGAGATCGTCTTCCTCGTCGAGCTCTTCGAAATCCTCGCGGTCGGCGATGATCTCACCGGCTTCGTCGAGCAGTCCCTCAGGTACGAGCACCGGAACGCCCCGCGTCATGGCCGGTCCTTCCTCCGACGTGTCGTCGTCGGAGCCGTGGCTCTCGTCTTCCGTGCCGAGAATCGACGGGATGTCGTGGTCCGCCAGCAGCTGGCGGTACGTCTCTGCATGGTCCAAGGACCGCGCCACAACGACGGCTACGTACTCGGTGTTATCGGACCGTTGCGAATTGGGCATGTCATCGTCGTTGACCATAGCCAGCCCTGCACAAAGATGATAGGCCAACACAAGTATAGCTTCTTGGCCTATCTTCGGCATTGGCGTCAGGGATTTTCAACCAAAAATATCATCCTCCCTCCCTCGGGCGCGCCGGGTCCCCGCCGCCGAGCCAGCCATGAAAACTGTTGCCGACCGAGGATATTGCAGTAGAATGCTTACTCCTACCGACATAGGATGAACCACTTGCCGTCAGGGCGGGAGATGCCGACGCCGCCGAACGCAACGAGACCGTCGACCATGACGCCGAACGACAGCATAATATCGCGAATTGCGCCGCTCATGCTCGCCCTTGTCCTGATGGTCGTCACAGGCTGCGGCGACAACGCCGAGTTCCTCACCGAAGAGCGCCTCAACGAGGGGATGGTGGTGATACTCCCCGGCGTCGAAGGCGCCAGCGGGTTGAACAAGGACATCCGTCACGGGCTCGTCACGGCGGGCATCGCTCACGCAATGCCCATCCGCGACTGGGGCCGGCCCATCCCGCTGCTCGGCGTGGTGATAAACCAGGTGGATTTTCTCGGCAACCGCCTGGCCGCCCAGAGCATCGCCAACGCCATCATGGACTACCAGGACGAGTACCCTGACAGGCCCGTCTACATCATGGGTCACAGCGGGGGAGGGGGGGTGGCCATCTTCGTTGCTGAGGGCCTCGACGAGGACCACCAGATCGAGGGCATCATCGTCCTGTCCGGAAGCATCTCCAGCGCCTACAACCTGGAAAAGGCGCTGTCCCGGACACAGCGAGGTATCGTCAACTTCTACAACCGCAACGACAGCGCGCTGCTGGCCGTGGCGACGACGGTGCTGGGAAACGTCGACGGAATACACGGCCCGTCCGCCGGGCTGATTGGATTCGACGAGCCAAAGGACAAAGACGCCGACGAGAAGAAACGCGAGTACACCAAGCTCTACCAGGTCGAGATGACCAACGACATGGTCCTTGGGGGCGGCTCGCACACGGCCGTTACAGACCCGGCCTTCGTGTGCGTCCACGTCGCGCCGTGGATATACTCCCCCAGTTGGCCGGCCACCCACGCCCGCTCCTACACCTTCACGCCCGCCCCGCCGGAAGAGCTCGACGAGCCCGAGGCCCCACAAGAGACGGACGACCCACAGGAAGCCAACGGTCCCGCCGTCCCCCACCAGCCGAACAGCAGCTCACCGGACTTGTAGCCCCCGGCAGCCGGGCCGGCGGCGAAAACGCTTGCCTGCCTGCCCGACCGTGGTATCATATCCGCTCCGCACACGTGCGGAACACGCGCCGACCTAGCTCAACGGTAGAGCACAGCTTTCGTAAAGCTGAGGTTCTGGGTCCGAATCCCAGGGTCGGCCTTTTCTGTGCGCGGATTCCACTCATATCACCGCCGGCGGCCTGTCTCTTGTGCCTTTATAGCCCCGGCCGTAGGGGTCTTCTCCGCGCCAGCCGAGGCCGTCTTACGTGGCGGGCGGGCCGTCGCTCGGGGGCAGGGCAAATGCCTTAACGTTTGGGGTGTGCTCCTGCCGAATACATTGATGGCACAGCGTCGGCTGCGTCTACGACGGCTGGGGCCCCGCGCGACCGATGCACCGAGCGGCATGGACGCAGTCCGGGCTGGGCCGATGCGGTATTTGCCGGCAACTCGCGCCGCGGCGCGGGGGAAAGGACCCGAAATGCTGCCCAGAGCGATCACGGCGATAGTGGCGGCGCTGTTGCTATCGGCGGCGCCCGCGGCCGGGGCGGTCATCACGCCCCCTCGCTACGAGATCAGCTTCAACTCGATCGACACCACCTACGACCACGCCACAGGAGAGCTGAAGTTCGAGCAAACCGACACGGTGATGGTCATCGAAGGCCCCGAGCAGCAGCAAGAGGCGTTCGACGACGTCGACTTCCTGCTGACGGCGACGTTGGACAGTTCCGCTATAGTCGACGGCAGGGCTACCGCCACCTTCACGCTCACCGCGCTGTCGATCGTCGAGCACGCGAACCCCGACATTCACCGCCTCACAGCCGGCGCCGGCGAGATCTACGCTGAGCAGTCCGCCGCCCCGATGTGGCCGGTGATAGCTTTCACGGGCCCCTTCTGGGCCATTACCGACTGGGGTTTCGATTGGGACAACCCCGGCGGCGGCGAGATATTCGCGCTGGCGTGGAAGCTGGAGGGCACCTTCGGCGACTTCGCGGAAGACGATATCGAGGCTGAGTCCTCGGTGACGCTCGTGGCCGAGCCGGCGACGGTCGCCCTTCTGCTGGCTGGCATGGGTGTGGTGGTCCTGCACCGTCGGCGCAGACTGCGTTCCTGACAGACCCGCGCCCGTCAGTTGATTCGTATTCTGCCCCGCCGCCGGGCCGGGCGGCGTTCCTGCCGCACCCAGCAGCCCCCACCAATTGCCCCGACACTGCCGCCCCTGCCGCTGCTGCCTGCCCAGGCAAGCAACAGTCCTCACGTGCCCGCTGATGACCGGTGCCAGCCCCCGCAACGATAAGAATATTCTGAATAACGCAAGAAGTTTCATTGAAACGGCCGCTCGCGTGCGAGATAATTAAGAGAGATCAAGGTTATCCGACTTCGAGAAGTGCCGAGCCCGCGCCCTGCGGCTGGGCGGTTGGCAGCGTCTCTTCTCGGACAGCAAATGCGGAGTGACACAGTGGCCAAGAACCTATCGACATTCGCGATCGCACAGATGCTGCACGTGGACCCCGGCTCGGTCGCCAACTGGATCGACCAGGGCCTGCTGCAAGCCCACCGAACGCCCGGCGGACACCGCCGCGTGCTGGCTGAGGACCTGGTCGTGTTCCTCCGCGAGCACAAGATGCCCGTCCCTGACGAGCTCGACGCGTCGCCCGTGCGCATACTGGTCGTCGACGACGAGCCGGCCGTCGCACAGCTCGTCTCGCGGACGATCAAGGCCGCCCACGCCGAGTACGAGACCCGCCAAGCCAACGACGGCTTCCAGGCCGGCAGGATGCTGGCGACGGTCAAGCCGGACGTGGTCATACTCGACCTGCGAATGCCGGGGATGGACGGCTTTGAGGTCTGCAAGCTCATCAAGGGCCAGCCCGAAACCAAGCACATCCACGTGATCGCGATGACGGCCTACCCCTCAGCCGAGAACGAGCAGCGAATCCTCCAGTGCGGCGCGCGAGTGTGCCTGTCCAAGCCGCTTGACATGGACCAGCTCCTCGCCGAGATCAACGCCTGCTTCTAGCTCCCGCGCCCATCTGTGGCGGACGGCGGGATCCCTACACCCCGCTCCTGCCGCTTGGCCGGGACAATTCGCTTGACACGGCGCCCCTGGGGAGTTACCCTCATGAGGAGCCTGTGAAGAAGCACAGTCCGGCGAGGGGAGCCGGCGCGCTCGTTGGGGTACCTCCTTCCCTCTGGTGGGAAATGTGCACGGCTGCCAGGGGAGTTGTCATCCCGTCAGCTTCTGCGGCGGCCAGAGGAGATCAGTAGGGAGAACTGCGATGATCAAGCGGCTTATCGTTGTGATGATGGCGGTCGCACTGTCCGCGGCCGCCGCCCAGGCAGCCATCAACGCCACCGGTGACGTCACCCCGCCCGATCCAGCGACGTGGACGAGTACGACGCAGGCCTCCGTCGGCAATACCGGCTACGGCAGCCTGACGGTTGACGACGGTAGCGGCGTGTTGTCTGACCGTGCCAGCATCGGCCGAGAAGCCGGCAGCACCGGCGACGCGACGATCAGTGGGGCCGGCTCGACCTGGGCTGATTCCTATCAGATTTCCGTGGGCACCTACGGCGACGGGACGCTGAACATCCTGGATGGCGCAGCCGTCAGCAGCAAGAAAGGCAGCATCGCCTGGTTGAGCGCACAGTCTGCCGGTGCGCTGGTGGTTGACGGGCCGGGCTCGACCTGGACCTATACCATGTGGTTCATGGTCGGTGGCTTGGGCCATGGGACGATGAGTATCACCAATGGCGGGGCCGTCCGCGCGCCCTTGGAAGACTACTCGGAAGGCATCGTCGGCTATGCTCTTGGCTCGGGCGCGGCGACGGTAGACGGGGCGGGCTCGATGTGGGAGGCCGAGCGGATCATGGTGGGCGTGAACGGCTACGGCACGCTGGACATAACCAACGGCGGGCTCGTCAATAGCATCAGCGGCGGCATTGGCGTGACGTTCCCCGAGGCCCCAGGCGTCGGCCTGGGTATCGTCACGGTTGACGGCGCGGGCTCTGCCTGGACAAGCGACGGTCTCAGCGTCCGCAACGGCGAGCTGAACATCACGGGCGGCGGGGAGGTGACAGTCGGAAGCAATACACACGTGGCTAGTACCGCTCCCGATGGCCCACCGGCGACAAGTGAGATCGACTTCGACAACGGCACGCTCACGACGGGCGCGCTGTTCAGCGCAGTGACTGATCTGAACGGCACGGGCACGATCAACGCGAAGGGCCTGGTCACTGACGCGGACCTGGTCTTCGACGCCACGCACGGTCTGACCCAGGTATTGACCTTCAACGGGCCTGGCCAGAATGTCACCGTTAACCTTGACGTAGACGGCACGGCCGCTATGGGGGCTGGCCACAGCGGCAGTGGTTCGATGCACATTGCCGACGGCGTGACGGTGCAATCGCTTAGTGGCTACGTCGGATATAGCGCCGGTGCCGACGGCGTGGTGACGGTCGATGGGGCGGGGTCGACGTGGGCCAATTCCTCCTACCTTTACGTCGCCTACTACGGTGACGGCACGCTGACTATCACCGGTGGCGGAGCCGTCAGTAGCGCGACCGGCAACATCGGTTTCTGGCCCGACCAGGCGGGCGTGGTTACGGTGGACGGGGCGGGGTCCACGTGGACCAATACCGGCGATCTCAACGTCGGCCAACACGGCAACGGCACGCTGAACGTTACGAATGGCGGGGCCGTCGTCAGCGAGGCGGCCCGTATAGCCCGTTACCACGGCAACGGGGAAGCGACGGTCTCTGGCGCCGATTCAACATTGACCTGCTCCGACAGGATCATCGTCGGCTACTCTGGGGATGGCGTGCTGAATGTCACAGGCGGCGGCGCGGTCAGCGGTTACAGGGGGTACGTGGGGTACAACTCCAGCTCGACAGGCGTGGCGACCGTCGACGGTGCAGGCTCGAAGTGGACGAACAGCGAAGACCTCTACGTCGGTTTCAACGGCGGCGGCACGCTGAGTATCACGCGTGGCGGGCTGGTCAGTGTCGGCGACACCCTTAGGATCGACTACGCCGGCGAGGGCGGCTTGATCAACATGGCCACCGGCGGCATGCTGGCGCTGTGGGGGGACGCGGATGATTCCCTCGCCAGTTTCCTCGGCCTCGTCGGCGGCACGGACGACATACGGTACGGCGACATTGACATACTGGACTGGGACACGACGGGGCTGGACTACGATCTGTCCTACCAGACCGGCGGCGACCTTGCCGGCTACACGATGCTCACGATGAGCTCCGGCTGGGGCGATTTCGACCTCGACGCGGATGTGGATGACCTCGACATAGACGCGCTCGCCGACGCCATCCGCCTTGGCCTGACTGAGACTGTGTACGACCTGAGTGGTGCGGGCGAGGACGGCACGCCGGACGGCGTCATTGACATCAACGACTTGGATTACCTTGTCCATCAACTCGTCGAAACGACCATCGACGTGGGCAGCGAGTACGGGGATTTCAACCTCGACGGCCTAGTCGACACGACCGACCTGACGAGATTGGCCACCGACTACGGTACGGGAGATACGTGGGTCAAGGGCAATGCCAACCGCAACATCGACCTGATTACCGATACTACAGACCTGACGATCCTGGCGACGTACTACGGCTTCGGCGCGCCCGACGCCGTTCCAGAGCCGGCCACATTGAGTCTGCTGGCCATAGGCGCCGCGGCCGCGCTCGCAAGGCGGAGGCGATAGCTGGGAGTTGCCCGGGCTCAGGCGGGGCAAACTGACTACACATGCGAAATGGGCGGCTCGTTAGAGTCGCCCGTTTTGCTTTGGGGACGCACTGCTGCGATGGCCGTCAGACCACGCCGTTGTCGAGGCACCACTTGACGGACTTCGCGATGCCCTCGTCGTAGCCGACTGTCGGCTGCCAGTTCAGCTCGCGGCGGGCCTTGGCCGGGGAGAAGAAGCACTTCCTGCCCATCAGCCACACCGAGTACCGCGTGACCAGGGGCGGTTTCTTGCGGCCGAACATGTGGCCGAACAACTCCATCAGGAACGCCGCCTTGTAGGCGACCTTGTAGGGCACCTTCCGCGTGACGGGCTTGCAGCCGAGGGCGGCGGCGATTTTGTTCATGTAGCCGGCCAGCGTGATCTCCCCGTCGGAGGACAGGTTGTAGCTCTCGCCGAGTGCGCTATCGGCTGTGCCGGCCAGGATGCACCCCTCGGCCTCGTTGCCGGCATAGGTGAGGTTCAGCAGGTTATCGCCGCCGCCAGGGAGCTTGCCCTTGCCGGCACGGATCGCGCGGATGAGGCGCGGCATGGACGCCCTGTCGCGGGGCCCGTACAGCCAGGAGGGCTTGACGACCGTCACGGGCACGTCGCCGGCCTGGTGGGCGGCCCACACGAGCTTCTCGGCGGCGGCCTTGGCGCGACTGTAGTAGCTCCACTTGTGCAGGCCCACGCCCAACGGAGCGCTTTCGTCCAGCACCATGCCCTTGCCGTCCGGATGGCCGTAGGCGGATATGCTCGAAACGTGCAGGAATCGCTTGACGCCGGCCTGTCGGGCGACGTCGAGCATATTGCGCGTGCCGTTGATCGTCACGTTGACGAACCACTGCCACTTGCCCCAGTCGCCGACCTGTGCGGCGGCGTGGTAGACGGTGTCGACGCCTTTGAAGGCTTCGGTCAGGCTGGCGGGGTTGGTTATGTCGCCGTCGGCCTTCTCTACGCCGAGGGTGTCCAGGAAGCTCGTGTCGCTGGTCGGGCGGACCAGCGCCCGGACGCGCTGGCCGGCCGCAGTGAGCTGCTCGGCGATGTGGCTGCCCAGCAGGCCGGTGGCTCCGGTGATCAGGTTCATCGTGGCTCCTTGCGCGGGTCGGTGGTCGGCAGGCGGTCGGGTGCGGCAATCGTGAGCCACGAAGTATAGGCCCGCCGCCGGGCGCCGTCAAGGCTCTCGGCGGGCCCAGCCCGTGCGGTCTCCTGCCCGCTGCGGGCGACGCTGTCGCTGGCGGGGCCGTGCGCCCGGCGGGCCGTCGAGCGGGTCGGCCAACGGTCCCGCGAGCGGTCGGCGGAGGCCCATCCGGCCGACTTCTGCCGCCCCGGTCAGAAGCCCACCAGCGACACCCAGGGGCGGGCCAGCCATAACTTTTTGATACGTCAGGTGTTGTATGATAATCCCCCTGTGGACCGACCAGCGGGAAAAACGCTCAAAAAAGTCATTGACGAATCGTCAACTTGCTGTCTAGAATTCCCGAAATTGTACCTAGGGGTGTGGTGCGCCCGCATCGGCCCCGAATACAAAACCGACAACCCAATACCGCCTGCTTTTGTAGTGTGGAGCAGCTTTGAGGGCCTCAAGTTCTCAGGGCCTGGCCGCCGAATGTATAGAGAGCGGCGCCCTGAGGAGGCTCGGTCTGCCGCTCCGAAACTCCGCACGGACTGCGGAGGCCCGATTGCCCCTCGGGGCGCGCGGGCCGCGGAAAATGCTATGGAAGCTTGCCGGCATGAAGCCGGCATGGTGCGGAGAGGTTATACATGCTCAAGCGACTGTTTCGCCCGACCAATCGCCGGGTCCGCTGGCTGGTAGGTATTCTGCTGGTCGGTCTGTCCTTTGCGCTCTACACCCGACAGACCGTGGCTGTCAAGCCGGCCGGCAACTTCGTGAGCGTCATGGACGGCGAGGCGCTGGCGGAGATGTCCACCGAGGCCACCGCCACACTGGAGGAGCTGGCCAGGACAGATCACATCGCACTGTTGGAGATGTGCCTGGAAAACGCCCGGCAGTACAACGACTACACGTTGACTTTCATTAAGCAAGAGCGCCTCAGGGGCAAGCTGCGAGACCAGCAGACCATCGAGGCGGCGTTCCGCCGGCAACCGTTCTCGGTGGCGATGAAGTGGATCGAGAACGCCCCCAAGGGCGACCGCGTGCTGTACGTTGAGGGGATGTGGGACGGCCAAATGTTGATCAGGCCCACGGGTTGGGCTGCCCAACTGGCCATGGGCGGGCAGACGCTTCGCGACCCGACCGGCAAGGAAGTGATGGAGAGTACGCTTCGTCCGGTGACGATGTTCGGCTTTGAGAACTCTCTCGAGAACCTGTTGGCGGTCTACCGCACGGCCAAGGAACGCGGAGACCTGGTCGAGGAGTTCGGCGGATTCGCAAAGATCGACGATCGCCCCGTTCTGGTGCTGGTCCGCAAGCTGCCGGCAGCGGCGGACTATCCTTCAGCCAAGACCGTTACCTACATCGACATGGAGTACCTCGTTCCCGTCATGGTTGAAGGCTACGATTGGACGACTCCCGAGCCGGAGTTCATGTGCCGCTACATCTTCAAGGACATACGGTTCAACGTGGGCCTGCCGGACGATCGGTTCACTCCTCAGGCCAATGACATGAACAGCCCATAGTCTATGCGCGCGTTCACTATGGACTCCAAACGTCCCGGTCAACGGGGCGTTTTTCTTTCGCCAATGGCCCGGTTTGGACTGCAGGGGCCAGTAGTGGAGTAAGAGAGGCGCTTCGCCTGCGATGGGCCGGGCCTTGCTCCGCCTGATGCCGCCGGCGAAGATGTGCGACTATGACCCATCGGATAACCAAGAACAAGGCCGGCCTGTCGGTGATGCTGTTGGGCCTGGCGATGCTTGTAGGCTGCGGCGTTCCCGGCCCGAACGGTCGCCCTGACACGTTCGGCCTGAATTTATGCCCGCTCGATTGGCAGATGGCTGATTCTACGGCGCCCGGCGTCGCCAAGGGCGTGGTTGTGTTCGTCGTCGACGGCGTCAGTCCGGAGATCTTCCACGAGATGCTAACCGGGGGCGAGCTGCCGGCCATCGAGAAGTACTTCCTCGACCGCGGCCTGTACGTCCGGCGGGCGTCGGTGAACATCCCGTCCGTGACGACTGCCAGCCTCACTTCGCTGGCGACCGGCGTGGCGCCGGGGCATCACGGCGTCATCGCGGTGAACTGGTTCGATCGGGATCAGCTCATCTGGCGCAACTACGCGACCATCCCCCAAAAGAATCACGTGGACCGCGACTACACGGCCCTGACGATTTACGAACACCTGAGTGATGCAGCGTCCTACTCACTTTTCTTCCAGCCGCACCGCGGCAGCACGAAGTTCTTCGAGAATGCCCTGTCCGCCGGTCCGCCGCTTGCGTTCGGCTGGTACGAGCTCGTCGACCGGATTGCCCTGCATCGGTTCGGCGAAATGGCCAGCCACGCCCGACAGCGCGGCGACTGGCCGGCCGTAGTGGTGTGCTATATGCTCTCGCCGGACTTCCGGGCGTATTGCCACGGCCTGGACTCGCCGGAGTACCGTGAATCCCTTCGCCACACGGACAGGCAGATCGGGCGGGTCATGGGAGACTTCGAGCGCGCCGGTATGCTCGACGAGCTGGTGTTCGCCTTCACCTCCGACCACGGGATGGTGAACGTCACCGAGCACTTCCCCCTGGCGCGGTTCCTTGACAAGGAGGTGGGCCTGGACCTGGCGACCAGGGAGCTGTGGGAGAACACCCATCCCGAGCGACGGCGGTTAGTGTACGAGCAGCATACCGCAGTTGTGAACTGCTGCGGCAACCGGTACGCAGCCGTTGCGCTTCGCAGGCCCATCCGCCGCGACGGCGAGGTCGTCGGCTACGAGCCCTGGTCCGTCCGTCCGACGATGGCTAACCTGCACGCCTATCCCGTCGAGGGCGGCCAGGTCGATCTGCCGGCACTGCTCAGCGAGCGCCAGGAAATCCAGGCGGTGGCGTTCCTGGCCGGGCCCGACAGCGTGAGAGTAATGACGGCCGAGGGAACCGTGCAGTTCGATCAGCCCGCCGGGCGCGGCGAAGAAATAACCTATCGCCTGATCGACGGGCAGGACCCGCTCGGTTGGGCCCGGGCCGTGCCGGCTGATTTGCTGGCCGGGACGCCCGCGTCGCCACACGCTTGGCGGCGGGCGACGATCGGACTGGACTTCGCCGACGCGCCGATGCAGCTTCCGGCCTACTTCCGCAGCTCGCGGGCGGGCGATATAGCTGTCTTCGCCGCCGTGCCCTGGGACCTGAGGAAAACGGTCCGCGCCGGCCACGGAGGCATGGACGCCGCCGAGATGCACGCGCCGCTGTTGATAGCCGGCCCGTCGATTCAGCCCGGGCTCAGGCCGGAGGGAGTCAGCACGCTCGACCTCGTGCCGACGATCCTTTCAGTGCTGGGCAGGCGCGTCCCCGACGGGCTGGACGGCACGGTGATCCCTACAGGCCAGCCCGTCCCGCAAGTCGGGCCTTGAACATGCGCCGCTAGGCTGTCACACTGCTCAAATTCGCCAGCGGAGGCCCGCAGATGGCAAGACAGCAAGTGCAGATTACTTTTCAGCCGACCGGCAGGGCGATTCACATCCTGCCGGGCACGACGATTCTGGAGGCCGCCGCCCGCGCGGGGCTGACCATCGAAACGCCCTGCGGCGGGCAGGGCACATGCGGCAAGTGTCGCGTGAAGATCACTCGAGGCGAGTGTCCGCCCACGGCGGGCGACGAAGAGATATTCTCGGCCGACGAGTTGGCCGACGGCTGGCGACTCGCCTGCCAGACGACCATCTGCGACCAGGCTATAGTCCACATCCCGCAGGCGTCGCTGTTCGCCAGCGGGCACCAGATACTCACCGCCACCGCCGGCGAGACGGCCGACGAGATCGTCCCCGCCGTCCGCAAGGTCTACGTCGAGCTCGACGAACCCACGCTGGATGACAACCATGCCGACTTGCTTCGCCTGGAAAGAGAGATAGGTCCGGTGAAGGTCTCGCTGGACCTGATGCGCCGGCTGTCGCGGCGCATGCAGGAGTGGCAGTACAAAGGGACAGCCGTCATCACCGATCACCACCTGATCGACTTCCAGCCAGGCGACACGAGGGAAGCATGCTACGGGGCTGCCTTCGACGTAGGCACCACGACGGTAGTCGGCTCGCTGCTTAACTTGCGCACGGGCGAGGAAGTCGCGCTGGCGTCGGCGATTAACCCGCAGGTGAGCTTCGGCGACGACGTGCTCAGCCGAATCAACTACTCTTCCGCCGGGCCTGACAAGCTCGACCAGCTCCGCGAGGCGATCGTCAAGACGATCAACGGTATGATCGAGTCCATGTGTGCCGAGGCCGGCGCAGCCCGGCAGGATGTTTACGAGCTCTCCTTTGCCGGCAACACGACGATGGAGCACCTGCTGTGCGGCATCAACGTCGAGCCGCTAGGCCACGTGCCGTTCGTCCCCGCCTACGCCCGCGCCCTGGCCCTGCCGGCTGAGCGACTGGGCATCGTCGCCCACGGCGAGGCGGCAGCGTACGTCTTCCCGATCGTCGGCGGGTTCGTCGGCGGCGACACTGTCGGGTGCGTGCTGGCCAGCAGGCTAGCCGAGCTGGACGGAGCGACCATGCTCGTCGACATCGGCACGAACGGGGAAATCGTGCTCTCCTTCAACGGCAAGTTGCTGGCCGCCTCCACAGCCGCCGGGCCGGCGTTCGAAGGAGCGAGAATATCCTGCGGCATGCGGGCGACGGCCGGGGCGATCGACAAGATCGTCATCGGCGACGACCTGCAATACAACGTCATCGGCAACATCGAGCCGGTGGGCATGTGCGGGTCCAGCCTGGTGGACCT
>Ga0114919_10003602_pt1 | contig 12462 bp, 12 predicted proteins | sample BlataG_FD_88682 | JGI IMG/M metagenome (GOLD analysis project Ga0114919, IMG submission 88682) | Deep subsurface microbial communities from Black Sea to uncover new lineages of life (NeLLi) - Black_00105 metaG | ecosystem: Environmental > Aquatic > Marine > Oceanic > Sediment | place: Atlantic... | reverse complement strand
TTATAGTTAAGTTCGAGGGTATAGTTAATACCTGCGGCATCGAGAGCCTCTCTAATAGCGTCTTCGGCGTCTTTATTAGCGCGCAAGAGATATCTCCGCATACCGCTGCGAGTAGCCTTATTAGCGTTATAGTAGGTAACGCTAGCGGGGTCGATAAACCACTTATTATACCCCTTTAATTCTACTTTAACTCCCTCGATGCGGCCCGCGTGCAAGAGTTGCCGCACATATAGCTCGTGCGCTACTCCTAAGGTTACTCTCGTTTCCTTAATGCCCCTAAAGGTTGCAAACCGTTCTGCCGTTAAGTTCTCGAAAGGGTTATCGTCTGCGGTTCTATCCTTACGGATAGATACTTCTACGATTCTAAGACTGCGCGTGTTCTTTTTACTCGACATCCTACTACTCTTTTCTAGAGGCTATAAGCCTCGTATCCTTCTCTAAGAGAGGTACTTACTTTTCCCTCTCCCTTTATTCTCTCTCCCCCTCGCTTCTATTATACTATACTTTCCGGAATCGTAACCGCGAGTTTAGGCGAGTATACCCCCTCGGTGGATTTTTACGTCTGTCTTTGACAAAACCCTGGGGCTCAGTCTCCGTATAACCAGCCCAGTCGACTGGAGTATACAAACATACTGCTCCTCTGCGGGGTCTGGACTAAAGCACCCTGCATAAGGTATACTTAAAAGAAACGAACCTTCATAGACGGGGGGTTATATAGTTATGTTAGACTTAACAATTATTTGCCAGCCAGGAGACCGAATCACGCTGGTGACCAAAGATAAAATCATAGTGGGCAATGTGCTACCGCCCGACACCGTTCTCCAGGAACCAGCCGGAGAGACCTTGTTTCTGCACACACAGGGTTCTTTGGGCTGTGCAGTCGAGGTGGTATTGGTGAGGGAACGTGGCCAGGACTAAGCGACCTAAGGATGAGTGGCCAGACTTGGGAACCGAGGTGATGGTGATCGATGGCCAGTTGGTGATGGCTACACCAGTAGGCGGACCCATTCCTTTCCAGGTGGGGCTGGATATTTGGGAACGTCAACCCGAGGAGTCCGATAAGGACTGGGCGTACTTCTCTCATTACAGGGACATGGCAGCATTTGATAGAACTATCAAACAAGTATACTTACACTTCTTTCCAACGCCTGCGATAGCCGACTGTACTGGCCGGCCAGTGTACCATTGGCTGCAGGACATAGCCCTACGCTTCCGGTGGAAGGAGAGGGCGGCATCGCATGACCGACACCAAGATGAGTTCTTCAGGTCAGCCCTGCTGGCAGAGCGAGTTAAGGTCCGCAAGGAGACGGCCATTTTGGGATCTGATATGAGACGCAAAGCGGCTGGTGCCTTAAAGTACGTACAGACCACCTTGGAGTACGAGATCATAGATCCAGCTACAGGGGAAATGCACAAAGAGACCAAGACGGTGCTTTCTATTAAGGAGATACTGGCACTGGCTAAGGTGGGGTCTGGCTTAGAGCGAGACGCTTTGGATATGCAAAGCGAAGCCATTGTAGCCCAACAACTCCACCTCCACATTAAGGATGACGATAATCAGTTACTGGATGCTGCGCAGGAACTCCTGAATGCTAGAGCTAACCTGATTGACGTGACGCCTACCAAGGGGGGAGTCAGTGAAGAATGAGGAGCGTGCCAAGATCATTGCAGTACTGGAGCAAGACCCAGTATGGTGGTTGGAGCATAACTTCTGGATTCCAGATGTGCGCGACCCTAGCACTGGGGATGAGTACGGACCAGGACCTATACAGCTACACCCAGTACAGAAGAAGATTCTCAGATCAGTACTACTTAAGAATGAGGATGGAAGATTCCCGTACTCTACAATGGTATACTCAACCATTAAGAAGTCGGGCAAGACTCGTATAGCAGCTGGAGTAGCAGCGTGGTTCGCGGCTACTCAAGGTACGTATAACGAAGTGTATTGCATGGCCAATGATGGGAAGCAGAGCACTGATCGCATCCTATCAGCCGTTAAGCAATGTGTAACTCTTAATCCCGATATACATTGGCATGTTACTGCTACCAAGGTAACATTACCAAATGGTACGTTCATAGAGGCCATCCCTTGCGACCCTAAGGGTTCTGCAGGGTCCAACCCAGGGCTTACCGTATGGTCAGAGATGTGGGGGTATGCTCACCAGCATAAAGAGCGCCTTTGGACTGAGATGACTGTACCTCCGACCAGGTTTGGTAAGGCCATGAGGTGGGTAGAATCATATGCAGGGTACGTGGGAGAGTCTACAGTTCTCCATCAACTCTATGAGTTGGGAGTAAAGTATGGCAGCCCGTATCCAATGCAAGATGGCAATAGCATAGTTCCATGCTACACCAACGAACCAGCCCAGCAATTTTGTTACTGGGATGATGGGGAAGCAGCCAGGAGGATGCCTTGGCAGACTGCAAGTTATTATGCACAGGAACGTTCCCACTTGTCGTCCAATGAGTTTGACCGGATACATGGGAACTTTTGGATAGAACCTGTATCCAAGGCAATCGACATGGCGTGGTGGGATGCATGTAGAGGAGAGGTGGATCCATTAGATGCACGCACTCCTGTAGTAATGGCAGTGGACGCGTCCATATCGCAAGACTCCACAGCCGCCATCTTAATATCCAGGCATACTGATCGTGTTAGGGCACGTAGGGAAACTATGGTACGTGCGTCTAAGGCGTGGTATCCAGCTCCAGGTAAGAAGATTGATCTGACGAATACACTGGAGAAGCAGCTCCGAGAGTGGGTGGAGAAGTATAATGTCGTTTGTGTAGTATACGACAAGTACCAACTGCATAAGATGATGACTGATATTCGTATGGAGGGGATAGTACGTGTACGAGAGTTCAGCCAACAAGTCAACAGGGCAGTAGCAGATAAGCAATTGTTCGACATGATCTTGACCCAGATGATTACCCACGATGGTAATACTGAGCTGCGAACACACGTGGATAATGCTGGATCCAAAGAGGCTGGAGGAGAGAAGTTCAGGTTTGTGAAGGCCACCGATATACTAGACCAACAGGGGCGCACTGCTAAGCCCATTGACCTTATTGTTTGCGCAAGTATGGGGAATAACGAATGCCTGAGACTCAATCTGGGTTAACTGTACAAGACCCTACCGGACAAGGAACCAGTACCATTAACCTATCCAGTATCTCTAACTGGACGGTGATGGGTGAGTACGAGCATATTCCTGCCTATGGCTCCAGGGGTAGGGATGAATACCTAGTAAATCACCTTACTCAATATGGGAATGACCTACTGGCCGGAGCCGTGTCCACCTTACAATCCAAAATCGTGTCAACCCATTGGTTCGTAGAGGGTCCAATGGCATTGGCGCAAGCAGCCAGGGGTATACTATTGTACCAAAGTGACTTTGGATTGGGATGGGAATCTATGGTGGCTCCATGGATACATGGGTACTTATGCCGCGACGGTGGTGGTACATTGGAGAACCTGCGTGCTAGTCGTGGAGACCGAGTTGGATCCTCCATGGGATTTGCCCATATAGACGAGTCCAAAATGTGGCGCACTGGAAATCCTGAGTGGCCATTCACTTACCAAGCCAAGGATGGACAAGTTAAGATGCACCGGTCTCACGTATCCGCCATTACCGATATGAGGGATGGTCGAGATACTATGTTAGGTAATGGTTATTGTGGGCTGAGCCGCACCTTGGCCACCAGCCACATCCTCATGGACGTGATTACCTATAAACGAGAGATGCTCAGTGATATGCCCCCTGCAGGTATCCTCTTTATCAATAACATGACCGATATCCAGTGGCAAGACTTAAATGAGAAATACGATACCACCCAACATAACTCTGGTAATAGAGTATGGCGTGATGTTATGGTGGCATGTGGTATAGACCCTGCATATCCTATATCAGCCGACTTGTTTCGGATGCGACAGTTATGGGAGTCATTCAGCGAACGAGAGCAGATGGAGATATCCATCTATTCCTTTGCCCTGGGATTCAGAGTGGACCCCAGAGAGTATTGGCCAGTCAGTTCCGGCTCCCTGGGTACTGCCACTGAGGCAGAGATTCAGCACCGTAAGGCTCGTGCCAAGGGTGAAGGTGCCATCTTTAGCGCCGTGGAGAGAGTATTCAATGGCCCTTATGGAATTGGAGGAGTATTACGCTTCAGGTTCGACTTCAGGGACGACGACGAGGACCAACAGGCTGCAGAGATAGCCAAACTGAAGATTGACAATATCCGTAAGATGTGGGAAGCATCCCCCAACGCCTATTATGCTATACAGCAAGAGGTTGGTGGGGAGGAGCCAGGTGGAGCGGCTGATGAAGATGGGCAGCCGATGAAGGCGGTTAGTGGTGTGACGGGTATTGGTGGGATGATATCCACTGAGGAGGCCAGAGCCCTACTAGTAAACTGGAATGTAGTCGAGCCACATATCTTGGGACAGCAAATCGCTGAGGGCAGAATCTACGATGTCAAAGGCTTAATCAAGGCATACGGACCATGGGCCCGTGTTTATAGTGATGGACAAGTTCGCGTGATGTCCTCCACACGCACATTGTAAGGGGGCTGTGCATGGGCGGTACAATTTACTTTAGAGCCTTCAGGACTAGAGGAGTATACGCTAGTATGCCGGCCTTCAGACGAGTGGTGGGGGAGGGGATGGCCTCCGTAATCTACCCAGCGCTAGTCACGCAGTTGGAGGACAAGGTGTCGCATTGGAAGATCGAGGTCAAGTTCTTAATGACCAAGACCCTCAACGAGAAGGGCATATCTGTAAAGGCATTTCCATCGGGTAAAGGGGCCAAGTACTGGAGGTTTCGTTCATATGGAACTGCGGAGCATACTGTACGGGTCAAGAAGTTGAATACCATGCGACACTGGCCATTTAAGCGGTATAAGCCAGCATTAGCCCTACCTGGTAAGGGTGTAATTCGTGGACTTGGACCTGCACCATTTAGTCCAGGCACGGTGGCGTTTCGGCACCAAGTGGTTGTCCGGGCCATGCCAGGCTTATTCTTTGAGAAGCAGGTTGCATTGGAGTATAAGGATGAGTTCCGCCGGCACATGGAAAATATAGTCAGGCGTGGAGTTACTGCAGCCCAGCGGGAGGGTAGTTGATGCCTTATCCAGGAGTGCCAGCCAATCTAACCGAGAAGATGGAGAGATGCGTTAAGAGGGTCATGAAGGAGGGCAATGATAAGGGTAGTGCCATTGCCATATGCAAGGAGAGTATCGTGGGTAAAGGAAAGAAAGATTGGTCCCTGTACCAAAGGTTGGATGTGGTACGTACTGCATGGTGGAAATCGTATGGGATAGAATCACCGTATCCTTACATCCATGAAGTATTCGACAAGTATCTCATCGTCATCATAGAGGGTAAGTATGCTAAGGTGGCATACAGCTTCAATGATGGAGAGGTAGAGTTCGTGTCTCCGCAGGAATGGAAACAAGTGGAGGTAGAGTACAAGGGTGGAGTGGTACGACGTATATCCACTGATCCCATCCGGTTTGTAGACGGTAGCGAGTTGGAGTATGAGTGCTATGGTATCAAGTACGGCTCTCGTGATAAGAGAGACTTAGAGGGCACATATTTTGATGCTGACACCAGATTCCACTTGGACTGGCACATACAGTGGCCTTGGTTATACCACCACGGCAAGAACAAATTTATCCAGCTAGATAATGTGGGTACTTGGAAGTCAGCAACTCCAGACGATGCAGGTATATTCTTTCGGGGGGAATTGGACGCCAGACATCGTTACTTACAACAGGTACAGGAGTTACTGCAAGAGAAGGCCTTACACCCTTCCAGTGGTACCTTTAATTATATGATGACAGTAGAAGATGATGGACATATCCTCGAATGGCCTGTCGGGGAGTTGTCTTCAACGGTGGCCCCGGCAGAGTTCCGTATGGACCCTATCAGCCAAAGGGCTGCTAAGGCACTATTAGTGCTAGGAGGTTATGATGAGCGGTAAGTTGATTGATCTCATTCCATGGCTCCATTCGGCCCGTGATACTGAGACTGCGGCTGAGGCTGACGCTGAGGCTGAAGATACAGATGTAGAGGAGACTGGGCAGGAGACTGGAACGGAGAATACCACCACCATCGATGAGTTGGTGGAGCAGGTGCGTGTAAGACTGGTGGGAGAGATGAGTGCCCAGTTGGTTCCAGTGGTGGAAGCTATTCAACAACTGGATGGGTACATCCGCACGCACGATGAGGCCTTACAGCATCTGGTCCAATCGGATGCAGCTAAGGTCAAAGACGCTTTGGATGGGGGCAGCTGGTTCAAGGACTTGTACGTCCGCAGTCGGGATGAAGAGGCCGCTACCCCGCCAGAGGACGAGCCACAGTTAGGAGGGACATACTCGATGCAGGCAGGCGAGACTCCTTCCAGCTTAATCTTTGGCCAGGACAAGAGGGGGTAGGAGAGACTCATGAATATCAAGGTTCGTTCTGATGGCACTCTGGTGTTAGACGATGGCCAGGACAGTGCCATGCGTGCGTCGGGTACACCCATTGGCACGCCCCCAATCTATGGCCATGGTGGCTTGTTCGGGTTGGCTGGTATCGATCCCGTCGTGATCAATGCTATGGTGGGTCCAATCGGCGTCGAGCGTGAACTGCAGTATTTCGGCAGCGATGTGCAGACGCCATACTATGACTCGCTGATGCATATCGGCTCCAGTGGGTACTCCCAATCCACCCTGTGCGGTGATTGTGGTACGCCCAACTTCAAGGAGGCAGTCCAAAGTGCATGTTGGGGCAGGCTGTGCCAGGGTACCAACGAGCATGCGGTGGATATATTGGGCATGAAAGGTACATTCGCCCACAAGCGAGTGGCTCTGTTTAACCCAGTCACCACGGCAGGTGGACAAGTGGTCATTCCCAAGGGCGCAGAGATCCAAGACAAGTTCTTGTTGGAGGTAGGTGGCATGGGCTACAACCTGCGCAACCGAGTCTCCACGGAGCTGTGGACTGGTAACCCCGCCGCTAACCTGGGTGGGCACTGGGAAGCTCCTGGCCTAATGATCATCATCAATAATGGCAAGACCGATGCAGCGTCTGGTATTGCCACTCCTGGCCTGAACAGCTATGTTGCGACCTATGGCAACGCCGTCATCGGCGCACTGGGTAGTCCCAGCATAGTCCGGGCCATCGCAGGTATGATTCGCAGTATCACGTTCCGTGCTCAGTCTGCAAATATGAGTATCGAGTCCATGGACGACTTCATCGCTCTGCACCCCCGACATTGGGATTGCGTGGCAGATGCTTGGGCTTGCGAGTATGGATTGACCTGCCAGAACACTACTGTGTCGGCTGCAGTCACCAACGACTCTATGGCCCTAGCCAAAATCCGGGATGATATCCTCAGTCGTAAGGCGTTGCCTATCGATGGGCGATATGTTCGGGTGGTTTTGGACTCGCAGTTACCAAGTACGCCAGTGCCATACGGTAACGTGACTGCATGGAGAGGTTCTATCTTCTATATCGTGAAGTCCATCGAGGGTCAGCTCATCCTCTGGGGTGAGTATCAGGACTTTAACAAGACCTTTGGTGCCAGCTTGGCCTGGATCACGAGCATGGTTGGAGGGGCACCACTGACCATCACGGATGGTGGACGCTTTATCGTCGCTGGGGACTTCCATGATGGGCTGTGCTTCGATGCCAAGGTCATCACCAAGACCAGGTACATCGGACTCATGCCTTGGTTGGAGGGTCGCCTGGACAACGTCGCTTGCGTCCCGATGGGCACGTACCCCGATGTTACTGGTAGTGGTGGCCTGTACGACAATATGGGCGGCACCCAGTTCAAGCCGTACCTGGGTATCTATGGGGATTGCGGCTCCTTGGACGACGCGCAATAAGTGGTACTTATGGGGGTCGGGGCAGTACCCCCCACTGTCCTGGCCCTCTTTATGGGGGAACATGAAGACTGTAATTTACATACATATACCAAAGTGCGCTGGGTCTACAGCTTTGGGCATCCTACATCCCTTGTTTAAGGACGATGAAGTGTATCGCCAAAGTGGTAATGTCGTAGTGGATAAGCAAGCACTGGCGGATATGAGTCCAGAGGCCAAGGCACAGCTCCAATTGGTGTGTGGGCATATGTGTTATGGATGGCATGAGTTACTGCCAGCAGGGCAGCCTTATGCCTACATAACCGTATTGCGTGATCCCATAAACCGAGTGTTATCGTTTTGTAGGTACGTGGAGCGGTTTAAGTGGCATAACATGTATGCCATTATCCATGCATTGGATAGGGACTGGGGGAAATTTGTATCGTCTGGCCGATGCCGTGCAGTCGACAACGGTATGACTCGTATACTCTGCGGAGAAGATGAAATGATGCAGGCTCATCCCGATGGAGATATGAAGATACCATTTGGAGAGGTAAACGAGTCGCATTTGGAGATGGCCAAGGCCAACTTGCTGACGTTTGACGTGGTGGGCATGTCCGACGAGTTAGATGCATTCCTACACTCGTTGAGGGCGTTATACGGGTGGAGGATACCACTCACTTATAAGAATATGAATAGTCAAGGTAGGCTATCCAAAGAGGACTACCCATTGGAGTTGAATAGGACTATCGAGAAGCATAATCAATTGGATATGGAGTTATACAAGTGGGCATCAGAAAGGGGGGGACAATGGTAAGAAAGCTACTGCACTTGGGGAGTGGACGTAAAAGAATACCTGGCTACATCAATGTAGATGCCAATAAGAATAACCAGCCCGATATCGTTGCAGTCGTAGATAACTTGCTCGACATTAGGGACGATACCGTGGATGGTATATACGCGTGCCATGTACTGGAGCACACCCATCGGGGGGCTGTGCAGGGAGTGTTGGAGGAGTGGCACAGGGTATTGCGTCCTGGTGGGGAGTTACGTGTAGCTGTACCAGACTTTGAAGAGATGGTCTATTTATATACAGAGGAGAAAGTATCGCTGGAGCGTTTATGGGGACTATTCTATGGAGGGAATAGAACCCAATGGGACGACCACCAAGTAGTGTTTGACTACGAGACCTTGTGCGTATACCTCACCAAGGCTGGATTTCATAGTATGCATAGGTACGACCCTAATGTATGGGTAGCCGAGTGCTTTTCCAAGATAGGCTACATCGACTTTAGCATGGCAGTAATCAACCAGCGGCTAATCTCACTCAATATATTGGCGATGGCCAAATGAGTCTATCACTAGTCAGTGGAACCTATAACAGATTACCATTATTGAAGAGGATGGTAGCCAGCGCACGTATTGCGGTGGGGGATGTGCCCTATACCTTCATTATAGTTGATGGTGGCAGTACGGATGGTACCATAGAGTGGCTAAAGGCCCAAAAGGATGTACACCTCATCGAGCACGGGGAGTTGAAGGGGGCCATCAAGGCTTACAACGATGGTTGCAAGGCCGCCACCTCCAGGTACGTGGTCATACTTAATGACGATATAGAGGTGACTCCTGGCACGTTGGAGAAGTCATACCACTTCATGGAATCTAACCAGATGGTAGGACAAGGTGCATTTGGACATATCTACCAACGACGTGGGGAGTATGCAAAGACCCACCCACGGTGGCAAGAGTGGCAGGGATATTTGTATGGGCAATGCTCGATTATACGACGTATACTTGGAGACCTAATTGGGTGGTGGGGAGAAGGATACCGCACGTATGCAGGCGACACGCACCTTAGTATGGGCTTGTGGGAGTTGGGATGGAGTGTAAGACGCATTCCAGGGTGTACCGTAATTGACTATGAGCACAATGATGAACTAAGGGAAATCAATTCAGCGGGTCCACGTGGAGTGAATGGAGGCACCCATCCAGATACTGCATTATTCCAGCGACTTTGGAATGGTAGATTGCCTCCTATATCTCAATGGAAACCAGCCAGTCATAAGAGTATACTGGGTAAGGCTGCAAGTGAAGCACTAAGTACGGTGAGGTTCAAAGTTACCCCACCCAGCTGGCCAGCACGGTATGCACTAACCAATGCATTCAAGAAGTACGGGAAGAGTCACCAGATCAACCAGAGTGAATATGCACGGAAGCATGGAGTACAAGCCCTACAGGCCTACGCTGTAGACTGGGTGAAGAAGAACCAGCCCGACTTGGTACTATTACAATCCCACACGGCTAATAATGCCATTACGCCGTCCACAGTACCGCATATGAGGCGCGCCTGCCCAGGTGCATATATTATCAACTGGAACGGAGACTGCCACTTTCCATTATCTACATTCGATATCGAGATAGCCAAGGCAGTGGACTTACAATTGCATATCTCCCCTACCCTGTTCGGGGAGTACATGGGCAAGGGAGCCTATAATATAGGATACTGGCCAATTGGAGTTGAGAAGGAGTTCTTTACGTCTAAGCGTGGTAAGACCATAACCGGACCGGACGTGATCTTCATGGGAGCTCTTTATGGATTGGGGGTGTTCCCAGAGGCAGAGAACCGCAAGAAGGCAGTGATGGCGTTAAGGGATTCAGGGGTTAACTTATCTCTTTACGGACCAGGCTGGGACAAATTGGGCTACAAGACCAATAACACTTGGGACCAATTCAAACAGAACGCACAACTGTATGCAGACTCGGCTATGGCGTTAAGTATCTCGCAGGCCAGTCACTTATGGGGATACACATCTGATAGACTATACAACATATGCGCTAGCCAGTGCCCTGCATTGGTGCAACGCTTTAATGGAATGGATGAGCACGGATTCGTGGATGGAGAGACATGCATCGTTTGGAGTACCATTGAGGAGATGAATGAAAGGGCCAGATACTACTTACATGAACGACATTGGGCAGAGAGGGAAAAGATTGCCCTGGCGGGGAGAGAGTTGATAAGGGCACGTCATACATGGGACCATCGGGTGCGAATGTTATTTGAGATGATAGGGGGATTGTAATATGGCATTGGTAAGTGTAATCACGCCAGTATTGGCCAAGACTGAGCAAGATGTGGAATGGCTAAAGGAGTGTATAGAGAGTGTATTGGCTCAAACCCACAAGACTTGGGAATGGATCATCGTCAATGACCATTCCAAAATATCGTTAGCTCCATTGGGGGATTACTTCAAGGACCCACGTATCCAAGGAGCTCAAGCGATTGGGAGGGGAGTAGCCAGTGCTCGTAACCAGGCAGCGGAGATGAGCACTAGCGGGCTTATCATGCCACTAGACCACGACGATAAGTTGGCTCCAGATGCACTGGAGAAACTACTGGGAGGGTGGGGGGCATGCCGCAATGGAGTTATCTATGGTGATACAATCATGTTTGGGCAGGATGGTTCCAGGGTATATCGATCACCACCATTCAGCCCAGATAAGATGCTGAAGCAGTTGCTACTGCCAGTAGGAGGATTACACAGTAAAAAAGCTTGGCAAGACTCTGGTGGATGGAAGACAACTTTGGATATGGGGTTGGAGGACTGGGAGTATTGGTTGACCCTAATGGAGAATGGCGACTGTGGCCATCATATCCCAGAGATCACGTACTACTATCGTCGTCATCCAACTAGCCGACTATCCACTATGCTAGGTAAGAGTGATGGGTATGCAGTTGCGTATTCAATGATGCGTGACTTACATGCAGACTTATTTGCAGGGAGGAAAAAAGTGGTTTGTGGAGGATGTACTGGAGGGACGACTGGTGGGGGAATGCCCCCGCAGCCTGCATCTACCCAACTGACGGCTATGCAAGTATCACAACTGCCCGTCGAGGGTAGAGTGAGTGTTATATATAACGGCAGACGGAGTGCCACTTTCTTCATAACTGGAAGGCCCAGCGGCGCTCGGTATGAGGTGTCCGGCAGGGGTACGGAGGTGGTAGGGCCAGACGGACGTCCTGGAGTATTACCACAAGACGTTCCGCATATGCTCAGGTTAGATGCTGGTATGGCCTTCACAAGAATATGATTATTTGGCTAGCATCTTATCCGCGTTCTGGAAATACTATGACAAGAATACTATTGCATAGCATATATGGAGTGAAAACGCATTCCATGCATGCCGATGCCCCATTGGCCAAGCCAGCCATCAGGGACCCGTTGGGACTGGTCATCAACGATAAGCTAAGGCCACTATTGGCAGCCTTCAGGGAGAGGGCACCAAGGTACTTCATAAAGACTCATGCAGTATTGGATGGTGCAGATTCATACATCGATGAGGACGACATGGCCATTTATATCGTCAGGGATGGAAGGGATGCATTGATCTCTAGGGCGCATTTCTTTGCAACCAAATACTCAGAGTTCAAGGACAAATTCGAGGATACCCTGGAGAGGTTAGTACGTAATGAGATACGATATAGGCCATGGGGGCAGACGGTAATGACTTGGGCAGATCGACCTCATACTGCCTATCTTCACTACGAGGATATGGTACGCAGGCCGATTACAGCTATGAAGGCGGCAATGGAGACGTTGGGGGTTAAAATCC
>Ga0114919_10003601_pt1 | contig 12465 bp, 8 predicted proteins | sample BlataG_FD_88682 | JGI IMG/M metagenome (GOLD analysis project Ga0114919, IMG submission 88682) | Deep subsurface microbial communities from Black Sea to uncover new lineages of life (NeLLi) - Black_00105 metaG | ecosystem: Environmental > Aquatic > Marine > Oceanic > Sediment | place: Atlantic... | reverse complement strand
GGGCCTCGTATCCAGCCGTGCATACATTTCGACACCGGGAATCTCGACCTCATCGATATTGGTGTAGACGTTATTGCCGGCCGCGTCGGTCTGCGAGCCCTTGATCTGGAAATCCTGGATCAACTTGTAGAAGCCAGCGACGTCAAACATCACGCCTTTGATCCCTGTCGAGCGAACGCCGACCTGATAGTTGTCGCCGAGCTCGCTGGGCGGCGGGAATCGGACGTTCGACTCACGCAACACGTTCATGGTCAGACCGCGGTTGTACCCGCCGTACATCGTGGTGTGATAGCTGGTCTTAGCCGGCTCCAAGGATTTCGAACCCGCTGAGACAGTTTGCTTGCCGAACAATCCCCGCGAGAAGCCAATCCCGGGCAGCACGTGCGTCTCGGTGAACGCTTCGCTGAATCCACCCCGGTCGACTTCGAACTCCACGCACTCCTCGCCCTCGAAGAACTCCCGGTCATCGATCACACATTCCTCGAGTTCCTCGCCCTCGCCCTCTTCCTCGGAGCTAACCAGGACATCGCGTGAGATGCGATAATGATCGATGCGTGCCCCCGGCACGATGCTCAGCGCTTCCGTGACTGGAATAGAACTCTGCAAGAAGAACGACCAGGCATCCGCCTTGGTGTCCACGTTGAATACGTAAGTGCCCTTGTCATCTCCGTCTTCCAGGATCTGCCCCTGCTCGCCGAAGAAGTTGGCATTGAAGAATTTATGGTGCTCGTAGCGAACGCCCGCCTGGATGTCCTGCGTAAGTCCGAAGAAGAACGGACGGTTGGCGAACTCGGTCTGGAGCGCCGTGCCCACGAAATTGTAGGTACGGAGGCGGCCGAGCATAACGCCTTCCGGTATGACAACGTCGTCACCAACGAAGAGCGCGCTGAAATCGTCCTCGGCGTTTGCGGGGTTCGCTCCCTCGAAGTTCTGATAACGGTCGCGTCTATGGTGTTGCCCATAGATTCGGTAGTTCAGTGTCGTATCGGCGTCGAAATAGTAGTTATAGACGCCCTGCAACAGCACCACGTCGGCATTGTAAGTGTTGTAGATCGAGCCCGGGTTGAAGCAGCTCTTGCAGTGCTTGAAGAAGTTGAAGGCCTCTTCGGCGTTCGCGAAGCCGAGCTCTTCCTCTTCCTCCTCAAGCTCTTCGTCCTCGGCCAGACCGCCTTCCTCCTCCTCGTCGTCATCATCGTCTTCGAGTTCGAGGTTGGCCTCGTCGTAGTTGTCACGCTGGCGGAAATAGACCGCCGACGCCGTGAAATCCGACTTGACGCCCTTCCAACCTAGCGCCGCATAGAAATCGTTGTAGCGCAGCCGCTCGGTATCCCAGGCGCCTTGCGCATTGGCGCCGGTATAGGACACGACGGTGCCCCAGTTGCCCGACGTCAGCCGGTTGTGCACATGCCACTTGGCCGCCGAGCCATCGTCACCGAAGCTGGGGCCATCCGTCGATACCACGCCGCCTTCACCCGAGACCACCGTTTCGTTCGGGCCGAACGGCTGGAAGTTGCGGAAGTTGATCGCACCGAAATTGTTGTTCGGGCCGTAGATCACCGACCCGCGCACCACTTCGACCGCCTCGAGACGCTCAGGCGGCGGTACATAGTGCGTGGATGGATCGGTCCACAAGCTCATATTGTTGGGACGGCCGTCTTCCATCACGAGCACCTTGCGGGAGCGCCGGGGAGGCGAACCACGAACGCCGATACCGCCGTGACGGGCCAAGCCGTCGTCGGCGACGATGTTGACGCCCGGTACGCGCGTCAGAACATCATTGGTGTTCAGTGGATCCTGCTCGTCGATCTGCTGCCGCGTCACTCGGCTGGCCGCGCTCGAGAAGTCCTGCAAATCGCCTGGTATGATGCCACTGACAGGGTTGATGGGCGATTGGGGCGAATCCATCGCCCGCTCATAGGCGGCTTCACCGCCCGGAGGCCCGTAATAGCCAGGCAGCGGCTGCGTGATGATGCTGGGGAGGACGATCTCGGGCTCGAGAGGCGGCAAATCCGCCACGGGTAGCGGCGGAGGCGGCGGTGCGGTCACAACCGGTGTTGGGCGGGGCTGGGGACGCGGGCGCTGCTCAGGCCGGGCTTCGGCCTCGACGGGCTCAGGCTGAGGCTCCGGCTTCGGCTGGATGACCTCGACCGGAGGGACTTCACCTCCCGTACCCGGCTCACCATTGACCGCCGGCTGCTCGATGGTGGACGGAGCCGTCTCCTCGCTCGCCGCTTCGCCGTTTGTCTGAGAATAGCTTTCGCCCGGTGCGAAGAATATAGCTACACCAAGCGCGAGCGCGCCTCCGAACAAGCGCTTCTTCATATCAGACCCCCCAGTCCGCTGATCGGCGCGCGCCTAGCAACGCACGCCGACGTCCCTGTTGCCGTGGGCAATCGCTTTATTTTGACGGGAGGGCCGCGAGAGTCCTTAGCGGCAGTCACTCGGTGGAGAGAAGTGTGACCACAGTGCCAGGTCCCCCGCGCGAATCCCCCGCCGTTTTCCGTTGCCCCTCACAAAAACCTATTGAGAGGACGTAGGCAGGGCGATCCAAAACGCTCGGGAAGAAGTTCCCTCACGAGCATCACCGGGCGAAAACCGCGCGCGAAGGGAAAAGCGGGGCCTCGGGGTGAAGTTCCGGGCTGAATGCGCAGATTTCAGCGACTCACCCCGCCCAAACTGGAAATGGTCCTCTTGGAATTCTTCCCGAAAAATGGGGAGACATGTTCCAAGCTTAGGACAACCCGCGGTTTTGAGCGGCGGCGGCGGCAATACCTATTTCGAATGCTGTGGCGAAAATGTCACAAACCAGCCGGCAAAGTTGGGGCGACGCACTGTCTCAAGTGCGCCGCCCAAGGAGACGATTTTCGAGGCTCGAAGCGATGCCCGGCCGCGCGCTTCTGAAGAGCGTGCTAGTCGCCTACCACTTGAGTCTGGCACCTGCCATCAGCGTACGGCCGAGGCCGGGCTTGATGCCGTCCTCGCGGTCGGTGATGTAAAGCTCGTCCGTGAGATTCTCACCGGAGACGAAGAACACCAGGTCCGCGTTCGGCATCACGCTCTGCGGGACCGTGTAGTTGGCCCGCGCGTTGACAAGCCAGACGCTCGGGACCAAGCCGTCCTCGCCGCCAGGATCGCCTTTGAAGGGCGTGTTCTCCTCATCGGTAAAGAACTCGCCGCGATAGACGAAGCTGACGCTGGCGTTCCACCCTGCCGTGCTCTCGATGCCCGCGGTGAGATAGGCGACCTCCCACGGCGCGAAAGGAATGCGATTGCCGACGAGCACCTCGCCGTCCGGGGTCACGCCCTCGGTGATCTCGCCGGCCGCGAGTGTGTACGTCGCTTCCGTATAAGGATTGACCTTCCATCCCGTGAAGGGCCGCGAATCGAGCCGGCCATACATTTCGAAGCCGGGGATCTCGACCTGGTCGACATTCGTGTAGACGTTGAGTCCGGAGGTCGTCGTCGCGGAGCCCCTGATCTGGTAGTTCTGGATCTGCTTCCAGAACCCGGCCGCGTCGAGGGTCACGCCCTTGATGCCGGTCGAACGGATGCCGAGCTGATAGTTGTCGCCCAGCTCGTCTTCCGGCGGGAAGGGTCCCTCACGCTGCACAGGGATGGTCACACCGCGGTTGTAACCGCCATACATCGTGGTGTGATAGGTGGTCGAGGGCATCTCCAGGGATTTGCCCATCGGGGCGCTCTGTTTCCCGAACAGGCCATAAGAGAATGAAATCCCCGGAAGCCAATACGTCTTGTTGTAATCAAAGTTCTGCGTGTTCCGATTGATCGCGAATATGACGCACTCCTCGCCATCGAAGAACTCGCGGCCGTTGAACTCGCACTCCTCGAGCTCTTCTTCGCCCTCGCCTTCCTCTTCGCTCGAAGAAAGCTGAAGGACGCTCGCGTTGAAGTGCTCGAAGCGAATGCCGGGCACGATGTCGAGGGCCGGCGTCGCGTGGATCACCGTCTGGAGATAGGCTGCGATCGCGTCGGTCTTGTGCTCGCTGTCGAACACCGTCAGGCCCTGCTTGTCGCCATCCTCCAGGATCTCGCCTTGATCGCCAAAGAAGTTGCGGTTGGCGAAGGTGTGATGCTCGAAGCGCACGCCCAACTGCAAGTCCTGGGCGCGCCCGGCGAGGAACGGACGATTGGCCAGCTCGAAACGTTGCTCGCCGCCGATATGCTGGTAGGTCCGCAACCGTCCGAGCATCACGCCCTCGGGAATCAGCACTTCGTCGCCGACAAAGAGCGGGCTGAAATCGTCTTCGGCCGTTGCCGGGTTCGCACCCTCGAAGTTCTGATACCGGTCGCGGCGGTGATGCATGTAATAGATCCGCGACGTCGAGGTCGTGTCCGGATCGAAGTAGTAGTTCAATGTACCTTGGAGCAGGAACGGATCGGCATTGTAGGTACTGAACGCCGAGCCGGGATTGAAGCACGACTTGCAGTGCTTGAAGAACTGGAAGGCTTCTTCGGCGTTCGCGAAGTCGAACTCTTCCTCTTCCTCCTCGAGCTCCTCATCCTCGGCCAGGTCTCCTTCCTCCTCGCCGTCTTCTTCTTCCTCCAGCTCTAAGTTGCCCTCGTCATAGTTGTCGCGCTGACGCATATAGGCGCCGGAGAACACGAAATCCGCCTTGGAGTTCTTCCAGCCGAGCGCGGCGTAGAAGTCGTTGTAGCGGAGCCGCTCGGTATCCCAAGTGCCTTGCACGTTGGCGCCGGTGTAGGACACGACGGTGCCCCAGTTGCCCGACGTTTGCCGGTTGTGCACATGCCACTTTGCCGCCGAGCCGTCGTCGCCTGCGCCTTGCAACGCCACTGCGCCGCCTTCACCCGACACCACCGTCTCGTTGGGCCCGAACGGCTGGAGATTGCGGAAATTGACGGCACCGAAATTGTTATTCGGCGCGTAGACGATCGAGCCCTTAATGACCTCGACCGCCTCGATACGATCCGGCGGCGGCACGTAATGCACCGAGGGATCGATGTAGAGGCTCATATTGATCGATTGGCCATCCTCCATGACGAGGATCTTGCGCGAGCGCCGCGGGTTCGAGCCGCGGATGCCGATACCGCCCTGATTGCCGATACCGTCGTCGTTGACCACGGCGACGCCGGGCACACGCGTCAGAATGTCGTTGGTGGTCAGTGGATCCTGCTGATTGATCTGCTGTCTCGTCACGCGGCTGCCAGCCTCGGAGAAGTCTTGCAAGTTGCCCGGTGCGATGCCGTTGAGCGGATTGATGGGCGATTGCGCGGAATCCACGGAGCGCTCGTAGCTGGCCTCGCCCCCTGGCGGTCCGTAATAGCCAGGCGTCTGCTGCGTAATCAAAGTGGGGAAGAACAGCTCAGGCTCGATGGGCTCAAAATCCACCGGCGCCGGAGGAGGAGGCGGTGTTGTCGCAACCACAGGGGTCGGGCGAGGCCGCGGCTCCGGCTCGGGTTCGGGCTCGGGCTCGGCGGTCTGGACCGGCTCGGGCTCGGGCTCAAGCTTCGGCTGGATGATTTCGACGGCGGGGACTTCGCCTTCGATCTCCGAGGTTTCTCCCGCGGCATATTCGTCAACGACAGAAGGGCTAACCTCTTCTGAAGCCGCCTCATTTTCGCCTGTCTGACCGAATGACTCCAACGGCAGAAAGGCGACAAGACCAAGCGCCAGTGCGCCCCCGCACACGCGAATCTTCATATTCTAAGCCCCCAAAGACGGTCCGTTTTCGGACTCGTTGGAATAGTTCCCTGCCAAAGGCTAGCATTGGGGAGCGGGTATATCTACCTGATGATGCTGTTTTCCGCCGGTATACCGGACATGGAGTTTTGGTAGTGCGCTTGCCAAACTGTCCGTAGGCAACATGCTTGAATGCTCTAGACGGCCACGCTAAATAACCTTCGGCACTTCTAATAGGGCCAACTAGTCTTTGGTTTGAAGGTTGGTCCAACTTCGCGAAGACGCCGGTGTCTGGGACTGGCAATCGCGCAAGGTGCCTTAAGCCAAGATTGACGAGAGAATGAGCGGCGAATGCCGCCGGTTAAGCCTTTTGGCAACCGAAACCTGATTGTCTCCACGCCGGCTGGGTTAGGGAGGTTTTTGTGCGACTGACTATTGCAAACCAATGCCGGCCAAAGTCCGGCCTGACGAAATACCTCGCGGCCGCGCCGCTGATGGCAGCGGCCCTTCTGCTGTCCAGCCTCGGCACGGCGACCGCCGAGGAAGGAAACATCGCCATCGAGCTGAATAAGCTCGAGGCCCACGACAAGGATTGCCGCGCCTATTTCGTGATCGACAACAAGAACGACACGACCTACGACACGCTGAAGCTGGACCTCGTCCTGTTCCGGCCCGACGGCGTGATCGGCCAGAGGTTTGCCGTGGAGCTGGCACCGCTCAAGGCCAAGAAGCGGACCGTGAAGCTGTTCGACGTTTCCGGGACTGCTTGCGATCAGGTGGGCAGCTTTCTCATCAACGACGTGATGGAGTGCAAGGCGGCCACAGGCGACGTGGCCGACTGCTTGCAAGAGATTTCGGTGTCCAGCCGGACCGACAACCAACTGACTAAGTAAGGACGCGTTCCGTGGAACAAGAAATCGCTGTAACTGCCGCCCAGCACGACTACTCCGTTTGGGGCCTCGTCATGCAGGCCGACCCGGTGGTCAAGGGTGTGATGCTGCTGCTCGTGTTGGCCTCTGTCGCTTGTTGGGCAATCATTTTCGAGAAGATCGTCCGCATTTCGTGGCTAAAGGGTGCCGTTCGCCGGCTCGCGAAATCTCGGGATGGCAAGGCGCGGGGCGGCCTCGCGCGGCGCATCCTGGAAGCCGGCGACGTCGAACTCGAAGCCGATCTCGACGACAGCCCGACAGAAAGGCGCTATCGCGTCGAGAACGCGATGCGGCTCGCGCTCAAATCCGAAATTCACCAGATCGAGGTCGGCCTTCCGTTCCTCGCGACCATCGGTTCCGCGGCCCCGTTCATCGGCCTGTTCGGGACGGTGTGGGGCATCGTCAACAGCTTCACCGCGATCGCCACCCAGAAGGACACGAGCCTCGCGGTCGTGGCGCCGGGCATCGCCGAGGCCCTGATCGCCACGGCACTCGGCCTTGCCGCCGCCATCCCGGCGGTCATGGCCTATAACCAGATCGCGGTTGCGCTCGGCCGCTCCTTCGCCCGCGGCAATAGCGCCGTCATCGACATTGCCCGCGATCTCGTCACCGAAGACACACAGCTAGGGCAACAGGCACAGGGCCGGCGCGCCCGCGGGGCCAATGTCGAGCCGCTTCGGGCCGGGAAGCATTCCTGATGGGTATGGCCCTCGGCAATAACGGCGGTGGCGGCGATGACGCCGAGTATCGTCCGATCTCAGACATCAACATCACGCCGATGGTCGACGTGATGCTGGTCCTACTGATCATCTTTATGGTCACCGCCCCGCTGCTCGTCGCCGGCGTCCCTGTCGAACTGCCGAGCACGTCGGCCGCAAAAGTCAGTCAGCCCAAGAAGCCGATGATCGTCTCACTGGCCGGTGACGGCTCGATCTATGTCCGCGAAGAGCAGGTCACCGAAGACACGCTCGTTCCGACGCTGACCGCCTTGCGCCAGACCGAAGGCGACACGGTCGTGTATGTCCGGGGCGACAAGAACCGCCCCTACGGCGAAGTGATGGAGATTCTCGGCCGCGTCGGACAAAGCGGTTATGCGCGAGTCTCCCTGCTGTCCCAGCCGAAGGCAAATGGGGGAGCGGCGGGCAACAGCCCATAGGCATCTGAGCGAGATATCATGGCGCTCCGTCTCATCGCATGGCTGGTCTCGCTCGGCATCCACGGTGCCTTTGCGGCTGTCATGCTTTGGCCGTCTTCGAGCGGCGCCGCCCTCGAGCAGGGAACCGGCGACGACATCATGATGATCGAGCAAGGCATTGCCTTGCAGGGCGTCGCCAAGCTGGGTGAGGACGTCGTCTCGGTGGAAGCCGTGGAGGCCCCGCCAGTGCAGACGGCGGCCGCCCAACCACTCGAGCAGATCGAAGCGATCGAGGAGCAAAAGGAGCTTCCGGTCGAGGAGCAACAAGTGCTTACCTCCGAAACCGGCCCCGAGCAGGAGAACGTCATCGAGCCCGAGGAGGTGGAAGAGGTCAAACCCGAAGAGGTGACCGAGCCCAAACGGGAAGAGGTGAAAGAGCCCGAGCCCGAGGTCAAAGAGCAGCCGCTCCCGCAGCAGGTCGCCACGGTTCAGCAAGAAACCGTCATCGCCATGCGCGAAAGCTCAGGCGAGGAGAAGAAGGGCGGTGACGCCACGGCGCACCGGGCCTATCTCGGCAAACTGAGAACCCATCTCGAGCGCAGCAAGGTAAACCCACGCACGACCCTGATCGGCACCGCAGTCGTGCGGCTGACCGTCAGGTCGGACGGCGAGCTCGTGGCCCATAGGATCGTCAAAAGTTCCGGCTCAAAGCAGCTGGACAACGCGGCCCTGGCCTCCATCGAGAGGGCCTCGCCATTTCCCGCAATTCCCGACGAGGTCGGGGAAGAGACGATCGAGGTGTCGGTGCCGTTCAAGTTCTCCGTCCGCTGACGGAAGGCAGTGTCCGGTTAGAAAAACTCGTAGCCGATAAATACTTTCAGGGCTGCGTCGGAGGTTTGCTCCGTAAGTCCGAACTGAGCGCCAAGGCTGAGGACAAGCTCGGCACCCTCGCCCTTTCCGAATTCATCCACCTCCGCTTCGCCGAGCGTGTAATAGAATGCAGGCCCGATACTATGCTGCTGCTCGTCGAACGGCCCGCTGTTCCTTAGCTCGTCGATCTCGCCGAACATTTCGAGTGCAAGGGCGAGCCGCTCCGTGACGTCGTATTTGGCCTGCCAACCATACTCGAATCCCCAGCCTTCCTGCTCTGCCAGCTCCCCGAATTCGCGGAAGAACAACGGGTTCAGCGTAAGCAAGAAGTCGTTCTTGGCCAGCTCGATGATGGGCCCCAGACTGAAATCCGGGGCCTCCTCCCGTCTCGCCTCCAAGAGGGGTTTCTCAACGCCGCCTTGCACGGCCAATCCCAACCCGTCTCCGACTAATGTGATGAGTTCTATTTGGCTCTCAACCTCAAGCGCGCTGAGCCGGAAATCATCCGCTATGGGCTCGTCGAAGGTGTGGGTGAGGGCCACGAGCCAGCGGCTTGTGATGCTCATCTGCAGTTCGACATCGTGACTCTGGCGCAGCGGGGCCTCTTCCTCGTCCGGCAGCACATCCAGATCCGCGGCGTCTCCCTTCGGTAAACCCGAATGCCAAGCGCCGCGATATTGAAGCTGGATCTCACCTGGATCGATGGTCGATTCTTGAATCTCGAACTCGGCGAGCGCCGGCGCCACCGGGAGCAGAAGCAGAGCGGTGCCGGCTATGACATGCTGGAGTACGCGGCGCGCGGCGCGCATCTCAGTACTCCACCGCGAAGGTGATGCGCAGCGACGTCTCAGGCGAGACGTCCGTCAGACCGAACAGAACACCGGCGCCCAAGCTCCATTCCTGTTCCGCCTCCGGCGCCGAGAACACATAGAGGCTTGGGCCGAGCACGTGGATCTGAGCCTCGACCGGACCGGCGTGGACCAGCTCTTCGATCTCGCCGAAACCCAGGACGGCGAGCGCCCATCGGTCGGTAACGCTGTAGCGGGCTTGCGCGGCATACTCGAAGCCGAGCCACTCCTGGTCCTGGGCGCTACCGACCTCATCGAATAGGCGCGCATTGAAGGTGAACAGCCACGGTCCCGGCGCGACCTCGATGACGGGTCCGAACTCGAACTCGTTCGGGTCATCGCCGTCGACGAAGAGCGAGTTTGGGCCGTAGCCTGCCATCAGCGCCAAGCCGAACGTTCCGCCCTTCCGTGGCACGAGCACGAACTGCGTCTCGACACCGATCGAGGCAAGTTCGATCGACTCGCCGTCGGGTTGTTCGACATTCGGTGTGAGGCGGAGCATCCACCAGTCGGTCAGCCCGTACTGGAACTCCACTTCGTGACTTTGGCGCAGGAGATCGAGATCGTCCTCTTCGTTCGCGCGCGGCAAACCCCAATGGGAAGCGCCGCGATACTCGGCTTCGATCGCGCCCTTCTCCGCATCGACCTCGGGGATCTCGTATTCGGCCTGCGCTTCGATGGCCGTCATCAGCGCAGTGGCTGCAAAGAGCCCAGGAACCGTCCGCAGAAATTTCCTCACTCGCGCCCCCTGATGCGAAAGCGAGGAAGTCCTACTGGAACCTGCCTGACATGCCCCTGACAGTGAGGAAGAACTTCCCGACCAGTCTGCCGAACCCCAAGGACCGCTGAGACCGCATCCTGCGGCCTTGACCGCGTTCCGCAGACCGAACCCGTTCTTCGCCACGCCGAACGCAAGAGACGCCCCAACCCCCTAGACGCCCAGCAGTTTTGCCCGCTTTTTCGGCGTTCGCTTCCAGGGGAGAAATATCCAACGTGAATACTGCCATGTCTAGCAAGCAAGACGGGAAGGAATTGCAAACTAAACGGGAATTGCCGCGACGGGTTCATGAAATGGGTGCCTGCCAAACATCCCCTGGAACCCCTCATTCCTCGAAAAAATGCAGTATAGGTAGCTTGCCGTCCGCTCGACGGCAGAGAGAACTGCCGTGGAGAAGGGCCCTCAAGGCCCTCCCCGACAGCCAAGGAGACGTGAAGGCTTCATGCGGTATCGGACCAAGCTCCTGATCGCGGCCGGATTGCTGCTCGCCATGTCGCTTTCCGCGGCGGCGCTCGCCTATTGGGGCGTGGCCCAATCCCACCGCTATCTGACGCGCTCCCGCATCGCCCATGAGCAACTGGAGCGGCAGCTTCAGCTCTCCCGCCACAGCCAACAGCTCTTCAAAGCCTGGACGGACACCCTCCTGACGGGCATGACCGACCGGCCTCTCGGTGCTGCCTACCTGAACAAGGTCATCGAGTCGGACCTGGCCGCGCTCGAACATCTGTCCGAGAAAGAACTGGCCATGGTCGGCGGCACCGAGCACCGCGCGGAAACGGCTGAGCTCGACCGGCTTGCTGCCATCCGGCGCGAATACCAGCACACGCTCGATCAGCTCGCGGAGGTCGAGCAGCTCAGGAGCCGCGGCCGTCCCGACATCGCCTGGCAAAACCTGATTGAGCTCCTCAGAGGCGGCATCGACCAGGAGCTCAATGAGCTGATCGAGGTTGCCGTCGCCGACGAGACCGCCGAAGTGCTGAGGATCGACGCGGATGCCGCCACCCTGCTCGGGCGGCTTGAGCGGATCAGCCAAATCCACGCCGCGCTCGCTATTCTCACCACCCTTGGCCTCCTGATTCTTCTGGTCCGCGGCTTGCGCGCGCCGCTGGCCGAACTCTTACACGGCACACGAAAGCTTGCCGAAGGCGACCTCTCCCATCGCATCTCCGTATCGGGCCGCGACGAGTTCGCCGAGCTCGGCCGCAGCTTCAACGGCATGGCCGCCGATCTCCAGGCCCATCAGAAGGCGTTGCAGGACGCTCACGCCAATCTGGAATCCATCGTCGAGGAGCGCACCGAAGAGCTGCGCAAAGCAAACGAGTCGCTGCGCAAGATCGACGAGACCCGGCGCGGCTTCTTCGCCGATATCAGCCACGAGCTGCGCACCCCGCTTACCGTCATCCGCGGCGAAGGCGAGATCTCGTTGCGCGGCAAGAACAAGCGCGTCGCCGAATACAAGCAGTCCATCGAGCGCATCGTCGAGCAGGCAAAGCATCTCTCCGTGCTGGTCAACGACCTCTTGTTTATTGCCCGCCAAGGCGCCGGCGCCGCCAAGCTTAAACTTCAATCTCTGGATCTGACGGATCTGGTCGAAAAGGTCTGTGGCGACGCAAAGGTCATCGCTCACAGCAAGGCCGTCGGCATCACCCTCGCCAACGACTCCAGCCACGAGATGGTCCGGGGCGACCCGGCTCGCCTGCGGCAGCTCTTTCTTGTCCTCCTTGATAATGCCGTTCGCTACTCCAACTCCAAGGGTGTGATTGAGGTCGAGGTCGGGCGGTCTAATGGCAAGGTGACGGTCCAGGTTTCGGATTCCGGCGTCGGCATCGCGGCGGGCGAGCTCGAGAGAATTTTCGAGCGCTTCCGCCGCGGCGGCAACGCCACAGAGATGAACGAGGAAGGGCTCGGTCTTGGCCTCCCCCTCGCCAAGGCCATCGTGGAGGCCCACAAAGGAAGGATTGAAATGGAGAGCAAGGAGGGCGAAGGAACGACGGTGGTGGTCACCTTGCCGGCGGACACCGAGGGGGGACAGGCGTGAACGTGCTTTTGGTCGAAGACGAACCGCGCGTCGCCGATTTCATCGACCGTGGTCTTCGCGCGGAGAACCATGGGGTCCCCGTGGCCCCCCCCCGCGGCGACCCTGTCGACCTCGCCAAGACCGGAGACTTCGACGTGCTCATTCTCGATCTCATGCTGCCCGATATGCACGGCCACGATGTTTGCCCACGCCTGCGCCAGGAGCG
>Ga0114919_10003600_pt1 | contig 12466 bp, 7 predicted proteins | sample BlataG_FD_88682 | JGI IMG/M metagenome (GOLD analysis project Ga0114919, IMG submission 88682) | Deep subsurface microbial communities from Black Sea to uncover new lineages of life (NeLLi) - Black_00105 metaG | ecosystem: Environmental > Aquatic > Marine > Oceanic > Sediment | place: Atlantic... | reverse complement strand
CTCTACGGAAAAGACGAGTACTTCTACCAGTTGGAGACAGTATTGGCCATCCCACGATCGGGGTGTGAGCCGAGTCGCCTCCAGCCGGACCCGCGAGGCAACCGTTGGAGGGCAGTCGATCAACAGCGGTGCCTTGCGGGGCAGTAGGCCGTCGGCTGTCGTGAAGCTTGCCAGGGTGGTTTCACGCCGATGGTCATCGACAGCGACAACCCGAAAGTCTGCAGGGAAACCATCAGCCTCAAGCGTGGAATCAGGAGTGTGGTAGAGGGCCGGAACGACGATCACCGCGTTGATGACGGTGGCTTCTTCAAGATTAATTTCGATCCACTCAGGCTGATCAGCTGTGGCATGGGCCTGTGAGCGAAAGCCGATCGGCCCGACGCCAGTCATCAGTCGGGGATGGGCCAGGGAGGCCAGTTCGTCGGCAATCGCTCGCAGCTGCGACTCAATCGTGGTGGCCGACCAGGCCGAGTTCCATGAAGCTGCCGGTGGCTCGCTGGCCGCAGCCGCGGCACCCACCAGCATGAACGTCAGCTGGCAGATGAGCCTCACGATGCTGGAGCGGATGATCGGCTTCATGACGGATGATCGTCGGTAATTTGGCTGGGGCTTGACCGAAGCGTCAGGGCGTCGCCCGTGTGAGAACCGCTACGGCGCGGCCCGGCGGAGACGTGCGTGGCCACCTCATGGAGGTGCGGTTTCTGGTAAGGTTCGGTCCCATGGACCAAGCGTACCCTGCCAGCAGCGAAGTCGCGTCTGCCTGCAGACAGTTTACCCTCCGAGCGGCCTGCACTGGGGCGGTGCTGGGGGCGGTGTTGGTGCCCTGCAACGTCTACTCGGGGCTGAAGATTGGCTGGTCGTTCAATATGTCGATCGCCGCTGCCCTGCTCGGCATGGGCTTCTGGGGCGCCGCCCGCCGGACCCTCGGTGAACGAGTGCCTCCCTGGGGACTTCTTGAGAACAACATCAATCAGACAGCCGCTTCAAGTGCCGCCTCGATCATCTCGTCAGGGCTGGTGGCGCCGATTCCTGCACTTGCCATTCTAACTGGGGTGACGCTTGACTGGCCGACCCTGAGCATCTGGCTGCTGACTGTCAGCCTGATCGGAGTGCTCGTGGGCTTGGCCCTGCGGCGGCAGATGCTTGAGGTGCAGCAGCTGCCGTTTCCGGCTGGAACGGCCACGGCCGAGACCGTCCGCGAGATCTATGCTGCGGGCAGCGAGGCGGTTACCCGGATTCGCTGGCTCCTGGGCGGCGGGCTGCTTTCCGGTGGCGCCAAGCTGGTGGTCGATCTGGTAGCGCGGCTCAACGGCAGCCCGCTGCAACTGGGCCCGGCGATTGGGCTGGGAACTTTTGGGCTGCCCACGGTGACGACCCGCAGCCTCGGCTTTCTGCTCGACCCGTCGCTGCTGATGGTTGGCTTTGGGGCTATCTGTGGCTTGCGGGTCGGCTTATCAATGCTGCTTGGGGCTGTGCTGGCCTGGGGCGTCCTGGCCCCCTGGCTCTTTGCCAGCGGGCGGTTGCCAGTTCCGTCGGAGGCGACCGGCTCGATTTTCGGGGAGGCGGTTGAGTTTCTGCTCTGGCCCGGCGTGACCATGATGGTGGTGGCGGCGCTCGTGTCATTCGGCTACTCGCTGCCGGGCTTTGTCCGCTCGCTGCGGGGTGGTCGGCAGCATGGGGCTCCCGCCGCCAGCAACGGGGCTGACACGGTGGACGAGCAGTTGGCCCAGGCTGTTGGGCCGGGCATCCCCTGGTCGTGGCTGGCTGTTGGATTGGTTGCCGTGACCATCGGTACCACAGTGGCGCAGGCAACAATCTTCGGCATCAGCCCCTGGATGGGCGTGCTAGCGGTGGGGCTTACGTTTGTGCTGGCGGTGGTGGCAGCGCGGGTGTCGGGTGAGACCGGCATTCCGCCAATCGGTGCCCTGGGCAAGGTCACGCAGTTGACCTTTGGCCTGATCAACCCCGCGAGTGTCACCGAAAATCTGATGACGGCGAACGTCACCGGCGGCGCGGCCGGGCAATGTTCCGATCTGCTGCACGACCTCAAGACGGGCCTGCTGGTGGGGGCATCGGTGCGGGCGCAGGCCTTGGCCCAGTGCCTCGGCGTGTTGGTCGGATCGCTGGCCGGCAGCGCTGCCTATCTGGTGCTGGTTCCCGACCCTGCCGCGATGTTGCTGACGCCTGAGTGGCCGGCTCCGGCAGTGGCCACCTGGATGGCGGTGGCCGAGTTGTTCCGGGACGGACTGGACGCGGCGCCGCAGGGGGCGTTGACCGCATCGCTGGTCGGCGGGTTGGTGGGGGCGGTCTTGGCCGTCCTCCAGCAGCATCTGCCGCGGCAGTGGGCGGAAGTCTTGCCCAGTCCTGTCAGCATTGGCCTGGCGTTTGTGATTCCGGCCTGGAACAGCCTGTCGCTGTTCATCGGGGCGATGGCAGCGGAGGCGGCTACCCGTGCGGGTGGCACAGCAGCCCGTCGGCTGATTCTGCCAGTTGCGGCCGGCCTGGTGGCCGGAGAAAGCCTTACTGGCGTCGGAACAGCAGCGGTTTCATTCATCCTCGGCCGTTCGTAGCCCGCAGTTTCCGGTCTCGGGCAATCGACGGGCTTCGGGTTGCATTGCGAGTGTGAATCCCGAAACTGGAGGAATACGAGCCTTAGGCGGGCTAAAAACGAGAGGGCATGCAAAGCAGTCGAGCCCCGACGGACATTCCGTCCCTCGATTCCATCGCCCCCCGGTCAACGTGCGTTGTGACCCCGGGCGTTGCTGGATTCCATCTGCCATTCCGGCTGCACCAGAACGAAGGGTAGGCCGGCATGTGCGGCATCTGTGGTGAGATTCGTTTCGGAACCGACGCTGCCGACGTGGCAGCAGTTGATCGGATGGCCGCCACGATGGTGCGGCGGGGGCCCGATGGTGCCGGGCTGGTTGCCCGCGGCCGGGTTGCTTTTGGCCACCGGCGGCTGAAGATCATCGATCTCTCAGAGGCGGCCCAGCAGCCGATGGTCGATGCCGCCCTCGGCCTGTCGATCGCCTACAACGGCGCGATCTACAACTATCCCGAGTTGCGGGCCGAGTTGGAGGGCAAGGGCTATCAGTTTTTTAGCACGGGCGACACCGAGGTGATTCTCAAGGCCTATCACGCCTGGGGCGCCGCCTGTGTCGAGCGGCTCAACGGCATGTTCGCCTTTGCCATTCATGAGCGTGACTCTGGGCGGGTGGTGCTGGCCCGCGATCGGCTTGGGATCAAGCCCCTCTATTACAGCGAAGGGCCCAAGCGGCTGCGGTTTGCCTCCAGTCTGCCGGCGTTGCTGGCCGCCGGCGAGGTCGACACGTCGATCGACCCGGTCGCCCTGAACTTCTACATGACCTTTCACTCGATTGTGCCCCCGCCGCGGACCATCTTAAGTGGAGTCAAGAAGCTGCCACCAGCCACCGTCGCCACCATTGAGCCTGACGGCACCATGAGGCAGCAGCGGTACTGGGACGTCAGCTTCGGTCGCCGGGCCGATCAGGTGGGCTTTACGGAAAACGACTGGATTGAGGCCACGCTTGATGTGATGCGGAGGGCAGTCCGGCGGCGGCTGGTGGCCGATGTGCCGGTCGGGGTGCTGCTGTCAGGCGGCCTCGACTCAAGTCTGGTGGTCGGCCTGCTCGGTGAACACGGCACCAGCGGCATTGAGACCTTTTCAATTGGCTTTGATGCCGTTGGCGGTGAGGCGGGGGACGAGTTTCAATACTCCGACATCATTGCCGACCGCTATCAGACCAAGCATCACAAGCTGTCAATTGATGCCGCCCGGACGCTGCCGGCCCTGCGGGAGTGTATCGGCCAGATGTCCGAGCCGATGGTCAGCCACGACAATGTCGGCTTCTATCTGCTTTCGCAGGAGGTGGCCAAGTTCGTGAAGGTTGTCCAGAGCGGGCAGGGGGCCGACGAAATCTTTGCCGGCTACCACTGGTATCCGCCGATGCTCGAGGCCTCTGATGCCCTGGCCACCTATCGCCAGGGGTTTTTTGACCGCGACTTTGCCGAGTATCAGCGGGTGGTCGCCACCGGGCTGGCCGACCGGGACTGGGCAGGGCAGTTCGTGGCCGAGCATTTTGCCCGACCCGGAGCTGACCTGCCGATCGACAAGGCATTGCGGATCGACACCCAGGTGATGCTGATCGACGACCCCGTCAAACGGGTCGACAACCATACGATGGCGGCAAGCCTGGAGGCCCGGGTGCCCTTTCTTGACCACGAAGTGGTGGAGTTTGCGGCCACTGTGCCGGCAGAGTTGAAGGTGGCCGGCGGCGGCAAGCACATTCTTAAGGAGGCTGCCCGGCGGATTATTCCAGCCGAGGTGATCGACCGGCCCAAGGGCTATTTTCCGGTGCCGGCCCTGAAGTATCTGCGGGGGCCGTTCCTGGAGCTGGCTCGTGATGCCCTGACCAACGACGCTGCCCGCAGTCGCGGTCTCTTTCAGCAGGACTATGTCGACCAGCTGCTGGCTGACCCCGAGGCCCACATCACGCCGCTGCGGGGCTCGAAGCTCTGGCAGCTGGCCCTGCTTGAACTCTGGCTGCAGGAGCATGTGCCGGAGGGAGGAGGCTGCCGATGACGCCCGACGTCCCGCCGGGGGCATCCCTGGTCGATGTCGGCTGGGGACGGCTGATCTTCGCCCACACCTTTCCCAATCCTGAGGCGGTGGCTGGCGTGCTGCTGGACGAGCAGCCGGGCCGGCGGGACATCGCTTTTTATGTCAACGACCCGCAGCTCATTCTGAATGTTGCGCCGCAGGATCTCTTCCTCGATCCATCCACCACCTATCGCCTCGATCTGGCCCGCTGGAAGCAGCAGAACCAGAGTGGCCTGCCGTTTCGAATCACGGAGTTGCAGCATGAGGCCGACCTCGAAGCAATCAATCGGATTTACAGCCGTGTCGGCATGGTGCCGATCGACGAGCAGGCGGTCTGGGCGGCTCGTCACGATGATCGCTTCACCTACTATGTCGCCCGACCGCATGATGCCGAGACGGTGCTGGGAGTCATGCTCGGGGTCGACCACACCCGTTGCTTTGAGGATCTCTTCAACTCCACCAGTCTCTGGGCGTTGGCGGTCGATCCCCACAGCCAGTTTCCGGCGGTGGGGGCAGCCCTGGTGACGTTTCTGGCAAATGCGTTTGCTGCCCGTGGCCGCAGCCTGCTCGACCTCTCGGTGATGCAGGGAAACGAAGCTGCCATCGGGCTCTATGAACGGCTGGGGTTTGAACGGGCGCCGGTGCTGTTGATCAAGCGGCGGAATCAGATCAACGAACCCCTGTTTGTTCAGAAGGGGGTTCAGGAAGGCTTCAATCCGTACGCGACGATCATCATCAACGAGGCCTTGCGGCGGGGCATTGCGGTCGAGCCCCTCGACCCGGCCCGTGGCTACTTCAGGCTCTCGCAGGCCAACCGTCGCGTGGTCTGTTGGGAGTCACTCTCCGACCTCACCTCGGCGATTGCCATCTGTCGCTGTGCCGACAAGCAGCTGACCAGCGAGCTTTTGGCCGCGGCCGGTTTGTCGGTCCCACCACAACAGGTCTGCACAGAGGTGGCCGAGGCGGAGGCATTCCTGACTGAGCACGGCCGGGTGGTCGTGAAGCCCCTTGTTGGCGAGCAGGGGCAGGGCGTGGCCGTCGATATCCGAACGCCGGAGGTGCTGCGGCAGGCGTTTGCCACGGCGCGGCGTTTTCATGAACGGGTGCTGCTGGAGCGATTTTGTACCGGCAGCGATCTCCGGGTCATCGTGATCAACTACGAAGTGGTGGCGGCGGCAATTCGCCGGCCCGCCGAAGTGCGGGGCACCGGCCGGCACAGCCTGCGGGAGCTGCTCGACAAGGTGAGCCGCCGGCGCAGCATGGTGACGGGGGGCGAGAGCAGCATTCCGGTTGATGCCGAGACTGAGCGGTGCATTGCGGCGTTCGGGTACAGCCTTGATTCGATTGTGCCAGAGGGCGAGCTGGTGCAGGTCCGGCGGACGGCCAATCTGCACACCGGCGGGACGATCCATGATGTCACCGCCGAACTGAGCGATGCCCTCCGGCTGGCAGCGGTGAAGGCGGCAATGGCTCTAGAAATCCCGGTTGTCGGCCTCGACCTGCTGGTGCCCGATGTGGCGGGAGACGAGTACGTCATCATCGAGGCAAACGAGCGACCGGGCTTGGCGAATCACGAGCCACAGCCAACCGCCGAGCGGTTTATTGACCTGCTCTTCCCCCATGTGGCGGCGACGGTACGGTAGGGGGGCGTGAATTATCGCGGCCCAAGTGGGCTGCGGAGACCATTCTGCGGATGTCCCAACCATGAAGCCCGTTCTCGACACCGACTATCTGCTCGACACCCTCAAGACCCTGCTGGGCATTCACTCACCGACGGGCTATACCGACCCGATCGTTCGGGTGGTCTGTGGGCTGCTGGATGAATTGGGGGTGGCCTACGAATTGACCCGCCGGGGAGCGATTCGGGCGACCATTCCCGGTCGCCAAAAGGGGCCGGAGCGAGCTGTCGTCACGCATCTCGACACGCTTGGCGGCATGGTGAAACAGTTGAAAGAGAACGGCCGGCTGGCGATGGTGCCGGTGGGCACCTGGTCATCACGGTTTGCCGAGGGGGCGAGGGTCTCCATCTTTACCGACAAGCGGATTTTCCGCGGGCAGGTGCTGCCACTGAAGGCATCGGGCCACACCTACAACGATGACATCGATACCCAGCCTATCTCTTGGGAAAACGTCGAGGTGCGGGTGGATGAACGCGTCAGTTCTCAGCGGGCATTAGAGATGCTCGGCATTTCGATTGGGGACTTTATCGGCTTTGATGCCGCCGTCGAGATGTTTCCGAACGGCTTTATCAATGCCCGGCACCTCGACAACAAAGCAGGCGTGGCAGCGATGCTTGCGGCGACCAAGTACATTCGCGACACCGGGCTTGAGTTGCCAGTCGATCTGCATCTGCTGTTCACGATTTCCGAAGAAGTTGGGTCTGGGGCTTCGGCGGTGCTGCACGGCGACGTGGCGGAGATGATCACAATCGACAACGGTACGACCGCGCCGGGGCAGGCCTCGAGTGAGTTCGGGGTGACGATTGCAATGGCCGACTCGACCGGCCCGTTTGACTACCACCTGACGCATCATCTGCTGCACCTCTGTGCGATCAAGGGCATTCCCTGCTCCCGTGACATCTTCCGCTATTACCGCTGCGACAGTGCCTCGGCGGTTGAGGCGGGCAACGACATCCGGACAGCATTGATTACGTTCGGGGTGGACGGCTCGCATGGCTATGAAAGAACCAACCTCGACAGCCTGCTCTGCGTTGCCTGGCTGATGCTGGCCTATGCCGAACAGACACCGCTTTACGAACAGCAGGAAACCCTCGGCTCGATTGAGAGTTTTCCGGCGACGCGTGATACCGACGTGAAGGGCACCAAGGTTGTCCCCCCCGAGCCGATTCCCCAGACCCCGTTGGGGCCGGTGCCGGAGCAGGAACTCAGTTCTGATGATCGGCAGACTTGAACATCCAGCAGTAGATGGAATGTGCTCTCCACTCGCCTTTGCCGTGAATGCCGGTGATAACCTTATCCCGCTCGGGCAACAACTGAAAACTCTGAGTGTTCCCGTGGCTGCCGGTCTTCGCATGCCATCGCGGCAAACGATTTCCATCGTCTGCTAAAGTTCGTGCTGGCTGTAGCACCTTTTTGGGAGAGACATGAGATGGGCTTTTCTTTCGTGCGATTCAATGCTGTTGTCCAGAATTTGGGGCGTTGGTGGTGTCGCGCTGGCCTGAGGCATGTTGTGCTCGTTGCTGGGCTCGTCGGGGTGGGGCCCGGATTACTGGCTGATTCTCCGATTGATCGTGGGCAGCCGTTGCGGCGAATCGGAGAAGGTTTTGGGCTTCCGGATGGCCCAGCCTGGGACAGCCGGGGGTTCCTTGTTGTCAGTGACGTCAAGAACCAGACCGTTCATCGTTACTTTCCCAAGAAACAGTCGTGGCAACAGCTTGGGGATATCACCGGACGCTACAGCGGTTTCTTTCATGCCCTCGGCAATCTTTATGCAGCCGACAACAGTGGTGGAACTGTCTGTTGTTTCCGTGGCGGTCTCCCGGGGAATCCCACGGCTGTCGAAATTCTGCCGCTGCCGAAAAGCGCTGAGGAGAAGCCGCCGCGTCCGAACGATTTGGTTGTAGACCATCGTGGTGGGGTGTATGTGACGGTCACCAATCACAACACGGTTGTCTTTATTGGGGCCGATGGGAAAGGCCGTGTCGCTACAACAGCAGTGCCGTCACCAAATGGCGTGACGCTGTCCCCGGATCAGCAAACACTCTACGTCGCCAACTATCGGGGCAAGGTCATCGAACGGCTTCGGGTCAAAAAGCCGGGAGATCTCGGTGCCCCGCAACGGTTAGCTGTCATGGACGACGGAGATGCGTTGGGCGCAGATGGAATGACGGTCGATCGAGCGGGCAACGTCTACTGTGCCGGCGCCACCGCGGTTTGGATCTGGGATTCTGAGGGCAGCCTGCTCGACAAGCTTGAATGTCCCAGTCGGCCAATCAATGCAACCTTTGGCGGGAGCGATGATCAGTCGCTGTTTGTGACCTGTTTTGATGGAGTCTATGAGCAGCGAATGAGGGTGTCAGGGCGGGCTTCTTCGCCACCTTTGAAGCTGGCGGCATCGTCTGCCGGTTCGCAGCTCGACCCGGGTATTCCGGCTGGTGTTACCGCGCATCTCGATCTGCCCTATGCCAGCTACGGGCCGCGGAAGGTGTTGATGGATGTTTTTCACCCGACTGCCTGTGACCACGGGCCACGGCCTGCAGTTCTCGTGGTTCACGGAGGAGGCTGGTGCAAGGGCGACAAGACAAAATTCCGAGCCCTTGCGGTCGACCTGGCGCGGCGTGGCTATGTTGCGGCTGCAATTGAGTATCGGCTGGCCGCCGAAGCCGCCTTTCCTGCGGCAATTCACGACTGCCTGGCAGCTGTTCGTTTTCTGCGATCGCAGGCCAGCGTGTTCTGCATCGATCCTGACCGCATTGCGGCCGTGGGAGGTTCGGCGGGGGGGCACTTGGTGGGCCTGATGGCCAGTGGTGGCACAAACCCACTCCTCGCAGGAGATGGGGGCAACTCCTCGGCCTCATCAGAAATTCAGCTTGCCGTGGTGATGGCTGGTCCGCTGCAAATTGCCAGTGGCCAGGTAGCCGAACGCTCGTTGACGGCAAAAGATTCCAATGCACTGGTCTGGTTCAGAGGAACTTTGGAGGAGAAGCCAGAGGCCTACGCCTTGGCTGACGCTTTTGAGCAGATCACAGAGAAGACTCCGCCGATTCATTTCATTACGGGTGATCAGGATAATCCTGAACGCAATCAGTCAGCCCGCGAACGGTTGCAGGAGTTGGGGGTGATGACCAGTTTGACTGTCATTCCCAATGGAAAGCATGGATGCTGGAACAGGCTGCCGTGGTTTACCGCCATTACGGACCGGATTGCAGAGATTCTCGCCCAGCAATTTGGGCAGGCTGGTATGCTCGAGCCGGCCGGGAACGAAGAGTAGCCATTGAAGTCCCTGGTGGCGACGTGTTTTGAGGAGAATGTCGAGATGCTTATTCGAGAAGGACGACTGGGGCTGGCCTTTTTCTTGGTTGGCGTGTGCACAACAGCACTGCTTGCTGCTGACGGCGGTGCTATGAAAAAAGTCAAGCCGGTTCCGCGCGACGTGCGGCCTGCGCAAATTCCTGGCAGTCGGCCGCGGAATGTCGTCTTCATTCTTTCAGACGACCACCGCTACGACGCGATGAGTTTTCTCGGCCATCAGTTCGCTGAGACGCCTCACCTCGATTCGCTCGCGGCTAATGGCGTGCATTTCAAGAATGCCTTTGTGACCACCTCCCTCTGCTCGCCGAGCAGGGCCTCGATTCTCACCGGGCTCTACACGTTTCGGCACCGGGTCATTGACAACAACCGGCTTGTTCCCGAAGGCACGATATTTTTTCCGCAATATTTGCAAAAAGCGGGCTATGCAACCGGCTTTGTTGGCAAATGGCACATGGGGGGGCACCACGACAACCCGCGGCCCGGCTTCGACTACTGGGTGAGTTTCAAGGGGCAGGGGCACTACCTGCCGCCCAATCCCAATTACACCCTCAACGTGAATGGGAAGCGGGTGCCGCAGGACGGCTACATAACGACCCTGCTCACCGACTACGCCATCGAGTTTCTGGAACAGCAGCAAAAGGACAAGCCGTTTTTTCTCTATCTTTCACATAAGGCCGTGCACTCAAACTTCACGCCTGAGGAGCGGTACGACGGCAGGTTCGATGACAAGCCATTCGCCCGCCCGCAGAGTGAAGCCAAGGTTGCGGGGAACAGTCGCAACCTGCCCCGCTGGCTGCTCGATCAGCGAAACAGTTGGCACGGGGTCGACTTTCCGTACCACAGCGAGCTCGATATTGAGCGGTACTACAAGCGGTATTGCGAGGCGCTCTGCTCAGTCGATGACAGTGTGGGGGCAGTGCTCAAACAACTTGAGAAAATGGGCATCCGTGATGAGACCCTCGTCATTTACATGGGCGACAATGGCTTTATGTTCGGTGAACATGGCCTGATCGACAAAAGAGTGGCGTATGAAACGTCGATCCGGGTGCCGATGTTGATGCAGTGCCCCGACTTGATCAAGGGTGGAACGGTGATCGATGAAATGGTTGCCAACATCGATATCGCTCCGACAGTGATGGAGGCCATGGGGCTGAAAAAGCCCGCCCATATGGACGGCGAGAGTTTCATTGACCTGGCGAAGGGGCTTGATGTCTCGTGGCGAGATTACTTTCTCTACGCCTACTACTGGGAGAAAAACTTTCCACAGTCACCAACCGTCTTTTCACTCCGAAGCGATCGCTACAAGTACACGACGTACTATGGCCTCTGGGATACGGATGAGTTCTATGACATCCAGGCGGATCCGAACGAACAGACCAATCTCATTCGCGATCCGAAAATGGTGAAGCAGGCGAAAGCCATGGAGAAGCGGCTCTATGAGATGATGGCTGAGCTTGGGGGCATGGACATCCCGATGAATGCTCCTCGTGGTGGCTTCAACAACAAGCGGCTGCGTCAGCGGGATGGTGAGCAGGCGGCAGATTTCCCCAGTGATTTTGTGGTGGATGAGCCAATCAACCGCAACGCCAACTGAGGCGGGATTTCAGCAGTTCGCGAACAAGCTGGGAGCGATGAAGTTTGTCAGGCAAGGCCGCTATCCGCGGAGCTTTCCTGCGGGTGTGTCAGCTGCGAGTTGGGTGATCATTTCAAGACAGGCCCGCTCCACGGCCGTCTGCCATTGATGTGGCTGAAGCCCGTGATTCAGTTCAGGCCGTTGATGGGCAAAGATTACCGCTCGGGCTGAGTTGACGAGTGCCCCGAGACCGTCCGCAGCAAAGCCACCTGCGACATCGGCGGCGGTGCCGCCCTGATGGCCGAAACCGGGGATGAGGATCCAGGTGTGGGGCATGGCGGCCCTGAGGCTGACAAGCTGCTCAGGCCAGGTCGCCCCCACGACCGCGCCAATGCTGCCATAGCGTTCACCGTTTGCGGTTTGAGCGGCCGCAGCTTCAACACCTTTGGCAACCTGGTCATAGACGGTGCCAGTTGGCGTGGTGAGATCTTGAAAGTCTCTGCCGCCGGGGTTTGAGGTTTTGACAAGCACGAAGATGCCAGCCTGATGTGCCGCGGCTCGGATAATGAACGGTTCTATTGAGTCGAGACCCAGATACGGGTTGACGGTGAGGGCGTCGGCGGCCCAGGGGCCGGCCAGCCAGCCGGCCGCATAGGCCTCGGCTGTTGAGCCAATGTCGCCCCGCTTGCCATCGGCCAGCACCAGCAGGCCTTTTTCGTGGGCATAGCGAATGGTCTCAGCAAGCGCGGTCATGCCAGCGGGGCCGAGGGCCTCAAAATAGGCCAATTGTGGTTTTACGATCGGGACCAGTGGGGCCACGACGTCGATAACCTCCCGACAGAACTGGGCGAAGATTGGGGCCAGGATTTCTGGCGGCAGGCTGGCAGCCGTCGTGCCGGCTGGGGCGGCGTCGGCCAGCAGGGCTGACGGCAGAGCTGAGGCCTTGGGGTCGAGGCCGATGCAGGCAGGTGTGCCCTTGGCCTGGATGGCGGCGGTGACCCGGTGTGAAAAGGTAGCAGGAGAGGTCGGCATGGTCGGGCGAAAAACGGGTGCGTGGCGGTGATGGCGGGCCGATGTTGTCTGAAGGCCGCCGGTTTGCCATAGTGTGTCTGTCGGGCAACGTCGATGCGAGGGGGCATCGCGGAGTTCGGACAATTCGGGGCGTGGCGCAGACTGGCTAGCGCGCTTGACTGGGGGTCAAGAGGTCGCAGGTTCAAATCCTGTCGCCCCGACGTTTGTTCCCTGACGAGTCTGCTCCAACCCGGAGTTGGACTCATCCGT
>Ga0114919_10003599_pt1 | contig 12467 bp, 10 predicted proteins | sample BlataG_FD_88682 | JGI IMG/M metagenome (GOLD analysis project Ga0114919, IMG submission 88682) | Deep subsurface microbial communities from Black Sea to uncover new lineages of life (NeLLi) - Black_00105 metaG | ecosystem: Environmental > Aquatic > Marine > Oceanic > Sediment | place: Atlantic... | reverse complement strand
TTCCTTTATGGCCAATATTGTTGCCTCGACGAATTTTTGGTCAAATACCGTGCTTCCACCGATCAAAGTGGTATCGGTTCCAGCTTTTTCAGCGAAAAGGGCCATTTTTCCCGCTTTGGAAGGGCTCTGTTTGGTGGGATCAGGATCTATTAAGGAAAAGTGGAGCGTGCCATCTCGATTTATTTTATTTATTAGATATTCGTAGGTGTTTGTCATAAAATTCACTTGTAATAATTATTTACCTTTTTTTGTATTTATTAACATTTTCTTAATTTTATCATATATCTGAATGGCACGATTTTTCCACTCGTCGAAATTATTAATGTCCATGGGAAAATTTTTGTATAATTTAGAAATCTCATTCATCCGTATTCTTAAATAATTCAAATCTAATAATAAATTTGGCTTAGTAATCCCTTTAAACGCCTTGCTTACCATACTGAGGATTGGGAGTTCAAATTCTCCAGTTGAAGAGATTTCGAGAATTTCTTCACCGCTAAATAAGTCTTGCTTTAAAGCAAAATTTAACTCTTCGTTGGTTAAAACCTGTAGCGTCATTCGTAATAAATCTAAGGAAGCAAACTCAGCTCCAAAACTAGTCATAACACTATAATTATAGTTCCATAGTGCTTTGATGGAGAAATCCTCTTTTTCAAAAGCGGCTACAGCAGTTTTAGCGGCATAAAAACCAGATCTCATTGAAGGGTCAATCCCACCTCCATGAAGAGGGTTTACCTGACAAGCAGAGTCTCCAACGAACATAATTCCATCAGCTGCACAAGACCAAAGAGGCCTTCTAACTGGCACTACACCTCCACCTGACGAAATAATTTCATATTTTGAGGTTTTAATGAATTTATTAAAAACATTTTGATGATATAAGTTTTTAACCTTACCTTTAAGATTCATGAATGTCCCTACTCCAATATTAAGGGACGATTCGTTTTTCGGAAAGTACCAGATATATCCCCCTGGCGCTTTATCTCGATTTAAAATGATTGAAATGTAATCAGGATTAGTTATAGTTAGATCTTGAGGAGAAAACTTTACTATTTCTCTGTAACATAGAATACTGTCTTCCTTTAGTATCTCCTTTTCTATTAATGTGCTTTTTATATTTTTTCTGAGGGGAGAATAAAATCCAGATGCATCTATTAAAATATTACATCGTAAATCCACTTTTTCTCCATTTTTTCGTTTTACTTTTACCCCGGAAACCGTTTTTTGAGTATATAGTAAATCTAAAGCCATTGTACTATCGATAAATTGTTCCACCCCGGCATCTAATGCTTCGTTAAGTAATCTTTGACCAAATTCTATCCTATTAACAATATATCCAGCTTGTTTTGGATCGGTTAAATCTATACATTTCTTCAAGTCGGGAGAGTATAACTTGGCACCTTTGATATTGCATGAAAGTTCGTCACCTTTAGGATGTTTTATTTTAAGAAAATCAAATATTTCATTTCCGACTGCGTCCCCACAGATTTTATTACCTATTTCTCTTTTGTCCTTACTATCAATAAGACAAACTTTTAGTCCTTTTTCAGCGGCAAACCGAGCAGCAATACTGCCTCCTGTTCCCGCGCCGACAACAATAACATCGAAAGTTTTGTGCACATTTTCCATAGAAATCTAGCTTTAAGAAAGGGATTAATTATTAATTAAAGTAAAGTAAGCAAGAACACAATGACCACAGTTGCAATTGGGATGGTTAAATCGTCCCAAGTTGATGGAGATATTAATTCAACTATCGTTGCTAAAGCACTGGTAATTAATGAATACAATAGAGCTATCTCAAGTGTTAGATGGTTTTGAGTTATTGGATTTGAGACTCCTAAAAAGGTGAATGCAATAAAACAAAGAACAAAACCACTGATAAAAAAAGCTAACGATCCCTCTAAAGAACGTAAAGTTTTTAACCATGGGAGTTTTATTTTCCTTTTTCCATATTTCTTTCCGATTATCGATGCGAGGGTATCTGAGATAATCATCAACAATATTCCTGCTATAGGGAAATACATTTGATTTGGAGAAAATATAACGAAGAAAGTAATTAATATTGTAATTGAAAGGCAATAATGAAATGGTCCTTGTAAATAACCAGCTTTTTCTTCTGCTTCTTCTCCGATTGAGTCATATAATTCTTTTAGTTGTTTTATGTTACTCTTTTTTGAACTTAGAAGAGTTAAGAGCGTCATCGAACCAGCTAGGATTACAGCCCACCATGGCCAAGAATAATAAGGTGCTGATAAAACGGCCAGCCCCGCTAATAGATGTACTGCTTTACGAGCTTGAAATTTCGTAATTTTATCTCTTTTTTTCAACTGGACAGGTATTAGAATAGTAGCTAACACATAAATAAATGTCAATAATAGAATCAATAAATCTAATAAGATATTCATGGTAATCAGTTTCTTTTATTTAGTAATATTATTAATCCAGATAAAATTTTTATTTATTTAAAATAAAATCCGATTAATTCTAATATTAAGTGTTATATTTGATAAAAGCATAAATTCTTCTATTTAGATAAAGTTTTTTTTTACCACCCATTATACCACTTAATTACGACTAAGAGAAAAGTATTATGAACGAGACATATACAGACGAAGAACTTCAAAAATTACCTTTCAGGAATAAGAAACTTGAACTGGAAAAAAGGGTGGAAGATTTATTAAGTCGATTAACTCTTGAGGAGAAATTTAAATTGAGCGCTGGAAGGATGATGTGGCACACGAAACCAATTAAAAGATTAGGTATCAAGCCATTTACCATGTACGATGGGCCACATGGCGTTCGACCTGGCACTACAGACGAGATCAAAAGCACATATTTCCCTTCCGCTATTTGTAGGGCTTCAACATGGGATTCTAAGCTTTCATATGAATTTGGAAAGGCTGTCGCTGAAGAAGTACGGGAAGTGGGCGCTCATATGCTTTTAGCTCCCGGGATTAACATCCAAAGAACTCCGATGAATGGAAGGACATTTGAATATCAAACTGAAGATCCCTATTTGAACAAAGTTTTGGCTGTTATGACTGTGAAAGGAATTCAGAACCAGAAGATAGCGGCTTGTGTGAAACATTACATATGTAACAATCAAGAAACGAAACGGTTTACAGTTAGTTCTGAAGTGAGCGAGCGAGCGTTACAAGAAATATATTATCCAGCTTTTAAAGCAACAGTACAAGAAGCTGATGCTTGGTCATTTATGACGTGTTATAATAAAGTAAATGGAATTTATGGTTCGGAGAATTACACTCTATTAAGAGAAACTTTAATGAAAAATTGGGGTTTTAGAGGATTTACAGTCTCAGATTGGAATGGAACAGCCTATACTAGCACAGAAGAATGCGTTAAGGCGGGATTATCTCTTGAAATGCCAATGGCAAAAATATTGACTAAAAGAAATATGGCTAAAGCGTTTAATGAAGGTAAATTCACCATAGACGATATTAATGAGAACATTCGAAGATTACTTAGAGTCATGTTTTTAGTAGGATTATTTGACGATGAAGAAACCCTACCTAATGGCAGTAGGAACACACCTGAACATCAAAAAATTGCTCGCATTATCGCTGAAGATGGAATTGTCTTGTTAAAAAATGAAGGAAACTTACTTCCAATAAATATCGAAAAAGTAAAGAAAATAGCAGTTATTGGACCTAACAAAAATTTTCGATTAGGAGGGGGGGGTATTTTATCAGGAGGGGGTGGTAGTTCAGTTAATTATCCTCCTTATGAAATTAGTCCTCTCGAAGGGTTGAAGGAAAAATGTAAGAACAAAATAGAAATAATAGAAACTCCTTCAAAAGCTGATATAACGATCGTTTTCGCGGGGCTCAATCATAATAACGGAATGGACGCTGAAGGCCAAGATAAAGAGGTATTTGGTCTACCTTTAGAGCAAGTTGAATTGATAAAGGAAACAATACGAGAGAACCCTCATACCATTGTAGTACTGATCAATGGAAGTCCTATAGACATGGATCATTGGATTAATCAAGTTCCTTCTGTAGTTGAAGCTTGGTACGGAGGAATGGAAGCAGGAACAGCTATTGCTAATGTTTTATTTGGAGATGTAAATCCATCAGGAAAACTTACGATAACTTTTCCAAGAAAGTTATCAGATTCACCAGCTCATGCTTCCAAAAAAACTTATCCAGGAAACGATAAAGTTTTCTATGACGAGGGTATTTTCGTTGGATATCGCCATTTTGAGACAAAAAATATTGAACCACTCTTCCCTTTTGGTTACGGATTATCATATACGACTTTTAGCTATGATAATTTAACTATCGATAATAAGAAGGTAAGGGGTGACGGTGTGATTAAAGTATCCGTTAATATCACTAATACGGGGAGATTAAAGGGAAAAGAAGTCGTACAATTATATATACAAGATGTTGAATCTAGCATAGAAAGACCATTAAAAGAATTAAAGGGATTTAAAAAAATAAATCTTGAACCGGGTGAGATGAAAGAAGTCTTGTTCGAGTTGAATAAAGATGACTTGTCGTTTTATAATCCGGTTGAAAATTCTTGGGTTGTCGAAAAAGGTGCTTTTAAAATATCAGTTGGTAGTTCCTCTAAAGATATTCGACTCATAGGAGAAGTTCAATATTTAGGATAAAGGATTAACATTTTTTGATTACTCTATATATCTTTTTTTTTAACTCGATTAGGTAAATCACAATATTTTTCCATCATTACTAAATACTTTTTTACATCTTTTTTATCTTTGCGAAAGATTGGATCTGGTAATGAAAAACTGCGACATGCAATTATGCCCATAATAGCGTTACCAATTTGATTTACATGTAATCCATCTAACATTATTTTTGAATAATTATCAGGATCATTCTCGTAAAACGGGGAGAAATATTGATATTGGTTGATGAGAGGAATATCTAATTCTTGAGACAATTTTTTTTTGACTTCTACAAATTGGGGATATTTCTTTAATATTTCGGGCATTTTATTATATAGAAGGCAATAGTATGTTTGGAGAACGGGGATCGCCCCATTGACTTTAATCATTTCAACAATTTGAGTTAAATATTTTTTATAATCTTCAATCGTATATCCTTTCCATGTGTCGTTCCCACCAATAGTTATTATGACAAGATTTGGGTTAAACGAGATTACGTCTCTATCGATTCTTTTAAGAAGATCTTCAGCTGTTTCTCCACCAATTCCTTGATTTATCATTGTAACATGTCTTCCGACCCATTCTCTAAGAGAACAACCTAGCCATGAAAACCAGTTGAAATGACCTAATGAATGCCAATGCAGTTCGGTATTACTCGACCCAAAACCAATGACACGCACTGCATTTTCAGGGTTATTTCTCCAATTCTCAGTAATTTCTTTGAGTAATTTCATAATTCTAATAAAACAGCTTAATTGTTAATTTATGGAATGTAAAAATAGAAAAAAAAGTTAAAAAATTGTATTTAAACAAAAGATAAAGATTCATTATTCAAAATATTTTGCGCCTTCTTCAGTAGCTATGCCCAGGATTTCTCCATATGCTATAGCATCTTGAAGATTTCCGTCGATAACTAAATCTCCAGACATATACGCGCTTGTGGAATCTAACTCGCCAGAAGATAATCCTGCCCAAGTAGCTCCTGTTGCAGACATGGTAACGCTAGGATCTTCAGCATCTCCTTCAGCATAATCTATTGCTCCATCTCCCATTTTAACCCAATATTTAAAATTAGCATCTGTGACTACGAGCTGAACCATTGTGGCATCCATATCTTCCAATTCTTCTTTAAGATCTTCGCTTTCATCAACCATTTGTTTAGCGAACTCGTACAGTTTGAGAGCATCTGAGGGTTGTTTCGGACCATTTTTTCTCATTTCTTTCAATTCTTTTACTAAATTTTCGTCAACCATCTTTTATTTCAACCATTTATTTTTATTCAATTTTGAAAGTATAATTTAGTATACATTGCTAATTTATTAAATATTTATTTTTTGTCGTTTTGATGATCCTTAGACAGTGATAAATATTAGTATGCAATACTAATATCCGATACTGACATCTAAAACTTTTTAATTTTAAGCAAACTTAATAAAATAATATTAAATATATGACTTCTGTTACATTATGTTGAGAGTAGGGATAATTGGTTGTGGGGATATCTCAAATTTAAATGTGCTAGGTTACCTTCGTTCCCAAGAAACTGAGCTCGTTGCGGTAAGCGATACTAATTTAAAAAATGCAGGTAAAAAGTTAGAACGATGGGGCTTACGGGCTGTACCTATTTACGAAGATTATAAAAAAATGATTGATCGCGAAGATCTTGATATCGTGGAAATTTTAACACCTCACCATCTCCACGCTCCCATGACCGAATATTGTGCAAAAGCGGGAGTTCCAGGAATTTCGGTACAAAAGCCAATGGCTCATACGATAACAGATTGTGACAACATGATTCGGGTTTGTAACGAAGAAAAAGTGAGACTTAAACTGTTTGAAAACTTTAGGTTCTATCCAGTTTACTTGATAGCAAAGGAACTATTAGATAAGGGAATAATAGGAGAACCTTTAAATTTCAGAATAAATACCATCGCTATGGGAGGTCCAAGTATGACCGTAGATATGAAGGCACTTTTGTGGCGTCGAAATTTTGAGACTTGCGGTGGTGGTTCGTGGATATACGATGATGGAATTCACAAATTATCAATGGCGTTATGGCTAATGGATCAAAAGAAAGTTGATGAACTATATTGTTGGATAGATTATTTTACTACGGTAATGGATTCACCGAGCCTTCTATTTTGGAAATACCCTAGTAAAGAAGTGGATGATCCCCCTAAATACGGTTCAATGCAATTTACGCTTGCTCCTAATGTTTATTATCCAACTAATTATTACGATTGTGACGAATTCATTGAAATTTCAGGAACGAAAGGCATGATGTGGTTAAATCAATGTACTTCGGGCGGAAATTTTATATCCAAAACACCTCAATATCCTCCTATCGTTGTTTATAGCGGTGGTGATGTCAAAACTTATGGAGAGGATTTATCAAGGGATTGGCGATATTCTTTTATTAATTCCACGGAGCATTTTATTAATGCTATTCAAGAAGGGAGTGAACCAATTTATTCAGGTGAGCAAGGTAAGAATTTATGTATATTTGCTAAAATGCCATATATATCGACTCAAAAGAAAAGGATAGTAGGGTGGGATGAGATCACTTCAAAAAATGAACAAAATGGTTCTTGTAACATAGAAGAACCTGTGGAAGTGGATGGAGGGGAATTTATCAAATATCTTAAACGTATTAGAAAGGATTTGAAAAAAGGTATTATAGAAGGATTAGAGCATAAGGAATTTAAGTTTCAATATGAACTTTAGTGAATTTTTAATGAAATTCTCTCAATGATATATCTTTGCCTAATTCTGAAGATTTTATGGCAGCTAAATTAAATTTTAAAACATATCTGGCTTGATCGCCAGATAATATTGGTTTTTTGTTTCCTTTTGCTACCTCAATCAAGTGTTTCGTTGCATCAATAAAACTTTGTTTCCAGTCTTTCTCAAATTCGCTAAAAGTTTCTACTTTCCCATCGCGAATTAAAATAATAGGAGCAAAAATTTCTGAATTTGACATAGGGTTTCCAATTGAAGTTCCTTGGTTTATCTTCATTATTCCTCTGCTCGCAACGATTTCTATAAATTCATCAGTAGGATAATAGAACGAAGGAATGTGCATTTCTGGTAATAATGAGAACTCCATATGCCCGTATTGAGGTATAAGATGCTCTTGCTTTTGTTCATATTTGAACATCACATACGCGGGCGCATCCCAACCTTTAAAATTTCCTGTCCATGCAAATACTTTTTCGATTTTTTCGTCAAATATCCACGTAGCTAAAGCAAAAGAATGCCAACCGTTGTCAAGTAGCACTGGCGAGCCTACTTCAGCTCCCCCCATCATTTCAGGGTCTTCTCTCCATTTTTTAGCGTCGTTTGGAACCATCCATCCTCCTTTACCTCCCATTGCGGTTTTTATTCTAATGGAAGAAGGATCACCAATGTAGTCTGATTCAATGAGCTCCTTGGCTTTTAGAAAATGGGGATCAAATAAGAAATTTTCATATATAGATAGAATTGATCCGGATTTCTTACAAGCTTCGATCATTTTATCGGCTTCCTCAAGGCTTAGGGCCATTGGTTTTTGAACCGAAATTGTTTTGATCCCCTTCTTGGCAGCGTAGATTACTGCATCGGCGTGAAGGTGATGAGGAAGAAGAAATTCAACAATATCTAATTCCTCGTTATCTAACATTTTTTTATACTCAGAATATATCTGGGTATCTTTATGTAGTTTAAATCGTTTAATTTTTTCTTGGGCTTTTTCTATGCTTCTGTCGCATAAGCAAGTAATTTTAACATCTTCATTATTCAAATATCCAAGAACATTTAAGTCGAAAATGACCCCTGTACCAATAATTCCAACCTTCAGCATATCATTTAATAAAATTCTTTATGAAATTTATATAACTCTATTTCTCTCCACAAGAAAATTAAACTTAAAAGAATTACTTGTAGTTAAATCTCGATTTACAAATTTTCAAATAAATTTACAAATAAATTATGAATAATATGTTTAAACGAGCAATTGTCAGAAAGCCATGCAAAAATTTTCAATTTGGGATTTCTACTTCCAACCTAGGAAAACCAGACTATCAAAGGGTGTTACTAGAGCATTCCCAATACATTGAAGCGCTATTAAAATGCAATCTTTCAGTAACTGAATTAACTGAGAACGAGAGCTTTCCAGATTCTACTTTTGTTGAAGATACTGCAATCGTGGACAAAGAATTTGCTGTAATTTCTAATCTTGGAGCGAAAAGTAGAAAAGGTGAAGAAATTGAAATTAGGGATAAATTAAAGACATTTTACGACAATATTGAATCGATAAAAATCCCTGGTACGTTAGAAGGAGGAGATGTAATGAAGGTTGAAGAACATTATTACATAGGACTTTCGAATAGAACAAATAATGAAGGCGCCAATCAATTAAAAAAAATTTTGAAAAGATACGGATATTCCTCGTCCACAGTTTCTCTTAAAAAAGTTCTTCACTTAAAAACAGGAATATCCTATTTAGGAGATTCAATTTTACTTGTTTCTGGGGAATTTAAAAATCATGTTGATTTTAAGGAGTATAACCTTATTGAAGTTCAAGAAAGCGAAGCATACGCGACAAATAGCCTTAGGATAAATGAATATGTGCTTATCCCAAAGGGCTATCCAGACTTAAAAAACCAAATCCAAAACTATAATTTTAACATCTTAGAACTTGACATGTCTGAATTTGAAAAATTAGATGGAGGACTTTCTTGTCTCTCTCTCAGATTTTAGAAGAATCTACTTTAACAAGTTGTATACAATATAATTATCTCTTAAAATAAGATTTAGATGTAATTTTAAATTAAATATAATTAAATCGTGAGTTGATTTGATAAGATATGGTATTAGAAAAAAAAGAAATGGACCCTTTGTTAACTTATAGAAGATCTTTATTACGAGGATGTGGATACTCTTATCAGGATTTGGAAAATCCTATAATAGCAATCGTAAACTCTTGGAATGAAATAAATCCAGGGCATATTCATCTACATAAGTTGAGTAAATTCGTAAAAGATGGCGTAAGAGATGCGGGAGGAACTCCAATGGAATTCAATACAATTGCTATATGCGATGGTATTGCAAATTCAGGTAAGTATTCAAACATGGTTTTACCTTCACGAGAAATAATAACTGCATCAATTGAAAGTACTGTAAAAACGTATGATTTTGACGGAATGGTAATGATATGTTCTTGCGATAAAATAATACCTGGTATGCTTTTAGCCAGCGCTAGATGCGATATTCCAACTATTTTTTTCACTGGGGGTATAATGGAGTCAAAAACATTCTCAGATGGACCACTAAAGGGAAAAACATATGTAACATCTGATATAAAAGAGGCAATTGGTCAATATAAAGCAGGTAAAATTACTCGTGAAGAATTACACCTCATTGAGTCAGAAACGTGTTGTTCTCCAGGGGCTTGCAATATGATGGGTACGGCAAACACAATGGCTTGTATTGTTGAAGCAATGGGGCTTTCTTTACCAAATTGTGCCACTACACGAGCTTTAGGACCAGAACAAGAAGAAATTGGTAAAGAAACTGGAAAAACGATTGTTGGTTTAATAGAAAAGAAGATAACAGCATTAAATTTAATAACTCACAAGTCAATAAACAATGCGTGTAAAGTGGCTTTATCGATTGGAGGGTCAACCAATATGATTCTCCACATGTGCGCATTATCACATGAAATTGGGGGTAACTTAAACCATTTTGATTTTGATGAAATAAGCAAATCAGTTCCACTATTAGGTAAATTTAAACCGTCTTCTGAATATAATCTCTCAGAGTTTCACAATGCAGGAGGTGTTAAGGTTTTAATGAGAAAATTATCGCCTCTTTTAGATTTATCAACATTAAATGTATTTGGGGAAACTTTAGAACGATATCTATCAAAAGTAGAGCCTTTAGAATATCAAATAATTCGGGACCTAAACGATCCAATCTCACCAGAAGGAGGGATTGCTGTATTAAAAGGTACATTAGCACCAGAAGGAGCTGTGGTAAAACAAAGTGCCATTAATATCAATATGAGATACCATAAAGGTCCTGCTAAAGTATTTGAATCTGAAGAAAAGATAAAAGAAGCTTTAATGAATGACACAATTATTAAGGGAGATGTGTTAGTTATTAGATACGAGGGTCCAAAAGGAGGACCAGGTATGAGAGAATTATCAATACCTGCTGCAATTCTAGTAGGTATGGGATTAGGTGATTCGGTTGCAATGATAACTGATGGGAGGTACTCGGGAGCTACAAGAGGGCCGTGTATTGGACATGTTTGTCCCGAGGCGTATGAGGGAGGACCAATCTCAATTGTTCAAGATGGAGATGAAATTGAAATAGATTTAGAGAAACGCCAACTGAACCTTCTAGTATCTGATGAAGTTATTAGAAAAAGAATAAATAATTGGAAAAAACCTAATCGTAAGATTGCAAATGGATATTTAAAAATTTATAGAAAATTGGTAAGTTCTGCAAAATACGGAGCTTATTTAGATTAGAATTACTAACTGTGATGTATTTGATCGACGAAAATAGTATTATAGAAAACTTAAAATTGTTTTCCTTTCCGAGATTATCGGGAACAGAAGGGGAAAAAAAGGCTCTGGAGTTGGCCAGAAAAAAAGTTGAAGATTTAAATCTTAAACCGTTAAACCAGGAGTTTGTTTTTAGTACATTTTTTGGTAGAACCTATCCAAAACTAGCGTTTTTATTAGGATTTATCATTCTTTTTCTTTTCTATCTAAATTTTGTAACATTCATTATACCCTTATTTCTAATCATAATTTGTGTTATTTTGGGATTATTATTTATACTTGCGAGGAAACCAGAATCGATAAGATTACCAAAAGTATTGAATTCTAATAACCTTTACGTTAAAGTTGGCTTAAAACCAAAGTTAGGTAAGTCAGACATAAGTAATAAAGATAAAATAGCCCATGAGAGAAATCTTTTGTTTTTTTGCCATCTTGATTCAAAAGGGCAAAGATTTTCCATTCTTTATCGTATAAGAATTATAAGAACATGGGTATTTTCAGGAGTAGTAATTTTAGGTATTATTATATTTAAGAATTATATTTTTCCTCCATTTTCCTTATTGTTTTACATAATAGGAATAGTTCCTTTAGTCATTAACTTAAGTACTGCAATATTATTTCTATTAAATACAACAAATGATCAATCTCCAGGAGCCATTGATAACGCATCAGGTATAGCATGCGTATTTGAATTACTCTCTTATTTTTCAAATCCTGCATCTAGATTAAAACACTACAATTTATGGTTTGTTTTTACAGGAGTAGAAGAATGTGGAACTATGGGAATTAGGAATTTTTATCAAAAAATAAAACACCTTAATAAAGAAGAATCTATAATTTTTAATTTTGACGCGATCGCCAAAAATACTTACTTATTTCCAGGTAAGAAGATGTCGGATCAGATTAACACTATTTTTACTATGTTTGTTAAGAATACTAAAGGTTTAGAAATTAAAAGAAATACGAAGAAATGTCCGTTTGGTTCCCACACTGATGGTTATCATCTTAAAAAAAAGAATTTTCAGGGTATTGGATTTGGCGATTTGGAATCTTATGAGCACATTCATTCAATTCACGACACAGTAGATAAAGTAGACATTAGCATATTAAAGAAATTATGTGAAACTATCATCGATAACTTAATAGTATTTGATAACCAAATTAAAAGTAAATATTAAATATAAAAACCTTAAACGAATAAAGATTTGAACGAGAAGGAACTTGGAGTTGTCTTTACACCCCCTAAAACTGCAGATTACATCGTG
>Ga0114919_10003598_pt1 | contig 12468 bp, 10 predicted proteins | sample BlataG_FD_88682 | JGI IMG/M metagenome (GOLD analysis project Ga0114919, IMG submission 88682) | Deep subsurface microbial communities from Black Sea to uncover new lineages of life (NeLLi) - Black_00105 metaG | ecosystem: Environmental > Aquatic > Marine > Oceanic > Sediment | place: Atlantic... | reverse complement strand
TTCTTGAAGATGTAATGGTAATAGCAATATTAGGGGTTGTCATGATATTGGCGGCCACATGGTCATTCAATAAACAAGAGTAGCTTATTCCTTGATAGTGTTTTAACCTGCATATCTGTGACTATGTGCCATAGGTCCTAGGTTTCACTCCCAAGCACGAGTATTCGCGGTTGAGGATGAAATTGGTATGGATTGTCCAATCAACATTCTGACGATTTGTGCAATGAGGTATGCCAATGCCCCCATATGGATTATCAATCCAGTCTAGTTAAACAAAACTGACTTTTGTTCAACACCCTCGGGCGGAGTCGGAGACAGTCGCATTGGACGAGATAGAAATGTGCAGTTGGATATCCGAACAAGTGGGCTCCTTTGAACTCGGGAGACCCAGAGATCATTCGTTCCAGCGACTCCCAACTGCAGGTGGGCCTAACGTAGCAAATGTAGCCGCTGACTCGTAAACTAGCGGCTAATTTACGGCGTTAGACACTATTATTCGCTTTGTTGCTGCGGATCTTACCGAGAATCGAGAGCAGGACGACGTAGATAGCGTTGGCGTCTTGATATTCTCGTTCGTCGGTCTCTAGCCATGGCCTCTCCCGTGCGTGCCTGCCAGGATGGACATAGTTCCGCATGAGTCTCAGGAGATGTGCGAGCCCGGCTGGGTTGTATCGGCCGACCGAGGTATCTACCGGCGGTAGCCAACCTGCTTTGAGGCAAACCTCGATCAGAGTCTCAAACGTCCATGTCGTGTGGTCATCAGGGAATCGTGGGCGAAGTCTCTTCGGCAGCTTACTTGCAATGCGACTCGCCTTTTGACTGGAGCGAAGGCATCTGAGGAGAAGCAGCCCCTCGACACCTGCACCGAGAGCTATGACTGCCGCCGAGTAGGCTTCAACCGACGCTGCTCGCCGTGCATCTTCCTCATACAGAAGAACAACATCTCGGATGGCGAGAGCAAGTTCATCTCGGTGAACTACGGATCGCCGGCCTCTCTCACGGAGTCGCTCGAACTCCCGAGGAGTCTGTTCCTTTAGGTCTGCGAGATCATCTAGCCCAAATTCCCTGAGGGTCTCCAAGACCTTCGCGTCAAGCACGGCCTCGTATTGGCTATTGAGACGGATGTACTCTTCAGGACCCGTGCCACGGGACCACGACTCATCCGGTTGGAGGCCGTGCTGGCGCTCAATGTCGTCCATGGCTTGGCTGATAGGATCCAACTCGTTCTCGTATTTCCCGTCCAACCAACGCTCCTCATGCACCGCTTCGACAAAATAAGCGGCCCAGTAAAAATACGTCTGCTTCGAGATCCGGCCAGAAAGGTAGAGCACTGTGACAAGCGCTAGTGATTTCAGCGCGAAAACCGGATCCTTCCAGTATTCGTTAGCTTTGTCGCTTCCATAGGAAGACAAGACGTCGCGTAACTGGGCGAGAACAGTCTCACCCAGAGCTCGGTTGTCTAGCCTACCTAGAGCGTCTATGAAAGCTTTCCGATCTGCGACTCGCTGAGGTCGGCGAACGAGTGGCCCCAAAAAATGGCGTCTAAGTTCTCGATTGGTGGCACCCATGTAACGTCTCGCGTCGCGCCTACCAGTATTTCTTATACGAATTGTGCGTGCATATTGATACTATCAAGCTGGCCCGGGGTCCGTCAACACCGTATTGGAACACCACACTCACCTGGCCGACTCGGTGTGACCGAGGGTCACAATGTAGCGTTTAGTGCAACCCGCCAGAGAAGAGTTTGTTGCGAATTGGGTTTTGGCGGTGTATCCTCTTTTGCGTTCTCTTTAGACGCATATATATAATCCGAGCATAAAAGTCGATGTTCAACAAAAGGAGGGAGAAATGGAAAGTCTATGGTTGGCACTCTACTGGGGTTCACCTATCGGCATCGGCATTTTCCTTGTGTGCCTAGGCGGCATGATCTATCTGCTCTCTAAAGCTGATGAGATAAGTAAGCGTACAAAGGCAATGGTAAAGGAAAAGGGACTTGAGAAGAAAAAGGATTAGCCGCATCCAGAGAGAGAATATTATTAGATTCCGAGCCATAGGCACTGCCTGAGGTATATAGCAAGAAACTGGACTGTCCTGATACTGCACAATAGCTTGGTTTGTTGTGTGGCTGCACAATAGGGCGTATTGATTAACCTTCAGACGTGGGCGTATGATAGAGGCATAGATAAGAGAGCGAGTATGAAAATTGGCATGGCAAAATCCAAAGCCCATTGGATAGAATGAAGCTAAATGGAAAATAACCGAAATGTCCCTGACAAGGAGTTCATCATATGGCAGAAATGATCCTTACGCTCGAAGGTAAGCACTTCCAGAGACAATATCTTCTTTACATTGTCGAAATCACTAATGAAAACAACAAATACTACTACGTTGGTCAAACTGGCGACAAAAATTATACAACTGCTCGCCCTGCATTTCGGAGATTAGCTGGTCATTTAGAAGATGTAGGAAGGAGTACTCAAAACCAGATCTATCGATATTTAGCCGTTGAAGTTTTAGGAATTTCAGAAGCAACAAGAAAAGATTCAACGTTTAATGAAAATATCAAGCAAGCTGTTGAAGACTATCTCGTCGGCAGCACTGTCAAGATGTATGTCTATCCTCTGCAACCATTTATACCGGGTATTGAGCATAGTCAACACCTTAAGATCGTTCGGAAGGTCACTCTTTTTGAAAAAATAGTAATCGGTCTTCTTTTGACACATTCAAAAACGATTGCAAACAAGAATGTGGCTCCGCCGCTAGAAAGCGCTGAATGCCCTTATCCACAAGTCTTAAATCAAATAGTAGCCGATTTTAAACTAAATCATAAGCTAAATAAATAGAATGATGTCAGTGGCACTTCGGCTAACACGGCACAAACGGTTATCACCCAAACCTTATCAGGCTTCGTTTGTGCCGATACCGTTAAACAATTGTCCAGATTGTTACCTGCCGATTGCTGGTTATGCATTTTATTGCTACAATCACCTGTGACGGCAGGTGGTTCAAATAGTCAAGCCGAAAGCTAGTTCAAGGGTTCTACCTATTGTAACCCTATCTCCACCATGCCCCTGTAGCTCAGAGGATAGAGCAGCGGTTTCCTAACGGCCAGTCCGCAATCGTGCGGAGGCGCTAAACACTCTCCGACGACTGTGGCTGGGTGTGGTTAGCCGTCATCTGGTGTAACCACACGCCAGCGTCACTAGAACGACAAAGTCGATAGAGGGAAGGCGTCGAGTCTCACCTCTCTTTTTGCCTTAGATTTGTGCCACTTCCAGCCCCAAACGATTTAGCGCCAAAATAACGTTAGCATTTCAGTTTCAGGTTGAACGTGAAGCGGTGACGATTACACGTAACATGACGAAATGTTCAATATGACTACGGTTGAAGGGGTTCGAGTCCCCTCAGCTCCACTTAAGGGGACGAAACCTAGAACTCCTCGACGGCTTAAGCAAGACTTAAGTTGGTCGAGGAGAATTTTTTCTGTGACCTTCCTTTGGCCACCAGCCATACGTGAGGTAAGTGTAACTCATGACTACCACTGCTAGCTAGAATTATCAGGTAAATGATTGTACAATAGCCAAGAGGATTATGATTAATAGTTGCTAGAGTTATTCTATGGGTAAGCCTTTTTCAGTACAACTTCAAAAACTGGGGACCATATATGATTGGGCTCGAGCTACGCCCATTGATGATCTGACTACTGCAATCATAAACCTGAAGGATCATCATTTACTAGCTAGTGGTTCAGGTGGATCCCTTACAGTGGCGCACTTCATGACAAAGCTTCATGAAGAATTTACAGGTAAAATTTCTAAGCACCTTACCCCGATGGAATTGATTTCCTCCAATATATGCCATGGTGCTAATGTCGCTCTGATTACTGCTCGCGGTAAGAACAAAGATATTTTGGAAGCCTATCGTCGGATAGCTACGCATGAACCCCACTCACTTCTTGTACTATGCGCTACACAAGGGAGTCCTGTCTCCCAAATTGCAGAGCAGTACAAATGGACTCAAATAATTACTTATCCGTTACCTAGTGGTAACGACGGTTTCTTAGCTACAAATTCACTTTTGGCGTTCTCAATAATATTAATACGCGCCTACAGCAATGCCTTCCAAGTAGATTTACAATTACCGGAGGTACTACCCGAAGAGTCAGGAATATCAGGTTTCCTCTCAACCAAAGGGCAGTTTGAAAAAGAAAAGATGTTGAGAGTTCTACAGCAACCAACTATCTCTGTCCTTTTCGAGGGATGGGGATATTCAGCGGCTGTAGATATGGAATCTAAATTCACAGAATCAGCCTTAGGTAATGTGCAAATAGCGGACTACCGTAACTTCGCCCATGGACGCCATCATTGGCTAGCAAAAAGAGGGTCGGGAACCGGAATCGTTGCAATGGTAACACCTCAATGTGAGGAGCTTGCGAACAAAACGCTTGCGTTAATTCCGGGCGACATACCTGTAACACGTATATCAACAAAACATTCAGGTCCTATTGGGACTATCAGTCTCCTGACAAGCGTGTTATATATGACTGGTATGGCAGGCGAGGCCGCTAATATAGACCCAGGACGTCCGGGGGTACCACAATTTGGAAGGAAAATCTATCACATTGGGCTGAAAAAATATCAGCCTGAGAGAGTAATGTCTAAGCCATACTCATCGGTTCGTGAAGTCTGGCTTGAGCGAAAGTTTGGTGATTTTCGCTGTCTTATGCGGACTAAATCTCTAGAAAGCTCTTTGGAAAAGGCTTTAACTAAATATCTACAAAAGATCCGTAAAGCACATTTTGCTGCTATTGTTTGTGACTATGACGGTACTTTGTGTAGCCCCGATGAGCGCTTTGATGTTCCATCAGCAGAAATTATATCAGAGTGTATTCGCCTCCTACAGGCTGGTATGGCAATAGGCATTGCGACCGGTCGTGGTAAATCAGTCCGAGAAAGTCTCAGAAGATGCTTTCCTCAGTATTTATGGCCTCGTACCATTATTGGCTATTACAATGGAGCAGATATCTCTCGCTTAGACGAGGAGGCTCCTGACTCCAGCAAACCGATTGAGGCAGAGATACAAGCCTTCTGTAAACTGGCTGAAAGGCATGTGCTACTTCAGAACATCTCAAAACTGGAGCCTCGCATCTCGCAAGTTACAATCGAGCCGCTATCCCCATTTCCATTAAGTCTAGTTCATGCTGTTGTACTAGAACTTGTCCAAAGACTTGATCAAAGTCAGCTGAGGGTATTTTGTTCGGAGCATTCTGTGGATGTCCTTACTCGCACTGGCTCTAAGAGGGAAGTGGTTAAGTTTGTTAAAGATCAGATCCGAGCTCAAGGTAGTGATGGTAAAGTGCTGTGCATCGGTGATAAAGGCACATGGTGTGGGAACGACTTTGATTTGCTCTCTGAGGATTATGCCTTAAGTGTTAACGAGTGCCCCCTTAATCTAAGCAGGGGGTGGAATCTGGCGCCTCAAGGGCACAGAGGAGTTCAAGCTACCATTGATTATCTTAGGGCATTGATTGCCGAAGACGGTCAGGTACGATTAGATTTACGTAAACTGAGGATCACGGTGCTATGAGAGATGCGTTGGCAGAGCGACTTCTAGCTCAAGTGATGGGATGGTCTATTGAAGATATCGCCCGAGAACGTCCTGACTTGCAGGCTATGGCAGATCATAAATATGATGAATATCAACAATTTTCGCCAGGGATGCGGTTTGTGGAAAGCCTTGCGGTCTGGTTGAATAACTTCGAAACGAAAGAAGAGCGACGCATTGCTTATGACTTTATTAAGACTCACCTAGTATTTATCTCTGAAGCGGAGATGCGCCTTTTAGTGTCGCTTGCATATCCTGACGTAATTCGTCCAATCTTAATGAAGGAAGCAGCATCACTTCTCTCTTTACCGGAATTTCAAGTTGCCAAGATAGCGAGTTCTATAGAATTTAATCTATTACGAAGAAAGTCTCTATTCCTCGGTCTTAGCGATGGCGCACGTATGGACTACTTCCGCAGAGTGAGTGGATTGAACAATGAACAAGTTCATGTCGACTATCGGATAGAGGAGAAGACAGCTACTGATATGGGGGCGGAATTACGGCAAGATGTTAATGCATTGACCGGAGATTCTAAAATCGCCAGTGCAGCACGATTTGAGATGGTGTTCTTACTGAACGATTTTGCTGGTAGTAGTGATACATTACTGAGGCGGGAAAACGAGGAGGTAAAGGGTAAAGTAGCTAAAGCCATGGAAAGTATTCTAACGCTTCAACGTACCCCTCCACTAATTGAAGCAAGCAGCGTGAAAGTTATTATTATTCTTTATGTCGCTACGGAAATGGCAATAAAAAATTTAAAAGAGCGCCTATTGAGTTTTGGTTTACCTGATTGGCCTGCTTGTGAAGTAAAGGCAGTTTACCTATTAAGTGAGAATGTTAGAGTGAATCAAATGAGTGAACCTCAATTTGATGCTATACTCCAAAAATATTACGATCCAAGTATTATGGATTTGCACCTCAAAAAAGGCGGCTCAGACGTGATTTATGGCTATGCGGGATGCGCATTGCCTCTTGTTCTTGCACATAATACACCTAACAACTCTCTCTATTTACTTTGGGCGAATAAGCCTGAATTAAAGACTTGTGCTCTGTTCCCTCGCGTTGGTAGGCATAAGGAGGATACATGAGAGATCCTCGCAACCCATTTCGCCTCCGGGCTTCAGAACACATAGCTTCCGATGCGACTTTCCTTAAACTATTTGCTCCGGGAGCACTGGACCTTTTACCGTCTGAGGGGCTATTCGATCAACTCCAAGTGTTTCAAAGTGCACCAGGCGGTGGAAAAACTTCACTAATGCGTTTGTTTACGCCAACCTGTCTTCTCACTTTGCATGCACATCGAGCTAATGAGGATTGTAAGGAGCTCTATCAACACTTAAGATCAATTGACGTTATGGACGAACCTGGCCCAAGACTGTTAGGTGTTATGTTGTCATGTGGTAAAAATTACGCTGGTCTGGAGGACATGGACCTAGATGATTTACGTAAAGACAGATTGCTGTTTTCTCTTCTTAATTGCCGCATTATTTTAACTGCGCTCAGAGGGGCACTGAACCTGAAGAGGCTAGACTACCCTGATGAACTGAAGAAGCTGCAACTAAGTATTCCTCAAGAGCTATCGGAGAAGTTAGATATACCCGCTAGCCGTACTGGAGAACAAGTCCATGAATGGGCTCGTAGGATTGAGAGTAACATTTGTGATAATCTAGATAGTCTAGAGCCGTCACCGTCATTGTCTGTGATTGGACATGATGAACTTTATAGCTTTGGCATGCTAAGACCTGAGCAGATTACGATTAATGGGGAACAAATTGCAGATCGCGTATTAATAATGCTGGATGATATCCATAAGCTTGCTCAGCGACAACGTGAATGTCTAGTTAGAACGCTTGTAGGCCTCCGGAATACGGCTTCTGTCTGGATTGCTGAGCGATTAGAGGCTTTACAGACTGGTGAAATCCTAGATGTAGGAGCAATAGGGAATCGTGACTATGGACAAATCATTAACCTTGAGTCATTTTGGAGAAAAAGCTCAAAGCGTCTTGAAACAACAGCCAGAGATATAGCAAACAGGAGGGCACAAGCGGCTGCCGATATTGAGATTGAATCATTTGAGGGATGCCTACAAAGCACACTTGATGGAACTGATTGGGTCAAAAAGCTTGAACCTGCGCTTAACTCTGTTATTAACAGAGGAAGATCGGCAGCTGGCGCGGACAGCAGGTTCAAAGAGTGGGTTGGTGCACGAGAATCACTGGAAGGAACAACTCGAGAGAGGTTGCTAGCCTGGCGCACTACAGAGATACTAATTGAGCGCGAAAAAAGAAAACGACAACTAGCTTTCCCCTTTCCTTTCAGTACCGAAGATTTGGATAAGAAAGATGATTCGGCTGCCAGAGCTGCTGCTGAACTCTTCTTGAAACGTGAGTTTCATCTACCGTATTACTTCGGCTTCTCAAGATTGGTCTCTATTTCGTCGTCAAACATTGAACAGTTTCTTGCAGTGGCCGGTGATCTTTTTGAAGAGATTGCCTCGGCAGCTTTGATTAAGAAACCTCACGACTTATCGCCAGATCGGCAAGAAAAAATTATCCAAAAGGTAGCCGCAACTTGGTGGGAACAAGAACTGTTAAGACGTATTCCATTTTCAGGGGAAATTAGAACTTTAGTCGGAGCGATCGCTAGATTTGCCCGCTCTGAAACATATCAGCCTAATGCGCCCTATTCTCCAGGTGTCACGGGTATTGCTATCACAATGTCAGACAGAGACAAACTCCGAGATAAGTCTTTCTTGGATACTCGCCCAGATGTACAGCGTCTTGCTTCCGTTATAGCAACCTGCATGGCGCATAATATACTAGAAGCAGTTCCAAATTACCCTCAAGGTTATCAATTCTGGATGGTGCTGTACCTGAACCGTTTGCTTTGTGTTCATTTTGAATTACCACTTTATTATGGAGGGTGGCGGTCGAAAAGCATAGATGAACTCTGTAGATGGCAGAAAAGTGGATTTAGGCTTTCCGAAAAGGGAGACTATCTGCTATGAAAACTGAACAGGATCAACAGTCAACTAGATGGGCAGACTATTTCCTAATTTCGGGTGATAATTTTACATCTTTCTGGAGCTCGCTTCTTTGTTCAAAGCCCCGCAATTTATTATTCGTACTGGGTCTGGGATTTGATCCTCGTATGTGCTCCGCTATCCAAGAAATCATAAAACAAGGAGGCGAAGGCCTAAGACACTGTCTGTTACTGGTTTTCGACGAAGGCTTAAATTCGCCATCAAAACAACATAGTGACAGAGTACAGCAAAATCGAGAGCAGCTTCAGCGATTAGTGATAGATCCAAAGAGGATACACGAACATGAGATAACGATGTGGTCTGAAGATGGTCGACGAATCGGGGCCAGAAATGCAGCGTCTGTATTTCGGCGTTTGGATGACTTGATTCAGTATACAGATATAATTGTTGATATAAGCGCGCTCCCTCGGAGCATCTACTTCCCCTTGTTAGGTAGATTACTGCTCCTCATAGATGGAAAGCAAGGTAACGCTTCTCCGCCAAATTTGCATGTGGTAGTTTCAGAAAGTGTGGAACTTGATCAGGTTATTCACGCTGAAGGAATAGATGATGAGGCTACCTATCTCCACGGCTTTAGCGGTGGTATAGACAGGGAGGCTACAGCTGGGATGCCCAGGATCTGGATTCCTATCTTAGGTGAGAATCAGATAGGTGAACTGGAAAGAATATATGACCTTGTACACCCGGATGAGATATGCCCCGTATTGCCTTTTCCATCAAGTGATCCTAGGCGAGGTGATAACTTAATACTAGAATATCGCGAAATTCTATTTGATAGATTCCGTGTGGAACCACGAAATATTATTTATGCTTCTGAGAAGAATCCTTTTGAGGTTTATAGGGAGCTTACTAAAACAATAAATCAATATAGTAGCTCGCTAGATCCTCTAAAAGGCTGTAAGGTTGTGTTTTCTACACTCTCAAGTAAACTCCTATCACTCGGGGCTTTTCTTACAGCCTATGAATTCAGAAAGATGGTAGGTATTGCCCACGTAGAAGCGGGTGGATATACGATGTCTGTTACCTATACCAATGAACCCGTTAACACGCAGGAGGAGCTTTTTGAGATGTGGTTGGCTGGAGAAGCTTATGAATCGTGAAGGCCTTTTTACATTGAAAAACCCAGCCCCGATAGCTATCGGTTCGGGTCTAATAGCTTTAGATATCATAATTGATGGGTGGGACAGTGAATCCCCGCTACTATCAGCAGGCGGTTCGTGCGGAAATGTCATGACCATATTAGCATATCTCGGCTGGCAAGCTTTTCCCATTGCAAGGATTGGGAATGATCTAGCAGCCAACGTTCTCACCGATGATCTTTCAAAGTTTGGTGTACATATTGATTTCCTCCGGCGTGAAAAAAGTTGGCATACACCTATCGTGATCGAAACCATTCCTGCAGGAACGTCAATTAGTCGTACTCACTTCTTTTCGTTTACGTGTCCTCATTGTGGAGCTCCTCTTCCAAGACACAGGGCCATCTTGAAAAGCTCAGTGCAACACGTAATAAGTCAGTTACCGCAGCCCTCGATATTTTATTTTGATCGCATATCTCGCGCAGCTATTGAAATTGCTAAGACATACTCAGCACGGGGGGCAATGATAATATTCGAGCCATCAAATATGAGAAGTGGGAAATTATTCCAAGAATGTATTCAAGTTGCCCATGTAGTTAAATACTCTCATGAGCGTATCGACAATATTACAGGCTCATTAGGAACTAAATGTCCTTTATTACAGATTGAAACTCTAGGATCTTATGGGTTGCGCTTTCGTTTGAATTCAGAAATTAATCATAGCTCAGATTGGGAATACTTGGAGACTTACAAGGTAGGCGACTTGAAAGATGAGGCCGGTAGTGGTGATTGGTGTACTGCTGGAGTCATTCATGTACTTGGGCAAGAGGGGATCAAAAGCTTAGCGGAAGCTAGAAAAGAGGACGTATTGAGAGCCCTCAGTTTTGGCCAAGCTCTAGCCGCACTCAATTGCAGGTTTGAAGGTGCGCGGGGAGGGATGTACTCCTTAAGTTTTACTCAGCTAGAATCAGCCATAGAAGATATAATGACAGGAAGGATACCCTATACAACAGCACAGAGAAAGATCCCCGAAGTTGTCGAGAGACTATTACAGTCAATATGTGGCAATTGTAATAATTCTTATAAACCAGCTGACCTTCATCATGTAATGACTTCAACGGGGAAAAGGCGGAAAAAGCGTGCCCTTTGATTATTACAGACGATCTTAAAAAATGCTCCCTTATAATAGAAATACCGAACATGACTTTGTCAGACCAGATCGGTGATTAATTGGATATCTAGATTACCCCATAAGCTAAACGATGTAATGGATTGTGCAACTAGAACCGCTGAACTCTACACACACGCCGCTGATTCATAGTGGATTTCAACCTTCGGCTTCAATCTTTCTTCAGATCTTCTAACTCTTTACCGCTGAGCTTCGGCTTCTTCTTTTTCTTGCCTTCACTCTGCTCTGTTCTTCTCTAGCCTTGCTTTAACTCTCTGCTGATAGAGCCACGGTTTAAGCCTGTTTAGCTCTCCTATCTGGTAGTCGCTAATTGAGTCTACGGCAATCTCAGCCGGCATTTCGTCCTTATTTCATCGCTTGTAGCTCTGACCATCGATATAGAGGTAAATTTGGGTTCAGTCGCTGTCCTTGGTTGAGTTAGGGATAGCTCCATGAGATAAGCACAGGCTTCAGCATCGGTACCGATTGGCTTCTCACCTTTCAGCGCTTTCATGTTTCCTATCATCCTCTCCAGAGTAATGGCTTTATTAAGCTAGGATAAAGGGATAAACCAGCCCCCTTTTTTGAGCCTGAGCGTCCGCCTGGAGAGGTAGCCGTGAGCAGGAGGGGCAGGGTAGACAAGAGGATAGCGGAACGCGCAGCGGTCTCCCAGAACGCTGGCAATATGCGGTCACCATCTGGGTGACGCTTGCCTGACACTCATGTTACGTTTTCCACCTTGCTCCACCAAGTGGGCAAGGGACTGCCCGCCGACTCTTGGATTATGAAGAGGGTCAAGGTACGTCTCAACAATTAGGACGCAAACTTCGAACAACTTTTCGCTGTAAGTAACAAAGATGTTGCCTCCCGCATTATGTACGATTCGCAGGACTTCATCATAGCGACGATTATCTTCCATTTGAATCTTTTACTTTCGCTGACCATATAAAACATGAATCTCGCTCATTTACTATTACAGACCTTACTGGACCATTCGGACCTTTACTCATGATGCTTCTCCTACGTGATAGGTATTTCCCAACACTTTGGCCACAGCTTACCAACTGATGGTATTTTAAATTGCAAAGTTTTCCAACAATCTTCAATTAAATTCTTTTCATATTATAAACCTAGCTTTTCCGACGTCCTGTTAGTAGGGTAGGACGTTGTTTTGGCAGCCGGTAAAGCTGCTAGTAGGACGTTAAGGAAGCTAATCAAGTAGCCGCCAGTTCCCAGGTATATATGACCAAAGAGAGGAGAGTGGCCGTGGAGCCACTCTCCTCGTTTACCTTGCTATGCCCCCACTATGCGTGTTCAGTAAGCAGAATAATGCTCTTGTTAGCTGGCCGGATGCAATATCCGCCGACCCGCTTATGGACCTTATAACCAACGAGGCCAGCTTCAGCGTAGAGCTCAACCAGGCGCTGAACGCTCATATTGCTCGTGTGATCGAGGATCCGATATCCAACCATGAAGTTTCCGAACGCTGCTATAACGCCTTCCGTCCCTGCGAGGGTAGCCATATCGTCCTGGGTGTGGATTGGATAGCCCAAGAAGGTCGGAGGCATACCTTTGCC
>Ga0114919_10003597_pt1 | contig 12469 bp, 23 predicted proteins | sample BlataG_FD_88682 | JGI IMG/M metagenome (GOLD analysis project Ga0114919, IMG submission 88682) | Deep subsurface microbial communities from Black Sea to uncover new lineages of life (NeLLi) - Black_00105 metaG | ecosystem: Environmental > Aquatic > Marine > Oceanic > Sediment | place: Atlantic... | reverse complement strand
TCTATAAAGAGCAATGAAGTAGCAAAATTAAAATAAAATGGAGGCATTGTAATGAAAAAAGGGATATGCATAGGAAGTTTTCCAAAGGATTATTCTTATCGGAAAAAATTTAAGCTGGCTAAAGAAGCAGGGTTTGAGGGGATAGAACCGGTGACTATTGAAAGTCAGAAAGAATTGGAAGAAGTTAAAAAACTCTCTGAGGAAGTGGGCTTAAAAATTTCCTCAATTATGAATGCCAATCACTGGCAATTTCCATTTTCAAGTAATGATAGCGAAGATATTAAAAAAGCTATTACCGGAATGAGAAGGTCATTAGAATGTGCTAAAGTTTTAGGGGCAGATACAGTACTTTTGGTACCGGGAGTAGTAAAGGAGGATTTAAGCTATGAAGAAGCTATGAAGAATTCAGTAGCAAATATTAAGAAAATTATCCCTGAATATGAGGAAAAGAAAGTATTTATTGGGATTGAGAATGTCTGGAACAAATTTCTCTTAAGTCCGATAGAATTTAAAAACTATATAGATAGCTTTCAATCATCGTCCGTAGGTGCTTACTTTGATGCGGGGAATATCCTACTTTACGGATATCCTCAGCACTGGATAAGAACTCTGGGAAAGAGGATAAAGAAAGTCCATTTAAAAGACTTTAAACTTACTTCCAGGTCTTTTGTTTATCTTTGGGAAGGTGATATTAACTGGAAAGAAGTAATTAACGCTTTAAGGGGCGTTGGGTATGATAGTTACCTAACCAGTGAGCTTCCCCCTGATAAAAGCGATCCTGAAGGGAGAATTTATCAAACAAGCAAAGATATTGATAAGATAATTGGTCTTTAAATAAGTCAATTTAACTTTTTATACCCCCGAGAAGGCGCTAAACTCTTTAAGAATCTCATTATAACAATCTCTTATCTTTTCAATATCCATAGCATCTAAATAATATCCCTTTACTTTTATTCCCTCCCGCTTCAAGCTTTCTATTACCTCATTTGTATCTCTGATATCACATACGGCAACTTCAGCTCCTGCCTTGCCAAATCCCTTGGCTATAGCAGAACCTAAGATTCCCGCTCCTCCGGCAACTACCGCTTTCTTCCCCTCAAGGCTAAATATCTTCAAAAATTCTTTCAATTTACTCTCCTTGTCTTTTGTAATCCTCTTCTACCTTTTCAATTGCCCAGAGCGTATCATTAACCTATTTTAGGTAAATAGTTATTTGAAATAGAAAATCCCTAAGTTACATAGGTGGGGGAATGGGTTCAATTCAAATTATTTATAACTCACCCATACTAAATACAATCCCTGGGGAGGAGCGGTGGGACCGGCATATTTTCTGTTCTTTGCTTCTAATATTTGCTTTATCCTAAAGGGAGTTATTTTCTCTCTACCCACTTCCACCAAAGTTCCTACTATATTTCTTACCATTTTATAAAGAAAACTATTGGCTTTGATATAAATAAATATAAACCTGCCTTTTTTAAAAAAATCAATCTTTTCTATTTTTCGTCTTGGAGAAGAAGTAAAACTTCCCTGAGCCTGAAAAGAAGAAAAATCATATTCTCCTATTAAAAATTTAGAAGCTTCCCTCATAAGTCTTATCTTTAAATTGAAAGGAACTTTCCATACAAAATTTCGATAAAAAGGGGGCGTAAAGGAATAGTTATAAATTACATATCGGTAGGTTCTATTTAAAGCAGAGCGCTGGGCGTGAAAATCTAAAGATACCTCTTTAGCACTTTTAACTCTTATATCTTCGGGTAGGTATGTATTTAATCCACATATAATAGCTCGGCGTGGAAGATAAAGATGAGTTTTGAAGTTCACTACCTGTGTTTTTGCATGCACCCCTGCATCTGTCCTTCCGGCAGCTTGTGTCTTTATTGGTTCATTAAAAAGACGAGAGAGACTTTCCTCTACTACTTTCTGGACAGTAAGAGCTTGGGGTTGTTTTTGCCATCCATGATAGCTGGTTCCCTCATATTCTATTACCAGCTTTATATTGTGCAAAGTCCACCCTAAACCAGTTTTACCTTACACATCAAGGCATTATCTCCTTTGCGATAGCCTACCCTTACTACTCTGGTATATCCTCCATTCTGTTCCTTATATCGGGAAGCAACTACATTAAAGAGTTTCTCTACCACTTTTTTATCTTGAATAAACTTAAAAGCATTTCTGCGGTGGGAAAGAGAGCCATTCTTTGCCAGAGAAATCATCTTCTCAGCAACACGGGCTGTTTCTTTTGCTCTAATTTCAGTAGTAAGAATCTCTTCATAAAAAAGAAGGGATTTAATCAAATTAACAAGTAAAGATTTAGAATGATCTTTATCGGACCCTAATTTTATTTCCTTTTTTTTGTGTCTCATTATTTCCTCGCTTCGGAGCTAACTTAAGATTATATTTAGCCAATTTTTCTTCCACTTTCTGCAAAGTTTTTTTACCAAATTTCTTTATTCGCAAAAGTTCGTCAGAATCTTTCTTTAACAAATCTTCTATTTTTTCAATCCCTGAATTTTTTAAAGCACTAAGAGGAGCACTGCTGAGCCCTAATTCCTCAATCCCTTGCTTTAAAAAATTCTCTACCCCCTCTCTACCCTTCTCTTTTCCCCCTGTAGAAATTGTAGAAATGAAAATTTCTAAGTATTCCTTTAACAATTCTGCTGCCTTCTTAAGTGCTTCATTTGGTTTAATTGTCCCATCGGTGAAAATCTCCAGAATTAGAGAGTCAAAATCAGTTCTTCTTCCAATTCTAAGAGGTTTTGCCTCATACTTTACTCTTTTCACCGGGGTAAAAATAGAATCAATGGGAATGGTTCCCAGAGGTTGATCAGCCTCTTTATTTTCTTTAGCTTCTACATATCCTTTACCCTGGGCAAAGGTAAGCTCCATATAGGTTTGAGTACCCTCATCACCAAGAGTAGCAATATATAAATCAGGATTAACAATCTCTAGATCACTATCAACTTGAAAACGAGAAGCTTTTATCTTTGAAGGACCTTTGAAATCTAAAGAAACTTTTTTCTTTTCAGTGAAAAGTTTGACTCTTACCTGCTTTAAATTCTGAATAATTTCTAACATATCTTCTTTAACTCCAGGGATAGCAAAGAACTCATGGGGAACTCCTTCAATTTTTACAGAAGTAATAGCGGCACCAGGAATAAAAGAAAGGAGAATTCGGCGAAGAGCATTGCCTATAGTTATTCCCCATCCTTTTTCCAGAGGTTCTATTACAAACTTTCCATAAACATTAGAGAAGGTCTCTTTTTCTATTTTAATCTCTTCTGGTTTTATTAATTTATTCAAACCCTCCTCCTTTATTTTAAAGTATTATTGAAAAAGTAAATATTCTACTATCTTGAATAATACCCTATTATTAATGGTAAAGAGAGAGTCTGATTTACTTCCTCGGAAAGAGGAAATCTTTTTACTCTCCCGCTCAAAGATTCTCTATTTACTTCTAACCACTCTGGTATTACTCTCTTCTCAGAAATTTCTAAAATTTGTTTCATTATGGGAAGTTTTTTACTCTCTTTTCTTACTTCAATTTTATCTCCTTCTTTTACTAAATAAGAAGGAATATCTATCTTTTGACCATTAATTAAAAAATGGCCGTGAATTACTAATTGACGAGCCTGAGGAAGAGAAAGACCAAAACTTGAAAGATATACTACCCGGTCAAGTCTGCGTTCTAATAGTTGAAGGACACCTTTCCCCGCCATTTGACAATATTTTTTTAGCTCTTTCTCCGAAAGTCCATATATACACCGTAGTTTTTGCTTTTCTTTTAGCTGTTGTCCATAGGTAGATGATTTCTTTCTTCTCGAAAAAGTCCGCCTCTGTGGTTTTTTTCTTTCCAGACTACATTTCTCTGTATAACACCTCTCTCCTTTAAGAAAAAGCTTTGTATTTAATTGATGACACAATTTACACTTACTTTCTCTGATTTTCATCTTTACTCCTTTATTTCTCCAAGAAACCCAGTTCTTAGTTCCCAGTTCATGATTCTTAGTCTTTGACTCTCAGTCTAAAAAGACTTATCTTTATTACTAAGAACTAAGAACTAAATTATACCCTTCTCTTTTTGGGAGGACGACATCCATTGTGAGGAATAGGAGTAGCTTCTCTAATAGAAACTACCTTTAATCCAGATGCTTGCAAAGTTCTAATAGCTGTCTCTCGACCACTCCCAGGACCTTTTACTACCACTCTAATTTTCTCTAACTGAAAACTATCTTTAGCTCTTTTCGCTATTTCTTCCGCTGTCTTCTGAGCAGCAAAAGGCGTCCCTTTTTTTGTTCCTTTAAAACCTACATGTCCCGCTGCAGACCAGCAGAGCACTTCTCCTTTTAAGTTAGTAATAGTAATAATAGTATTATTGAAAGTCGAGTGGATATAAGCTATTCCCTCCTCAACCCTCACTCTTTTTTTCTTTTTTTTCTCTTCTTTTTTTCTTTTAGCCATTTTCCTTATCTCCAGAATACATCACTTTTATTTTTCCCTCTTTTTCTTTCTTAATCCTATTCCTCTACCCGGTCCTTTACGAGTTCGTGCATTACACTTTGTTCTCTGTCCCCTTACTGGAAGTCCTTTTTTATGCCGAACTCCACGATAACAATTAATTCTTATCAATCGTGATATGCTGGAACTGATTTCTCTCTTAAGATTCCCTTCTATTCTATAATTATTCTCGATGATCTGACGCAGTCTACTTACCTCCTCCTCAGTGAGATCTTTAACCCGGACATCTGAATTTATCCCAACCTGGGAAAGAATGCGAGCAGCTGAAGAATGTCCAATCCCATAAATATTAGTCAAACCAACCTCTACTTTTTTATTAGAAGGAATTTCTACTCCTGCAATTCTTGCCATTAATAACTCTCCTTTTTATCCTTGGCGTTGCTTATGCTTGGGGTTATCACAAATAACTCTTATTACTCCCTTTCTTTTGATTATCTTACATTTTTTACATATTTTTTTTACAGAAGATCTAACTTTCATTACTTTTCCCTTCTCTATAAATAATTCTTCCTCGGGATAAGTCATAAGGAGAAATTTCCAAACTAACTTTGTCTCCTGGAAGTATTCTGATAAACCTCATTCGCATTTTACCACAAACATGAGCTAAAACCTTATGCCCTGTGGGTAACTCTACTTTAAAAGTAGCATTGGGTAATGTTTTAATTACAGTTCCACTAGTTTTAATTAATTTTTCTTTAGCCAATCCCCTCTCTCTTTAATAGAAAAACTATATTCTGGAAAATCTTCTCAGGAGAAATATTTCCTTGAACATGACGTAAGATTCCCCTTTCTTCATAATAATTAATTAAAGGATAAGTATGTTTTTTATAAACTTCTATCCTTTTTAAAACAGTATTAAGGTTATCATCATTCCTTCGAGATAATTTAGCTCCACAATTATCACATCTTTTTTTTTCATCATTATAAATCTTACCACATTTTAGACAAATAAATCGGCGAGTAAGCCGCTCAACTATTACTTTTTCATCTACTTTTATATTAATTACCAAATTTATATTCTCCCTTTTTTTCTCTAATATTTCATCTAATTTCTTTGCTTGCGTTAAATTTCGAGGAAAACCATCTAAAACAAAATTTCCCTCTCTTAATTTACTTTCTAAAAGAGTAAACAAAAGAGAATCAGGCACCAACTCTCCCCTTTCCATAAAACTTCTCACTTTTTCCCCTAGAGAATCTTTCTCTTCCACAGCCTTTCTTAAAATATCTCCTGTAGAAATACGGGCTAAACCAAACTTTTTCTTCAACTTTTCTGCCTGTGTTCCTTTTCCTGCCCCTGGTGGACCCAACAAGATCAGACGCATATATATTAACTCCCCTTTCTTATAAATCCCTTATAATGTCGCATTAAAAGATGCGATTCTAACTGTTGAACAGTATCTAAAGCTACTCCTACAGCAATAAGGATAGAAGTTCCTCCAAAGGGAACGCTGTTAAATAAAAATTTCTCATTAATTAAAGGTGGTAATATGGCGATAGCGGCAAAGAAAATAGCTCCCACAAAAGTAATCCGAGTAAGAATAGCAGTAATATATTCTGCAGTAGGTTTTCCCGGACGTAGGCCAGGAACAAATCCCCCATATTTGCGCATATTATCCGCCACCTGAACAGGATTAAAGACTACTGCGGTATAAAAAAAGGTAAAAAATATTACGGCTAAAGCATATAAAACATAATAAAGAGCATTTCCCGGACTAAGCCACTGAGCAATCGTCTGGGCAAAAGGATAAGGAATAAATCTGGCCAGGGTAGCCGGTAACATAAGAAGAGAAAGAGCGAAAATTATAGCTATCACCCCTACTCCTCCTACACGCATAGGAAGATAGGTACTTTGCCCTCCATATATCTTTCTTCCTACCACTCTTCGGGCATATCGAATAGGAATCCTTCTCTCTCCCTGATATATTACTACCACTGCTCCTATTATGAAAACAGCCATTACGGAAAAAAGAAATAGAACAAAGGGAGTAAGCTGTCCCGTGCGTAATATTCTAAGGATATTACCTATTGTTGTAGGCAGTTGAGCTACAATTCCGATAAAAATAATTAAAGAAATACCATTCCCTATACCTCTCTCTGTAATCTTCTCTCCCAACCAGGTCACAAAAACCGTCCCGGCAATAAGAGTTATTACTCCGGGGACAATGAAAGCCAGTCCCTGGGTAAATACAAAAGCTCCTTCATTCATACTTTCAATCATATAAATCAAACCCAATCCCTGAACCGCAGCGATAGGTAAAGTAAAATAACGCGTGTATTGATTAATTCTCTGTCTTCCTTCTTCTCCCTGCTTAGCCAGTTCTTCCAGGCTGGGGACAGCTATAGTTAAAAGCTGAAAAATAATAGAAGCCATAATGTAGGGCATTACTCCCAGAGAAAAAATAGACATCCTCCGCAGTGCCCCCCCAGCAAAAATATTCATTAATCCAAATGTTCCTGTTTGAAAAAGAGTACTTCGACTAAGAGCATCTATATTTATCCCGGGAACAGGAATAAATGAACCCAATCGATAAACTAAAAATATCCCCAGGGTGAAGAGAATCCTTCTTCTGACTTCAGGGATTCGGAAAATGTTTTGAAAATTTCCCCACATTATATCACCTCTACTGTCCCTTTAATCTTTTCTATCTTCTCCCGGGCTTTTTTTGAAAAAAAATGAGCTTTTACTTTTAAAGGTTTATCAAGCTGTCCACGCGCAAGTATCTTAATCTTTCCCCTTCCTTTCACCAAACCAACCTCTCTTAGAAGCTCAGGAGTAATTTCTTCATTTTCCTTGAAATTACTTAGATTTTCCAAATTTACTATTTTATTTTTTTGCTTTAAGGGGCTAGTAAAACCTCTTTTAGGAAGTCTTCTTGTCAGGGGCATTTGCCCTCCTTCAAACCAGGGGGCTATCTTACTTCGAGCTTTTTGACCCTTATGCCCCCGAGTAGAAGTCTTTCCATGTCCAGAACCAGGACCTCTCCCTACCCTCTTTCTTTTCATCCTTTCCTCCCTCGCAGTTTAAAAACTTCCCTGGAACTTCTTAACATCCTTAAAGCATTTAGAGTAGCCTTGGCAGTATTAAGGGGATTATTACTTCCCAGAGATTTACTTAAAATATTTTCTATTCCTGCTAACTCTGCTATTGCTCTTACTGTAGGTCCAGCTATTAAACCTGTTCCTGGAGAAGCTGGTTTGAGGAGCACACAAGAAGCTCCAAATTTTGCCTGGATCCAATGAGGAATAGTCCCCTCTTTAATAGGAACAAAGATTAAATTTTTCTCCGCTTTTCTTCGAGCCTTTTCTATTGCCCCCATTAAATCTTTAGCTTTTCCTAAACTCAGGCCTACCTTTCCCTTCCTGTCGCCTACCACTATTAAGGCATTAAAACCTATCCTTCGTCCTCCTTTGACCACGGTGAAAACTCTTCTTACCCTTATTACTCTTTCCCCTAATGTAGACTTTTGTTCCACTTCCTTCTCCCCTATTTATAATTGGTAGCCTCAAAGCTCAGAAGTTGCGGCTACCGGCCTATGAACCCCGTGCAACTAAGTTAAAATTTTAGGTTCTTTTTTCTTATCCCTTCTGCCAGAGCTTTTACCCTTCCATGATAGGGATAAGGACCACGGTCAAAAACTACCTGCTCTATCCCTTTTTTATTAGCCTCTCCGCCGATAATCTCTCCCAATCTCCTGGCTATTTCTACACTTTTAGCATTAGTAGAAGATTTTCCTTTCTTAAACTTTAAAGAAGAGGCGGAAACTATAGTTTTCCCTATAATATCATCTATCAATTGGACATAAAGATATCGATTACTTTTATAAACAGAAACTCTTGGTTTATCTTTTGTTCCGAAAACTCTTCTTTTTTTCTTCATCTTTTATTTATCCTTGTCCCTGTGCTCCTATAGCTCTTTTGACCGCTTTGCGCTTCACTAATTCTCCTTTATACCTAATTCCTTTCCCCTTGTAAGGTTCAGGCTTCTTGAAAGCCCTAATCTCAGCAGCAACTTCTCCCACTTTTTGCTTATCACAACCAGAAACTTTGATATTCATAGGATTAATTACTTCTATCTTTACTTCCTGAGGTAAAGGATATTTAATGGAGTGCGAGAAACCCAGATTCAAAACTAAATTCTTACTCTCTAATTTAGCCGAGTAACCCAATCCTACTATCTCCAAATATTTTTCAAACCCTTTAGTCACTCCCTCCACCATATTATAAATGAGACTACGTAAAGTTCCCTGTATAGCCTTACTATGTTCATCATTTTTTAATCTCTTAACAAAAAGTTGTCTATCCTCTAAAATTGTCTGAAAAAAGGAGGAATATTCTCTCTCTAATTTCCCCCGTGGTCCTTTAACCTCAATTTTATTCTTATGAATATTTGTCTCTACTCCCTCAGGAATAAAGACAGGTTTATCACCCACTCTTCCCATTTTTTACTCCCTTACCAAAGATAACAAATCACTTCTCCGCCTACCCTTAGCTTACGAGCTTCTTCTCCAGTAGTAACCCCTTTGGAAGTAGAAAGAATGCAAACCCCCAGATTATTTAGCACTCTGGGTATATTTTCCCTGTCTACATACTTTCGCCTACCGGGTTTACTCACTCCCTCCAGATGAGTAATTACGCCTTTCCCATCGTCTGAATATTTTAAATATATCTTAATAAACTTCTTTTTACCTATTTTTTTTACTTCATACCCATTTATAAAACCCTCCCTTTCTAAAGTTGTTGCTATTGCTTCCTTCAGATTAGAACCCGGTAATTCTACCTCAGGTTTAAAAACCATATTAGCATTTCTAATCCTTGTTAAAAAATCACTCACAGGATCATTAAGCATTTTTTCCCTCTCATTAAATTAGTAATATGTAATTAGTAACGAATTAGTTACCAGCTCGCTTTCTTGACTCCAGGAATATATCCCTCATGAGCAAACTTACGGAAACAAATTCTACATAGTCCAAATTTCCCCATATATCCCCGCGCTCGCCCACAAATCCTACATCTATGATAAGAACGCACTTTAAATTTTGGCTCCTTTTTAGCTTTTTCTACGAGAGCTTTTTTTGCCATATTCTCCATTCTCCTTAAAAGGCATTCCCAGAGGGGCGAGCAATTCCCTGGCTTCCTTATCTTTTTTGGCAGTAGTGACTATGGTTATAGAAATCCCCTCTGATTTTTTCACCTCTTTATACCCCACTTCCGGGAAAATTGACCTATCTTCTATACCCAGAGTAAAATTACCCTGACCATCAAACTGATGAGGTGAAATACCCTGAAAATCTCTAATCCTGGGGATAACCAGATTAAACAACCTATCTAAAAACTCAAACATTATTTCCCCTCTTAAAGTAACTTTACATCCTATTAGCATCCCTTTACGTAAGTTAAAACTGGCAATAGATTTTTTTGCCCGGGTAATTAGGGGCCGCTGCCCGGTAATTAAAGAAAGGTCCTTCCTGGCTATTTCTAAAGCTTTAGAATCTGTCTTAGCTACACTTACTCCTGCATTTATGCATACTTTCTCTATCATGGGAACTTGCATAGGATTCTTATAATTAAATTTCTTTACCATTAAAGGAACTACTTTCTCTTCGTAAACTTTCCTTAGTCTACTCTTCATCTTTATAACCTCAATTTAATCTACTACTTCTTTGCATTTCTTACAATATCTTACTTTTTCTCCCGTCTTTAAAAGTCTTATCCCTACTCTTGTTCTCTTCCCACATCGTGAACATATTAACATTACCTTACCTTGAGAAAGAGGGGCTTCTTTCTTAACTATTCCACTTTCCTGTCCCCTTTTAGTAGGTTTAATATGCCTGGTAACAATATTAATTCCCTCAACTACTAATTTTCCCTCTTCAGGAATTCTTTCAATTACTTTACCTCTTTTCCCCTTATCCTTTCCGGAAAGAATTATTACCTCATCTTTTAATTTTATTTTTGTCATCCCTGCCTCTATCCTACAAAACTTCTGGAGCTAAAGAAATTATTTTCATAAAATTTTTTTCCCGTAATTCCCGAGTTACCGGTCCAAAAATCCTTGTCCCCCGGGGATTACCAGTAGTATCAATTAATACTCCCGCATTCTCATCAAACCTGATATAAGAACCATCTTTCCTTCTTATCTCTTTCTTTGTACGAACCACTACTGCCCTCACTACCTCTCCCTTCTTTATTCCCGCATTGGGAACAGCTTTCTTTACTACTGCTATTATTTGATCTCCTATGCGAGCATAACGACGTGAAGACCCTCCAAGGGCCTTTATACACTTTATTTCTTTAGCTCCTGTATTATCAGCAACTATTAACCGAGTTTGCTCTTGAATCATCTCTCTCCTCTACTTATAATTTCCACTACTCGCCAATGTTTTTCCTTACTCAAAGGTCTGGTTTCTACTATTTTTACCGTATCTCCCTCACAACATTTGTTCTCCTTATCATAGGCTTTTATCTTTTTTCTCTTTTTTATTCTCTTCCCATATAAAGGGTCTATAGATTTGCGTTCTAAACATACTACCACAGTCTTATCCATTTTATCACTTATTACCTTACCTACTCTTTCTTTTTTTCTACTCTTCACTTCTTTTGCTCTCCTTCACGCAGTAGAATATATATACGGGCGATATCTTTCTTTAATTTCTTAAATCGGGAGAAATCTGTTAAACTTCCCCGAGCTTTTTCTAAATACAAATTAAATAATTCCTTCTTGCAATCCTTAAAATGTTGAAGAAGATCTCCCTTTCCTAATTCTCTTAGTTCTTCTATCTTCATAGTAATATATTCTCATCCTTAAAAGAAATAATTTTAGTTTTAATGGGGAGTTTATGAGAGGCCATAGTAAAAGCCTCTTTAGCCTCGCTTTTCTTTACTCCTCCCAGTTCAAAAAGTACTCTTCCCGGCTGTACCCGTGCTACCCATAAAGCAACTTCTCCCTTGCCTTTACCCATTCGGGTATCCAGAGGTTTTTTAGTAACAGGTTTATGAGGGAAAATTCTAATCCAAACTTCTCCTTCTTCTTTAATACACCGAATTATACTTACTCTTGCTGCTTCTATCTGACGAGCAGTTATCCAACAAGGTTCAAGGGCTATCAAACCATAATCTCCAAAATTTAATCTTACCCCCCGAGAAGCCTTTCCCTTTAATCTACCCCTCTGAGTCTTCCTATATTTAACCCTTTTTGGCTGTAGTGGCACCTTTTTCCTCCTGATTATTTAACTCGGGGCGATTCTCTCCTTTATATATCCATACCTTTACTCCTACGCATCCATAAAGAGTATAGGCTGTAGCACTTGCATAGTCAATATCTGCTATTAAAGTATGTAAAGGAACTTTACCTTCCATTATCCATTCTTTCCTCGCTATTTCTGCTCCTCCAATCCTTCCTGCACAAGCAACCTTTACGCCTTTTATCCCTGAACTCATTATTCGCGAAACTGAATCTCTCATTATTCTCTTAATTCCCATTCTGCCCTCTATCTGGAAGGCTATTCTCTCCGCTACCAATTGAGCATCAAGTTCTGGTAGAAGAACCTCTTTTATATTTAAGAAAATCTTGCTGTTATCTATCGATTTTTCTAATTCTCCCTTTGCTTTTTCAATACTTTCTCCTTTTTTCCCAATAATAATACCTGGACGAGCGGTAAAAACAGTCACCCAGATTTTATTAACCGCTCTCTCTATTAAGATTTTTGAAACATTTGCCTTTTTAAATTTTTTCTTCAAATATTGCCTAATCTTTAAATCCTCATAGAGGTACTGAGAGTATTTTTTTTCTTCGTACCATTTACTCTCCCAATCTTTTATTATCCCTATCCTCAAACCCTTAGGATTAATTTTCTGTCCCACTGTTTATTAGCCTCCCTCTTTTTGGTTATCTATAAAGGTAGTCGCAACCTTCAAGTTGCGCAAACGCAGGCTCTGAGCCTTGCGGCTACCAATT
>Ga0114919_10003594_pt1 | contig 12472 bp, 20 predicted proteins | sample BlataG_FD_88682 | JGI IMG/M metagenome (GOLD analysis project Ga0114919, IMG submission 88682) | Deep subsurface microbial communities from Black Sea to uncover new lineages of life (NeLLi) - Black_00105 metaG | ecosystem: Environmental > Aquatic > Marine > Oceanic > Sediment | place: Atlantic... | reverse complement strand
GCTGCGGAATTAGTAATTGATATTTTTGAGAAAAAGTATCCTAAAGATAATCGACCTCGTAAAGCGATTGAAAATGCAAAAAAATACTTAAACAAGCAAAGCAAAAAGAATGCTGCTGCTGCTTATGCTGCTGCTTATGCTGCTGATGCTGCTTCTGCTTATGCTAATGCTGCTGCTGCTTATGCTGCTGCTGCTGCTAATGCTGCTGCTGCTTATGCTGCTAATGCTGCTGATGCTGCTGCTGCTTCTGCTTATGCTGCTGCTGCTTATACTGCTGCTGATGCTGCTGCTGCTGCTTATGATGCTGCTGCTAATGCTGCTGCTGCTGCTTATGCTGATGCTGATGCTGCTGCTTATGATGCTGCTGCTTATGCTAATGCTGCTGCTGCTGCTTATGCTGATGCTGCTACTGATGCTAATGCTGCTGATGCTGCTGCTGCTTATGCTGCTGATGCTGCTGCTGCTTCTGCTTATGCTGATGCTGCTGCTGCTGCTGATGATGCTTCTGCTTATGCTGCTGCTGCTTATACTGCTGATGCTGCTGCTGCTTATGCTGCTGATGCTGCTGCTACTTATGCTGCTGATGCTGCTATCAATTACAATAAAACATTAATCATAATTCTTAAAAATGGGATAAAAATATTAAAATATGACAAATAAAGAATTACCGTCATTAAAAGGAGCTAATTATGAAAAAGTCTAAACCAAATAAAGTTTGTTGTGTTTGTGGAAAGCCGGCAACAGAAGTACATATGTCTTTTATGGGACAAATTCCATTTCATGTATGCGAATTACATTACAAAACAACAGGTATGGGTTGGGGATGGTGTGATGGATGGAAAAATAACAGAATGGGATTAATGGATAAAAATGGGTGGGTGGATTTAAAATATTATTCAAAAAATAAAGAATCATGAAAACCTGGACTGAAAAATTACCCGGAATAATTGCCTTTATCGAATCTGGTAACGGATTAGCAAAAGCGAAAGCTAAAAAAGAACTTGAGAAAATGGCTAAAGAAGCTGATATAATAAAAAAATTTGATGAAAGAAAAAAAAAGTGCAAGCATTGTAAATTTTTAGATGAAATATTTGGAAAACTCACAAATAGAACAAATCGGGAATATTGGTTATATACAGAAGTATTTGTTTATTTACATGGGAGTGATGAATGTAATTTAAAATGAAAGAACTTATAATCCAACCAAACCTGACTGACAGGCAAAAAGAAGCCTTTGGTTATCTGCTTGACAAAGAAAGTACAGAGATTTTATTTGGCGGTCAGGCCGGTGGCGGGAAATCCTGTCTTGGAGTTATGTGGATTATAACCTCAGCACTTCAATATCATAATACTCAATGGCTTATAGGGAGATCGGTTCTTAAAAGTCTCAAGGAAACCACGATGCGGACATTTTTTGATGTCTGTGGCTGGTGGAAATTAAAAAGTGGATTGCATTGGGATTATAATACGAAAGATAATTTTGTCCAATTCAAAAAACAATTTGGCGGTTCTCTGATTTTGATGAAAGATTTATTTTCCTATCCTTCTGATCCTGAATATGATAGTTTGGGAAGCCTGGAAATCACAGGTGCTTTTATTGATGAGGGAAGTCAGGTTGCAGAAAAAGCAAAAAATATTGTCAATTCCAGAATCCGGTATAAACTTGATAAATATAATCTCATCCCGAAACTCCTAATTGGTTCTAACCCTGCTAAAAACTGGCTTTATAGCCAGTTTTACAGACCGGATAAAGACGGAACTTTAGTGAATTACCGAAAATTTGTAAAGGCTTCGGTTTATGAGAATCCATATATTTCTTCTCATTATATAGAAAATCTGAAAAAACTTGATCCGATCTCAAAATCCAGGTTGCTCGAAGGAAACTGGGAATATGAACTTGACGAATATGTATTAATGGGATATGATGAAATCTCTAATATTTTTACAAATAAAGAAGTTCCCCGAAGTGTGGATTGGTATATAACTTGTGATTATGCACGTTTTGGAAAGAATAAAACTGTGATCTTGGTTTGGAATGGCTGGCGAGTGGAAGATTATAAAGTTATGGATACATCTTCTTCCCCGCAAGCAATAGCAGAAATAGAAAAATTTATGTCAAAATATGCCATAACCTTAAATCGGGTAATAGTAGATGAAGAAGGTGCTGGTGGTGGTGGGGTTGTGGATATTCTTAAATGTCAAGGATTTGTGAGTTCACATACGCCAATAAAAGTAAGCGGGCAGAAAGAAAATTATGCAAACTTGAAAGCACAATGCTATTTTAAACTTGCTGAAAAAGTAAATAAGGGAGAAGTTTATTTTAAAACTAATGATATTGTTTTGATGGCAAAAGTTGTCGAAGAACTTGAGCATGTGAAACGCAAAGACCCGGATAAAGATGGGAAACTTATTATAATGGGCAAGGATAAAGTCAAAGAGGAAATTGGCAGATCACCGGATTATTCTGACGCAATGATGATGCGGATTTATTTTGACATTAAAAAACATAGGAGATTTTTGATATGAAATATAGATTTAAAATTATAGAAATGATTTCAAATAAAAAAATTAAAGGAAAAAGAGAAATAGTAGAAGTTGAAAAAGATTTTCCAATAGAAAAATTAATAGAATTATGCAGAGATTTTTGTGCAGATTGTAATTATGATGGATTTGCCAGTAATGATGAATCATATATAGAATTTTGGTTAAAAAGGAATTCTTAATGTTTTATAATATATTTTTTTATTCGGAAAAATTATTATCTTTGTAGTTCATAGTTTTTGGTTTTTAGTTAAAAATCCCGCCTCTCGGTTTTCGACCTCCGATAAGCGGGATTTTTTTATTAATACTAATAGGAATAATCATTTATTAAGTTATTACTTTTGGCACAGCTTTATCCAATAATACTAATTTAATAAATTAAAAAATGAGTGATTTAATATGTGATTGTGAAGGTTATTTAGAATTGGCTGCTTTTCCAACTAATTGTGGTGCGGAAAATTATGGCCATCCTTATCTTTTATTGTTCATGAAACCTGAAGGGACAATTACCGGTTGTTCAGGTGATGGCCCAACAGTGGCGCAATTAAATACAGCAATAACAGAAGTGGATAATAATAAAATGATTGTTTTCGGGCCAATAACAAATGGAGTAAGAGCAGAATCAGAAAGACAAGAAGAAACCGGTGCAGATACTATTGACGGAATGACTAATGTCATATCACAAACAATTCAAATTACAGGTAAACTGAAATTCCTGGATGAAGAAGTCAGAGAAGATTTGGAAGGATTAAATTGTTATGATCGTTTACGTATGTGGATGATTACAGATACAGGCTGGCTTTTTGGTGGATGTGGTGGTTATAGTGTTGCAAACTTCATATCAGCTTTATTGATGGATGGATTTGGAACAAGAGCTTATATTCCTTTGGATTATAAATTTAAAGCACCTGGCCATGATCCCGCAGTTTATGATGAATTATATCCAACATTAGTGAATCCATAATGAGATTAACCGATCAACAAGTGATCGAACTTATTGAACATCCTGTAAACTCTGATGCTATCGAGAAGGCTTCAGAGTTACAGGATATTCATAAAGTTCATGTAAACGGAAAGGGTTATAAGGAATATATTCACCAAATAGTTGGTTATGAGAATAATAAACAATATACTCAAAAAAAAGAACTTTCCGAATGTGGGACTATTTTCCTTACTAAAATAATAATTGATCAGCAAAGTCGTTGGCAGAATGTCAAAGGCACAAAGAAATACTATACTTTCGCTAAAGCTGCCAGAAAAGAAAGAGAATTTGATAAAGTGCTTTCCCAGGTCTGGAAAAATGAATCCATAGAATATTTTATTAATGAATTTGTAAAAGATGCCCTTTATACGGAATTTAATGGATTCATAATTGGAGAACTTCCACAGGTTAAAGATAATAATGAAATAAAAGATAGAATTGTTCAACCTTTATCAAACGAAAAATTAAAACCATATCTTATTTTTCGTCCAATCGAAACAATTATTGATTTTGTATCCAAAGGAAACAAGGTTGAATATATTATAATAGATTGGGGAGAAGAAGAAAGAGATACGGATAAAACTTTAAAGCCAGAAAGTGGTTCTGGTATAACAGTTCAGCTTTATAGAGTTATTGATGATAATCAAGATAGGATTTTTGAAAAAATAAAAGGAGTAGTATCTCTTTCTAAAATTTATCCACCAATAGAAAATAAACTTGATTATGTCCCTGCTGTTCAGATTTCCATATTTCGTGATGATGTACTTATTGACGAAATAAAAACTTCTCCAATACGCCAGTCTATTCCGCTTCTGAAAACTTATCTCACAAATTGGGCAGAACATGTAATCACGTGTATTCTTCATTCACATCCTATTTATTACCAAATTGGCCAACAATGCAGATTTAAAGATGATGATGGAACTTGTGAAAATGGATATATAAATTATACAATAAAAGGGAAACCGGCAATTAAAAGATGTCCCGAATGCAAGGGAATAGGTGCTGTTCTTCATAAAAATGCAGCAGAAGCATTAATCTTACCACAAGTTGATGAAGAAGGCAAACCTTATAATATAACCAGTGTTGCCGGATATGTAGAACCTCCGGTAGAAACTTTAAAACAACAAATAGCAGAACTTCGTTGGCTGGAGGAAAATATTCTTCTTTCAGGAACAGGAATGAATAAAATGGCAGAAACACAAATTGAAAAAACTGCAACAGAAGCTATGTTAAACTGGAAACCACTTGAAAAAATAATTGGTGATATTCTGGATAATATAGAATATATTGAAACCGCAGTAACAAATATGATTGGTAAATTATATTATGGAAAAACGTACGAATCCTGCCAGATAAGTTATAATCGAAATCTTAACCTTCGTGATGAAAATACTGTTCTTATAGAAATTGAACAAGCTAAAAAAGCAGGGGCAAGCAGCAGTTATGTAAAAACTCTTCATAATGAACTTATTTATTCCCGTTATCAACATAATGAAATTGATCTTGAGAGGAATCTCATTCTTGCGGAACTTGAACCTTTTATTGGTTATACGCCAGAAGAAATGCAGAAATATTGTAGTGACTGGGTTGATCCTGATGCAATAAAAATGAAGATTTATTTTAATGATCATATTACCCGTTTTGAAAACGAACATGGGAAAATAACAGAATATCAAGAAAATAAAGAATTAAATAAACGTATAAAAATTATAAAAACTTTCCTCAGGAAATATAATGATGAAATTAAATTACCAGAAGCCGAACCGGCTAAATTACCAAATCAGGATCAGTAAATTCCTTCATAGTTATGCCAAATGCCCTGGCTATAAATCCTAAAGATTTAAAAGTAATATTATAATATTTAGCTCCTTCTATTTTATAAATCTGATAAGGATATAATCCTGCCAAAAAAGCAAGTTCATTATGAGTATATTTATATTTTTTCCTGAGATTCTGACAATTTTTTGATATAATTTGCATATTATATTGCTGATTATTCCATTTTTCATTATCAGTAGGTTCAGTTATTTCGCCTTTTAAACCAAGATAATTCCCTGGCTCAAAGATATTTTTTTCCATTTTAAAATGTGAGAAAATAACACCTTTTCAGGAACTTTTATTATTATTAATAGAACAAAGATAAAAACTTAATTATATTTTTACAAAAATTTTAAATTATGCCACAAGTTTATAGAATTTCCAAAGGAAAAAAGACTTCTATTTTTGTGACTGATGCTATTTGGGCAAAAATACAAAAGAAACCAAATATTTTCGGAAAAAATAAATGGGAATTAATATCAAAATCTGAACTTCCAGTTTATAAGCCTCCGGTTGTTGTTGGAAAGTCAATGAAACCAATATATACTGAAAAAGAATATCGTTTTGTTGATGATGATCTTGCTGAAAAGTCAATGAAACCAATATATACCGAAAAAGAATATCGTGCAGATTTGCATAGTGCAAATTTAGCATTGAAGGCTGCTGATAAGAAAAAGGCACTTGCTTTATATAAGCGAGCAATTAAATTTAAGAAATCTGTTTATGTCAAAACTAAAATTAAGGAATTATCATGATAGAAGCAATTCCAATAGATAAAAATGGACATACTATCGGTTGTGCAAGGAATTTTCCTAATTCACAATGGGAAACAATGATTCGTACTTTTGGGAAAAAACTCAGATGGAGATTAGTGAAAGAAAAAGAAGAATTGGTAAAAGAATCAGATGAAGAACGAATATGGGCTGATTCTAATTCAGAATCAGATAGTTTTGACGAAGAAAAAATATTTGAATACAATTTAGATATAAAATCTATTGTTACATCTTTAACAAAACGTGAATTGATTAAAAAATATGGATTGCCGGAAGAATTAATGAAAAGCACAAAACCGGAAATAATTGAAATAATTAAATCGGGTGAATTATATAAGTAGTATTTAAAAATACAGTAATCATGGAAGACAAAAATGTTGAACAACTGGCTGTTCTGTTTGAAAAGAAGCCAGACGAAATTAAAGAAGCCATTGAAAAAGAAGAGGGACTTGTTGGATTAATAAATGAATATAAAAAAAATCATAAAATTTTTACCAGCGAAGAACTTACCCAAAAAATAGATAATTCAAATCGTGAAGCTATTAATCTTTTGGGTAAAGATGGCAAACAGTTACCTTCTCATATTTATGATTTTGCAAAAGGCAATGCATTTGCAAAAAAAGAAAAAGAAATTGCAGGAATTCATGGAATTGAAGAATGGGAAGGTATTGATGATCTTATCAATAAAGTTGCAGAAAAAAAATTAAAAGATTCGGGTAAAGCTACTGATGCAACTTTTATTGAGAAAGATAAATTAATTAAAGAATTAAAAGAACAAGTGTTAAATGCTGATGAGAAACAAGTAAAAGCAGTCGCAGAAGAAAAAGGGAGATTTGATAAAGAACTAATTGAAGGAGAAACTAATGCGAATGTAAAAGATATTCCAATAAAAAAAGATGATGAAGAAAAATTGGAAAATCAAAGGAGAGTTCTTAAAACTATGTTTAAAGATACATATACATTTGAACGTAGAAATAGCATTACGGTTACATTAAAAGATGGAGAACCAATTGTAAATAAAGTTGGGGATCCTGTACCCATGAAGGAAATAATGCTTGAATTTGCTCCTCAATGGGTGGATTTAGAAGAAGTACCTACCGGTGGAAGGGGTGGCAGTTCCACTGATACATCGGGTAAAAAAATATTAACTGGCATTAAGAATATGGAAGAACTTATCGAATATGCTAATTCAAAAGATATTTTTGAAGGTTCAGCAAAATTTCTTGAATTAATGCAAGAAGTTGAGAAAAACCCCGATTTTAAAATGTAAATAAAATGGCAACTTTCAATTATAATGATTCTGTATTGCTTGCAGCAGTTGGAATCATGGATAAAAAATTTAATGAAAAGGAATTGCGTAAACCTAAATATGGTGCTTTAGATGCATTCCTGACAAAACGCAAATTACTTATTTCTAATCTTGAAGATATCTGGAAAGCAGAGCAACAGGCTGTATCAGCAAAATTTCTTGAAAGAGATGCACAAACTGTTGGAGCGGCGAGAACTTGTAATCCGACAGCAGAATATGGTGATTCCGGTGATTATCCTATTACTTTTGAAACTTATTCACATACTGTTCAGACAGATGTGAAAGTTTTTGAAAGTAATGAATATTCCAGAGTAGAGGCATTTCAGAATGATCTTTATAATCGGTTTATGGATATGTATGCGGATATTGAACAAGATGCATTAGATTATCTTTATGCAAATAGAACGACAGTTCAGGGATTAAGAACTCTTAATACATGGAATGCTGCTGCTGCCATAATGGAAGTAGCTGCTGCTGATAGAGATAATTACTTGAATTATATTCAAGTTGAAATGATTGCACAGCGTTATCGCAGGCTTTTGCTTGATGTTCATCAAGTTAATATACTTGCAATGTATCGTCAGCAATTCGCACAAGGTGCTGCAAATGATGAAAATCTGAAATTCCAATTTCCGAATTATCAACATCATATGACTTTAGCTACATGCGCGCCTCTTGGCTCAGATTATTATGGTGGTAATTTTATAATTGAGGAAGGCGGAATTGCTGTTCTTGATTGGATTCCTTATATTAATCGTAAAGGACAAAAATCAGAAAATGGTCATATATGGACTACAATGAAAGACCCGTTTGGATATCCTTTCACTTGGGCAGTTCATATTATAGATGGTTGTGTGGATACTTCATATGGAGGACTAAATATAGGAGGTGCGACACAAGATTATCGAAGAATTTACGAATTTTCTCTTGATTTATCTTTTAATGATGCACCTATAACGAATCCGGGAGAAACACCAATTCATATGTATGGATTAAGAGCTTCTTAGAAGCAATGAATTTATAATAAAGGGATTAGAAATAATCCCTTTTTTTATTAATAAAAATATATATCTTTGAACATTATTAATTTAAAATTTTAAAATTATGAAGATTAAAATTAAAGTTGAATATGATCTCAAAACAGTAAAACCTAAAAAAGTGAGAGATTTGGATAAAATAATCACGGAAAAGATTGAATCCATTGATGGTGTATGGTATGCTCAAGGAACTAATTTAGAAACTAATATCAGAGATATTTGTTTTGATTTGCAAATTGCATGAAATATCTGATAGGCATATATACAAATCAAGTTAAATCCTATTGTGATGAACGATTTTTCAATAGAATCAAACAACTTGATTGTGATTATCTTGTGGTAGATAATTCCAGACTTTTAAATTATATTGACAAATTAGGAAGAATGGGAATCCAAAATACCATTTGGGCGGATATTCCTGAACAACCAAAACGTACTCAATTCCTGAGAAATGTAACAATTTCAGCAAATATTGTCAGAGATTATTTCCTAAAAAGAGATTATGAATATCTATTTATAATTGAAAGTGATGTCCTTGTTCCTTTGAATGTTTTTGAATTATTTGAAAAGGCAATCAAAAAAGCAGAGAATTGGGCAGCGATTGGTGGATTATATTATCATGCATTTCATAATTTCAGTAAAGCAGGAAGGGATTTGCTTGTAAAAACACATCATGTATTATCTGGTTGTACTATTTATACAAGAGAAATAATTGAAATGTTTGAATTTCGTTATGATGAAAAAGAAAATATTGGCGCTTTCCCTGATGCCTGGCTTTCTCATGATATAAATCATTTAACAGATAAAAATTTATATAATTATAATGCTATTGTTTGCAAGCACATGAAAAACAGTAAAGGGAAAAGAGGTTATGAAGAATTATGAAATTTATATGTAAAAGATGTGGATATGAATTTCAGATTATTGGAAAAATAAGAAAGGGTGGCTGTACAGGCGCCCCATATGTTTTAAAAATTAATTTAATTAAAAAAGCTATTCAATGTCCGAAATGCAAAACGGTGGAAATAAAACAATTAAAATGAAAGAAGCATCTTTTTTAAAAGTATTTGAAATATTAGAAAAACAATTATAATGCAAAATAATTCAACAATTGTAAGCATTTGCCTTGTTCCTTTTCAAAATAAGAAAAATTTTTTAACAATTCTTTCTTCTGTTAAAAAAACTATTATTCCTGATTCTGAAATAATAATAATTGATAATAATCCAAATGATGAATATAAAATATTATGTGAAAAATTGAATTTTATTTATCATCATAATGCTAATCAGGGACAACTTGCCGGTGCAGTAAATCTTGCAGTTTCAATAGCAAAAGGTAAATATTTTATTTATTTATGCACAAATCATATTTATATTTATTGTGCTGATTGGCTTTCTTATATGGTTGGATATATGGAAAGATTTACTGAAATTCATGTAATGGGAGGAGATATAAGGCCTTTTAGAAATAAAAATCATGTTCAAGGTGGTATTTATATAGCAAGAACATCATGGATGAAAGCACATCCTTATAATTTATCATATCCATTTACTTTCATGGATGTTGAAATTTCTAAAGAAATAATGAAAGATAGAAAAAAAATGATAAAAATTCCATTAATTCATAGTTCTATGTTTAATGAATGGAATAAACGTTCTCATGATACGAATATGAAAATAAGAAGAATAAAAATAGTTCATTCACATCTTATTGAAAATTATGTAAAATTTACAGGATGGCAAGAATGATAATTATATATTTAAAATACCGAAAAAATGAAAATAAAAGAAATAGAAATACCTTTTTATAAAGGTATTTTAGCTTTTTGTATAGGTAATGAAAATGAAAAAATAACTGATTATTTTAATCTTGAAAATTTATTACCAAAAAATATTTTTGCACATGCTTTTTATACATATAAAAATTATAAAATTAAAAATACCCGGACTTTTTTAATTGTTTTAAATTTTAAAAATGAAACATCAATTACTCATGGTATTATTACCCATGAAATTAATCATATAGGTAATATGATTTTATATGAAAGTGATATAAAACCTAATTATGATAATGATGAAGCAGAAACTTGTTTAAAGGAATGGATAGCAAATGAATTATATTATTTTTTGAACAAGATAAATATGTTAAAGAAAATTAAAATTGGACAAATTAAATATTTAAAATAATAATGGCTAAAAAAAGACTAAAGAAGAAATTTCTTTATGCTACAATAAAACGTGGTAAAGTAAAAGTAACTTCTAAAAAACAATTACAGTTACTTAATGCCCGGAAACTCCCATATACGGCAGTTTATAGACGTTCAGATGGGAAAATAATTAAGATCAGAAAAAATGTAAAATGAAATTAGGCATTTCATATAATCTCTGGAATGGTTAAGAATTATTAAAATCATCAATTTTTTCAATTCGTAATTTTGTTGATTTTATTTCTATAATTTATCAAGACAAATCCAATCATGGCAATAAAAGAAGTGATTTAAGGCCATTTTTAAGCTCTCTGATAAAAGAAAAACTTATTAATGAAGTTTACTATTATGAACCTAATCTATCATTACATCCAAAAGAAAATGAATTAAAAAAAAGGAATTTAGGATTATCCTTATCAAGAAATGCGAAATGTACTCATCATTTATCTATTGATGTTGATGAATTTTATAATGAACAATTCAATAGAGCAAAAAAAGAAATTGAACGAAATAATATAAATGTATCGGTATGTCAAATGCAGACTTATTATAAATATCCTACTTTACAAGTAATACCGCCTGAAAAATATTATGTTACTTTCATATTTGTTATTAATGCGCAAACAAAATTTATTCTTAATTTAAAAAATTATCCTGTATTAGTTGATCCTTCAAGATATGTGCCTATTAAAGGTTATTTTAAAATATTCCAAAGGAAAGAACTGGAAATGCATCATATGAGCTATGTTCGTAAAAATATACGATTTAAAATGGAAAATGCAGGTGCTAAATGTAATTATGTAAATAATATTAATAAATTAGTTAATCATTATGAAAATTTTAAAGAAGGTGATCAGGCAATGTGCGCCGGGAAAAAATCTGTATATTATGATTTGCATAAAGTTAGTAATCAATTTAATATAAAAATATGATATTAGATTTAAAAAAAATACAATATCAATATAATCTTAATATAAAAGGAGTAATTCATATTGGGGCACATTATGGAGAAGAATATGAATATTATAAAGAATTAGGCATTAAGAATTTCTTATTTTTTGAACCTATTCCTGAATGTTTTGAAATTACGAAAAAAAATGTAAAAGGAATTGTTATTAATAAGGCATTAGGGAATTATACCGGAAAAGCAAAAATGCATATTGCAAGCAATAAAGGAATATCCAGTTCATTGTTAGAACCTTCTTTGCATAAAACACAATATTCACATATAATTTTTAATAAAACGATAGAAGTTGATATAGCAAAATTGGATGATATTTTAAAAAATAAAGAAAAATATAATTTTATTAGCATTGATGTACAGGGATATGAACTTGAGGTTTTTAAAGGAAGTGTTAAGACTTTAAAAACCATTGATTATATAATGACTGAAGTAAATAGGGATGAATTATATAAAGATTGTGTACAGATTAATGAATTGGATAATTTTTTGAAACAATTCAATTTTAAACGGATTGAGGTTTATTGGATTGGCAAAACCTGGGGAGATGCATTTTACATAAAAATATGAAAATAATAACAATTGGAACTCCATCGTGGACAGAAAAAGATATAAGAAATAAACTTGATGAATTTGCTGAATTATATAAAAAAAGACCGATTAATCATAATCATGGAGGTATGTTAGCACCTCAAATGTTTGCTTCATGGTTTATAATACAATATATGAAATTTGAAAATATAATTGAAAGTGGAATATGGTATGGTCAAGGTACTTGGTTTTTTGAACAAGCAAATCCAAATGCTAAAATATTTTCAATTGATATTAAATTATCTAATAG
>Ga0114919_10003593_pt1 | contig 12474 bp, 6 predicted proteins | sample BlataG_FD_88682 | JGI IMG/M metagenome (GOLD analysis project Ga0114919, IMG submission 88682) | Deep subsurface microbial communities from Black Sea to uncover new lineages of life (NeLLi) - Black_00105 metaG | ecosystem: Environmental > Aquatic > Marine > Oceanic > Sediment | place: Atlantic... | reverse complement strand
GTGCTTCGTATTTCGTATTTTTCGTATCGAGATACGAATTTCTCCTCTACATTTGTAGTGAGCGCACTACAAATCGCTCTTTTTATGCAAAACAAACCCAATTTCCAAAAAGCCCAAATGAACATAAATAATGTAATAACAATGGATTACGACAAAAAGGACACCTGGTCAAGTGGGAAAAACAAACCCAATTCAAACCCAATACAAACCCAATCAAACCCAATTCAAAGCCAATTCAAACCCAATTCAAACCCAAACAAACCCAATTTCAAAGGTGGAATCATCATAAAAAAAATGAATATCGAAGTTGAAGTCAAAGTCGAAGATCCGGCCTTCCGTGGACGGACCGCAGATCCGGCCTTCCGTGGACGGACCGCAGATCCGGCCTTCCGTGGACGGAATCAATCATCAATCGGACCGTTCGTAGAAACAAGAATGTGCAAAAAAATGTGTTTTTTGCAGAGCCTTTTTACAACTTTTTGCAAATTTTTGTCAATTTTTCCCGAATTTCCCGTCAGGTGTGCCGATAAGGCCATTTTCAGCATTGTGGAGCAATTTCACCGTTACAAGCTCGTTTTTTGTCAGCTTTTTGCCCGTTTTTTCCAGATAGACCATAAAGTATCTTTCGCTTCGCCCGCCGGGCTGCTGATTACTATTTTCCGTCAAGACCGCAGCGGTTTCGCCAATAAATTGCCGGCGAAATTTGGAAGCCAATTCGGTGTTCAAATCACGCAATATTCGTACTCTCTGCTTTATAACCCTATTATCTACAGCACCTTGCATACTTGCAGCGGGTGTGCCTTTACGCGCCGAGAAGCTGAAAATGTGCATTTTGGCAAAGCCAACGTTTTTGGCCAAATTCACAGTGTCCTCAAAATCGGCATCTGTTTCGCCGGGAAAACCTGCGATAATATCGGTAGTTATGGCGGGTCTGTCGAGCCGGGATTTAATTGCCCTGACCGTGTCCATAAATTCTTCGGCTCCGTATTGCCTGGCCATCCTTTTCAGGACGGCATTTGAACCGGATTGGAGCGATAAGTGCAGATGCGGCATAATGTTACGGTGTTTGGAGAAGGTATCGAGCAATCGGGGCGTTACGTCAGCCGGCTCCAGCGAGCTCAGTCGTATCCTTGCAAGATTGTGTATTTTCGCCATTTTATCGAGTAGTTTGGGCAATTTGTCGTTTTGCGGGATGGGCCAGTTTTTTCGTCTGACGCTTTTTTCACCGTAAGCACCGAGGAATATCCCGGTTACGACAATTTCCTTATGTCCTGCATTGATAAGCGCTTGCGCCTCTTCGAGAACCTCTTCGGGAGGCTTGCTGTGGACAAAAGGGCGTGTTTTGGGTACAATACAGTAGCTGCAATATCCGTCGCAGCCGTCTTGAATCTTTAAAAAGGCCCTTGTATGGCCTTTGAAAGCGGTTAATTGCGGCAGTTTCGGCTGATTGGCACACTCGTTTTTGCTGGATTGAGGGCTTTGGCAACTGGAGGTATCGGCTTTGGCGCTCACTATTTGAATTAAAGTGGCAGGCAGCCTATCTCGATGATTGATAAGATGGACATTTTCACCCAGATTGTGTAGTTCGCCGATTTGTACGGTTGGCAGGCAGCCAGAGACAACTATGACGGCGTTAGGGCTCAGCTTTTGGGCTTTTCGGATGCGTTGTCGGCTCTTTGCTGATGCGGTATGGGTTACGCAACAAGTATTGATAACGGCGAGGTCGGGCTTATCGGCTGTTTCGACCCAGACGAGTCCGAGCTGTTCGAGCAGCCGGCGAATCTGCTGGCTTTCGTACTGATTGACCTTGCAGCCAAGAGTATTTATGGAAAAAGTGTTCACAATAAGGTATAATATATTTGTGAAGATGGATTTACAAGCTGATTGAGTTCATAGACCACAAACTCACAGCTATGAAATAAAAAAGATCGTCGGGAGGTTTGCTATGGTGTCGAAAACCGGTGCGGTTTGGGCAATAGATATAGGCAGTAATTCGCTGAAGGCGCTGCACTTGAGTGCTGAGGGCGACACTGTTGAGGTGATCGGCTTCGACAATATCCAACACGGCAAAGTTGTTACCGGAGACGGGGTAAGGGCTGCAGAAAGAGACGAGCTGGTCGCATTAAGTTTGCGCCAGTTTGTGGAGCAAAACAATCTGGGTAAAGATGAAGTAATTATTTCTGTGCCGAGCCAGAACAGTTTCGCCCGGTTTGTGAACCTTCCGCCTGTCGAGGAGAAGCGCATTCCTGAAATCGTTAAGTTCGAAGCGGTTCAACAGATTCCTTTTGATATCAATGATGTGCAATGGGACTGGCAGTTGATGACGGAGACAGGCAGCGCTGAAAGCAGAGTGGGCATCTTCGCTATAAAGAATGAAGTGGTTAATTCGGCACTGGAGCATTTTGGCAGAGAAAATATACAGGTTGGCTACGTTCAGATGGCCCCGATGGCCCTTTATAACTACGTGTTGTACGACCATTCTGATTTGGCCCGTTCCAGCGATGAAGCTACCGTTGTTCTTAACATAGGTGCGGAAAATACGGATTTGGTTGTCTGTACAGGCTCGACGGTCTGGCAAAGATGTATTCTTATAGGAGGTAATGCCTTTACAAAGGCGATAGCAAATACATTTAAACTTAATTTTGAAAAAGCTGAGAAACTCAAACGCACGGCTCCAATGAGCAAATATGCGAGGCAGATATTCCAGGCGATGCGGCCGGTCTTTACAGATTTGGCCACTGAAATCCAGCGGTCACTGGGCTTTTACAGGACATCCAACCCGAACACTAAATTGTCGAAAATTATCGCTCTCGGCGGCGGAACGAAGATGCGAGGGCTGCTCAAATACCTGCAGCAGACAGTGGAAATACCTGTCGAGAGGCCGGATTCATTTAAAAAAATAGCGATAAGCTCAAGTGTCTCGGCGGCAAAATTTCACGAAAGTGTCAGCGATTTTGGGATTGTTTATGGCCTTGGCTTGCAGGCCCTGGGACTGGGAAGGATAGAAAGCAACCTGCTGCCACGCGGGATTGCGCGGTCAATGGCGTGGGCAAATAAAGCCAAGTACTTTACCGCTGCGGCGAGTTTGCTGCTGCTGGTATCAGTTCTGTTGTTTGGGAGAGCGCTTTTCGACAAGGCCAATTATAGTAATAAATCGAGCGAACGTCGGCAAACCAGTGAGATTATTTACGAGGCCGAGGAGTCCATACGCAAAGACGAAGCTCAAAAAAGCGCAGGTTCTGGTTATGAAGCGATAATACAAAAGGAATTTGAAGTTTTTAATTATCGTGATGTAGTTCCGCTGTTGACAGAAACCATAATTTCAGCCCTGCCAAACGAAAAAAACAACCCGGAACAGAGTGAGCTTTATACGGCCTTTGCCGCCGCTGATGTTGAAACGGTTTTGAAGACTTCCCGCAAGGAGCGGAAGCAGCTATTTATAACGGAAATGCAGGTTTACTTCGTAGAAGACGTTAATACTGAAACGTTCGCCAGTAGTGCCGGTGATTATGGTTCGTATTATGAACGCCTCAGGTATCGCGCACAGTTGTCCGGAGCGGGAAGCCGGCAAGGCATTGGGATTGCAAAGCAAGGAGGGCCGGGATTTTTGGTAACAATAGTGGGGTACAGTCCCTATAACGACATAGATGAATTGCTCGACCCGCCGTTAGTGGAAGACGATCCGAGTAAATGGGGATTTATTACGCGATTGACCCATCTCGACAATATGGTTGACGGGAACAGCCCATTTAAGCTGTACAAAAAAACTGAGGACAAGCACTTCAAGTTGAACAGTGATCCCGTCGAACCACCTGAACAGCGAGGTGATAAGAGCAGGAATATATTCACAGGGATAGGCGTTGAGGATGTCATACTTAAAAAAACTCGAACGATAAGAGAAATGGAAACTCAAGAGGTGGGTGTGCGGATTTTGATTGACCCTATGACAAAGGAAATTATCAGTAAGGTTGCCGAGCTGGACGAGGAGGGGAAAGAGAAGCTCGACAACAGAGGCAAACCTATTTATACAGATAATGACTATTGGTTCATACTGAATGTTAAATTTCTGTGGAGAGATGCACCGGCGCCGCCTGTCGTGGCAGTGACGGACCCGGCTATGGCTGCTTATCCTGGTTCTCAGTCGCGTACGTCAGCTCTGCCAGCCGACAGCACCCAGCAGGTGAAGCCTGCTGAGGCTGAACGGACCAGTGGAAAGCGAACAATAGGGCTTGAAGGACTTTTAGAATAGACTTCGGCGAGCTCAGTCGAGCCGTGGTTGATGAGCCTGCAATCCGAGGAGTGCGGCAGGGCGATTGCGGCGGCGGATTTGCGGCAAGCTGGGATAAAAAAATGAAAAGAGCGAAATAGTTTGGTGGGCCAAAATGGATATCCCTCAATTAAAAGATGTTATCCAAAAACTGAGCGTTTTCAAGAGACATTCATCGCTATTTGTACCGGTTGTTATAGGACTGGTTGGTGCGCTTCTTTTTATACCTACGCAATTAATCAACGGTAATCTCAAGAAGCAGATGTCTGAAGAAAGTATTACGAAGAGGGGTATGTATGTTGGCTTCTTGCAGCAAAATGCCGTTCCCAGCGACCAATGGAAATTAGAGCAGGAGCGTCAGAAAGCTTATGAAAACGATGCCAATCAAATAACGCTTTTAGCAAAAGAGCTCACTCAAAGACAGTTATTAAGCGATAAGATATTTCCTGAGCCGAGAGATACTTCGATATCGCTTTTCAAGGTTTTCGGTCAGCGGTTTCGTTCCGGGGTGGATGAGCTGCTTAAGCGTGTAAAGGCTGGTGAATGTCCCACAGAGGCGGAGTTGAAGAGAAGCCTTGGGAGCTTAGTCAGTAGTCGTCGCACCGGCAGGAGCTTACATCGCAGTGCCTGGAGAGAAGCCGGCGATGAGATAAGAGATGCACTTTGCCGGGCGAAAGCGGAATCTTGTAATATTTATTGCAGGCCGACTGATTTGAGCGGATACGAATTCTGGGACAAATATCAGTATGCCGGCACCGCCGAGTCGGTTGAGGATTGCTGGTATTACCAGTTAGGTTACTGGATAATCGAAGATGTTCTCGATACGATAGATGCTATGAATTCTGGCTCGAACAGTGTTTTCAAATCGCCGGTCAAACGGCTTCTGAGCGTAAATTTTGGCAGCAGCGAGGCGACGACCCGCGCGTCCAGAGAAAGAACGACGGGTGGTAGGCCCCGCTATCTTCTCACAATTTTGGATGGACTTGCAATACCATGCACTGCTCGAGTATGCAATGGTGATATTGACGTTGTGCATTTTAATGTTCGTGTTATAGTAAGTACGAAAGCGGTTTTGCAATTTATGCAGCAGCTTTGCAGCGCCAAGCAGCATATAGTTCGTGAATCAAGCGGGCAGACACAGGAGCCAGGATACGCGAAGCATAATCAGATAACGATTTTAGAACACAGGATCACGTCGATTGACCGACAAATAACATCGATTAATCGACAAGATGAGACTCACAGTCTCTACCGTTATGGCGAGGACGCGGTGGTAGAATTGGATTTGATTTGCGAATATATCTTTAGCAAAAAGGGCTACGATGAGATTAAGCCGGAATTGGTTAAGAAATCACAGATAATTGAAACCACACTGCCGGGATGGGACTCCAGGCGCCGACGTTAGAAATTTTATGTGGCACGGCCATGAAGCCCGTGCCAGGTAAGGAAATAAAAGAGAAAAATATCCGAAGGTGTAAAAATGCGTAAAAAAGGCGGCAACTTTTTCGAAGAACATGTTGAAAAAATGGTTTTGGCTCTTATTGGACTTGTGTGTATCTGGCTTATGATTACACGTGTTGTCATCAGCCCGAACAAGATTCAATACAATGGTGAGGAGCTCGGCCCCGGAAAGATTGATATTCGCATAAGCAGGGATGCCGAGCTTTTGAAGGAGAAGCTGGACAGCAGGCCTGAGCCGCTGCCGCCATATAAGCAGCGACTTGATGATTTCGTTCGTCTGGTCAGCTCACCGATAGGTGATATTGATATTAGCCTGTATTGGCCACTGCCTATCCACAGCTCAACAGACTTTACTGATAAACGAAAATATCGTATACCGAGGATTGGTGAGGTCGCCGATGTGGCAATCGAGTACATCGGGGCAGTGGCTTACGTGCCCACCATAGATATCGATGAGGAGAACCGTTATGAAGTAACAGTGTGCGAGCCAAATGATATTGATTTTGTAACGGTGGAGGCGAAGCTTGACGTCGTGGGACTATATGGGAGGTTTTATGACAGCTTTGCCGGCGATGGTGTTGAGCAGGAAAAATGGCGCGACCCGTGCCTTGCGAATCCGGTTTTTGCGGCTGTGCAGCTGCAAAGACAAGAATTAGGCGCCGATGGCAGTTGGGGCGAGTGGCAAATCGTGCCCCGAACGAAGATAGACCCTCGCAAAAAGTTGTTTGAATCTGTAGAAGAGGTTGAAGAGCTGCCGCCTGGAGGAATAAAAGTGCGTCTGCTTAAATTTGATGATGCAGAAGTGAGGATGGCTCTCCTGCAGCCGGAGGCTTATAAGATTGCATCAGCAAAAGAAGAATGGTTCCCACCGTTTCTGCATAAGAAATACGTAGAGCAGAAGCAGGAGATAGAGGTGGAAAAGAAGCGTAGAGCCAGAGAAATAGAGCGGAAAGAGCGTGAAGAGGAGCGTGAAAAGGCAAGAGAGGAGCGCGAAAAAGCACGCGAAGAGCGGCGCGGCAGAACATCTGAAACAGGAGCTTACGGAGGACAGTATGGCGGAAGGCGTGGTGACTACACGAGCAGGCAAGATCGTTTTGGCAGTAGTGGACGTAGCAGAGAATCGCGGACACGAAGAGACAGCAGCGAAGCCTTGGGTGAAAGTGGGGCTTCGTCAAGGAGAAAAGAGCGTGAGGAGCGGGCGAGGGAAAGAGAGGCACGTCTGGCGGAAATGAGGGCGGAAGTAAAGAGGACATCTATTGATGATATTTATAAAGAAATGGACGAGATTCTGATTACGAAGAAAACCAATCTTGCGAAGATTCGGGAGCCGTTGTTATTCTGGGCGCACGATGATACTGTAGAGCCTGAGAAGAACTACCGATACAAAATTCGATTAGGGGTCTTTAATCCTATAGCAGGGACGAATCAAGTCGACGAGCAAGACAAAGACCTGAAGGACCAGCTTGTTTTATGGAGCGACTTTTCTGACATAACAGGGCTCGTAATGATTCCGGGAAGATTGCACTTTTTCCCGCGTACTATACAGGAGGCGGGTAAGGTTGTTACAGTAGAGGTAGACAAATATATGTTGGGTTATTGGTACAGTAAGGACTTTGCCGTCAAGCGAGGAGAGGTTATAGGCAAGGTTGCTGATTTCGAGCCAATAGAGATGGAACAGAGTGCTATGTCATCAATGGCCACTGTTGTGTTGCCGGAGACAATTGATTATGGCACCGGGGCGGTTCTGGTGGATGTTGTGCCTGTGAATGACTGGTCGGGCGGAAAGAATATGTACGCCAGACATTACTACGATATGCTTTACAGTTTTGATGGGAGCAGTATCGAGCACATACCTATTAACACGATGTATTGGGACGAAGAATTACGGGTTAAGTTAAATGAAATCAAAGAGTCCCGGAAAACGCTGAAAGAACCTTTACGAGGCTGGGACACCCAACCGGCTGGTTGGGAGCCACTTCCAGAGTTAGAATACCGATATGAAGACTCTATGGATATCAGGGGGGAGCCGCGTCGTTCGAGAAGTCGAGTCAGGTGAGCTTATGTAACACCAATTGTAATTAAATGTTGCGCTTTACATAAAGAGCAACGAGCCCCGTTAGAAATTCTGGAGGCCGAGAGGAAATACAGCGAAAAATCGAGCATTTCTAACGGGGCGAGCCATCCCCAGGCTGCTCCTTCGGCTTCGCTCAGGACAAGGCTTGAGGCTGCCACCCGTTGGTGCCAAATACACGAAGCGCAATAATTTAACGCAATTGGTATAACGTGCCAATTGCATCAAGCAATACACATTTTGCGTGAAGCAGGAGGCGCGCAGCAGTATATTGGCAAAGCCGACGCAGTTGATATGAGACGGCTGCTCAACTTGAGGTCCACAAACGCGAAAGAGGGCATCTGGGGGTCTGGCTCCATTATTTTTTGTCTTTGTGTGTGAGCTGACTTTTGCGCAGCGAGAACGTGTGGATGATTTCATTATCTATACTTATGATCTGGTAAGTTACTTTTGCATCGGGCGCGGTTGTGTCGAATGAGAGCAGTCCGAATGAACATTTCTTATTGTAACCGAACAGGGCGCCCGGCATCAGGCGGTGGGTGTGAATGTTGGTTAGCTTCGAACTTTCGAACTCATATAACGCATAACCGTTCTGGCGTTCAATCTTCCATACATCGGAGCGGTGACGGTCGGCTGAGAGAAGGATTACTCCATCAATCTTGTTTTTTTCGAGAAATGAAAAGATGTCCTCTCGTTCCTGCTTGTATCCCTCCCAGGTGTCTCGGCTGCCGGGCTTCGTGCCAAAGGCCCACGGCACGGACGAGGCAATGACCTTGAATGCGCCGGTAGAGGCCTTTAGCTTTTTGAAGAGCCATTTTTTCTGGACCTCGCCGAGCATCGAGGGATTTTCGCCTCTGGGTTTCATACGGTAGTAGCGGCAGTCGAGCATAAAGAAGTCCACGCCGTTGATAGAGAAATCAAACCAGCAGCCCGGCTGCTTTTCTCCGCCGCCGTAGTTTGGGTTGTTCCAGTTGTTGCGGAATAGTGTCCAGACCGGGACCTTCCACTCGGGTTCGTGGATTTCCGGTCCGCCCCAGCCGTCGTTGGTGGTGAAGTCGTGGTCGTCCCAGATGGCATAGATGGCTGTGGATGCGGCGAAGTTGCGGAATTCAGGCCGGGACTGGCGGCGATAGTAACAGTATTGCTGGACAGCTCGCCTTGTAGGATTGTCGATATACACGTTGTCACCGAGAAGAAGAAACGCAAGCGGATTGTGAGCGGCAATCGTATTCCACATTCTTTCGTACCAGGGTGTGTATCCTGCTCCGCCGCCGAAGCCGATTTGAAACTTTGCTTTCGTGCCCCCAACAGGGAACGTATGGAATGACCATCGCTTCGGCTGCTTGTTGCCATTTACCAGTAGCTCGTAGTAATACTGTGTATCCGGTTTCAGAGCCTCTATGCCCAGTACGGCTGTGAAATCTCTGTCCTTGCTTGTTTTCGCGAAAGCGAGCTTTACAGGCGTTACTCTATTCTGCGAGGAGCTAACGAAAACCTGCACGGGTACTTCGTTGGCCGTTCGCAGCCAGAATTTGGCACTGCTGTCGGTGACGCAGCCGAGCATCGGGCCGTGCAAAAGCTCGATATTGTGTTTTTTCGCCAACCGCGAAAACTCGGCGCTGTCGGTTAAAGGCATTAGCAAATCTCTTGGGCCGGCGAGGAAACGGCTGAAGGGAAGACCTGCGTCAACAGCTTGTTTGGCATACGCAACGGCCCTGCCAATGTCTTTCTTTTGGGCATAAGCGACTGTTAGGCCATACATGGACTCGAGGTCGCCGGGATGTTTCTTGAGATATTTTTCAAGGTTTTTTATGGCTTTATCGTGCTTGCCGTCCACGATTTGTGAAATTGCTTCGCGGCCCAACTGTTTGTATTGCTCTGCGGCGTGGATGACAGGGCCATAGAAGAATAATGTTAAGCAGACAAATACTAATGTACCGGAGAGTTTGTTCCAATTCATTTTATTGGTATCCTCAATCTTAGACCTTTTTAAAATAAAAACAATAATTCAAAATGTAAAACACTTTTGTTTTTGTGCTATGATTTTATTTTTTTCTTTTCGCGGGGCAGCTCGCACCGCTGTTTTAGCAGGTTCAATTTTTCGGCCCATAAAGGCGGAATATCGGTGAAGCTGTTTTCGAGGACCTCTATTGTATGCAGGATGTCTTTTTTTTCTGTTTGCGGGATTTTAGCGAAACAATCCAGCTCGTAGAATTTTGCCCGCCACCATTTCCAGGTTCGCCGGGCTCTTTCGCGAGACCCATTTTTTCGTATGTTAGCAATCCGGGCCCACAATCGCACCGCTCTGTCGAATTTGCCCTGGGCGGTGAGCAGTCTTGCCCGGCAGCGAAGCAAATGTATATTGTTGCCGCTGGTGTCTCTGCCCAGGTCATTGAGCAGCTTATCGACCCGCGACAATTCTTCGCTTCTCTTTGCAGTTGCGAAGACAGTTATTTCAGCCGCCATAAGAGCCGCTCGCTGACTGTCCCCTGGGCCGGCACAATCCCGACAATAACAGGCAAGCTTATAACAATCCTTTAACATTTTGGGAAAACTATCCAATTTTGCCTGGTAGTAGTCGATTTTATCAATAATTTCCGACAACAGCTCCATTGCTTCGGCGTACTTGTCACTATTGGAGTTGACAAGCTCACACAGACACTCAGCGGATTCATCCAGCCTGCCCAACTGCCGCAGTGCGTTTGATTTGAGTGCGCTCAGGTTCGGGTCGATAGCGATTTCAACGTCAGTGAGGACATCCAGGACCTTTTGGGCCGAAGCTTTATCTTTCGTTTCGAGAAGCAGCCGGCAATACACGGTTATTACTTCCATTCGCAATCGGCTGTCGTCTTCGTCCCGGCGGCAGTCTGTTATAAGGTCGTCCAATTGCTTAAGTAGTTCACTGTGCTTTTCTCGACTTTCGGACCGTCTTTGCCGTATTGCCGCCGTTATGAGGCCCAGCTTTGCCCTGTTGCGCCAGCGTCCGGCAGGTCGGCCGGCAATTCTGTCCAACAGTAGAGTGCTTTTTTCGGCCTGGCCGCAATCGTTGAGAATGACGGTATAAAGGTATTCAGTTTCTTCATCTATTTTTTCGGCTGCGATTGTGCGGTAATTTTCAAAAGCCTCGATAACAAGCCGACAATACACCGGGGCCTGATTATAGAAACCGTATGCAAGCTGTGCAGCCTGCCTGGCGATTTCGTGGGCCTCGATATTCAGTTTGTTACTCTTTTGTCCGCCGATGGCGGATTGCAACGTGCTTGCCTTTATCAGGAGGTTGACCGCTTCGGCTGGTGACGAATCTGCAAATGCGATTGCGGCGACATAAAGTATCAAAGGCGTTTGGAATTTTTCTGCATCCAAGAGGCGGCCTAACAATGTTTTATATTCTTTAGTTTTGTTTTTCCAGGCTGCCTGGGCGGCGAGCTCTGCTTCAAAGACAGTTATTTTCTGTAAGTATTGTTTAGTTAGCTGTCCCTCATCGATACGATTGGCTAAATCCGACAAAGCAAGTGAGCCAAGAAAATCTTCTATCTGAGGCCAGGTTTGCACGGTTTTTTCAAAGGCTTCGGGGTCGTGCCATCGCTGCAGACAGGCAAGCGACAAGACCAGTTCGATGTCATCTTTACATTTACTTTTTGCGATTTCAGCGGCTAATTTTTTTAACCGGTGGGATTCTGCCGGGCCAAACAGTTTGATTCTCTCAATCGCTATCCTGAATACTGTTGAGTGCCTCATGTCAGAACGAAAACTAAGCTGGTCGAATTCTTTTTCTGCAAACACTTCATAGATGGGGTCTGTCCGGGCAAGTAACGAGTAGGTCCTGGCTTTTAGAAACTGCAAATATGCGGTGTTGCGCATTTGTTTTAGTGAATTTAGCTCATCCAGTACTTTGTCCAACATTTCACTTCTATGGAGAGGCTTAGCTGAAAGTGCAATACAGAGGTCAACCTGACACTTGCTTAAATTAGTTGTGTAAAGGTCGGTATATAGCTTTCTCCACAAACCTGTTGAGCCGTATCTGTCGTCCCAGTCGTATCCCTGGTAGTCTTCAATTTGCTTTGCCAGTTTCTGCTGGCTTTCTGCGATGGCCAGCAGTCGGTCACCGGCGCTTCTTGCGAGTGTGTGGAGCTTTTCTCTGTCGCGTTGGGTTAGAAATTTGCCGCTGTATTCGTATGACATCCGAAGCCGGACACTTTTCTGCATAAATGTATTAACGGTCAGCTTTGTTGTTTCAGCTAAATTGTTAATATCTTCAGCGCTCGGCAGAGTATTAGCTGAACCTGCCGTGAAAGCGCAAAGCGAAAAACAGAAAGCCCAAAACCAAACCTTAAAATTCAAAACTTATTTTCCCCTCACCTGGTATAGCCGGAACACGACCAAACAGCAACGAACCTAACTGGCGGCCATTGCAAGCGAAGCAGGTGTATTCCACTTGTCTCCAAAAGCAAAGAACAAAGTTGCCATAAGCCAGTTAAAGAAGAAAGTTAATCCGATAAATAATATGACTTTTTTGACATTTTTATTTATGCTGAAACTCACTACTGTCCCGTTATAAGTCGAATAATAACAATTGGTTATGAAACTGAAAAAAATCGTTTTGCGACAGATTTTCCGTAAGTACTTGTGTAATAGGAACTTTCTCGAAAAGTACAATGCTGAGAATTTGCAAGAT
>Ga0114919_10003592_pt1 | contig 12474 bp, 12 predicted proteins | sample BlataG_FD_88682 | JGI IMG/M metagenome (GOLD analysis project Ga0114919, IMG submission 88682) | Deep subsurface microbial communities from Black Sea to uncover new lineages of life (NeLLi) - Black_00105 metaG | ecosystem: Environmental > Aquatic > Marine > Oceanic > Sediment | place: Atlantic... | reverse complement strand
GATTTCGAAATTCGATATTTATTGTCTTCATCTTTCAACATACTCAACCGGGTCTTTCAGACCTGCTTCCGCGAAGCCTTTTAGTCTTAGTCTGCAGCCATCGCACCTGCCGCAGCTTCTTCCGTGTGCATCCGGGTCGTAGCAGCTATGCGTCAAGGAATAATCCATGCCTAATTTTGTGCCGGTGAGAATAATCTGGCCCTTTGTCATATTTATAATCGGGGTATGAATGCGGAACCGGCCTTTGCCGATTGCAGCGGCAGCGGTGGCGGGATTGGCGGTTTTCTCAAAAGCCGATATAAATTCGGCCCGGCAGTCGGGATAGCCGCTGTAGTCGGTTGTGTTGACGCCGATAAAGATATCAAACGCACCCAGAACTTCGGCCCAGGCAAGTGCATAACTTAAAAATATGGTGTTGCGGGCAGGCACGTACGTCGGGGGGATTTGGCCTGGATTGCCCAAATCAGCTCTATCCTTCGGTACATCAATAATTGGGTCGGTCAGTGCTGAACCCCCGAAACCGGCCAAATCAATATCGATTACACGATGCTCGGCTGCTCCGAGGGAGTCAGCTGTCTTTTTTGCTGCCTCAATTTCCAGCCCGTGCCGTTGGCCATACCTGAAAGTCAGGGCGTAGCACCGGAATCCTTCACTGCGGGCTAAGCCCAAGGTTGTAGCTGAATCGAGGCCGCCGCTAAGCAAAACAACCGCCTTTTTATTTTTCTCCAACATTTTTTTCCTAATCTTGTCAAAGTTATCAATATTTATTATATTAGTTTAGCGGATTTTTTACGAGGTTCAAGAAAATGAGTAAAAAGCCCGAATTGGAGTTGTTCGACAATCCCCATCCGGAGCGGGACTATTGCGTTACAATCAATTGTCCTGAATTTACCAGTGTTTGTCCCCGAACAGGCCAGCCGGACTTCGGTGAGATTGTCATCGAATATTGTCCCGACAAACTCTGCCTCGAGCTAAAAAGCTTAAAGTTTTATATGCAAAGCTATCGCGATAAAGGGATCTTTTACGAGACGCTGACAAATGATATACTGGATGATTTGAGCGGTGCCTGTAAGCCACGCTGGATGAAGGTTACCTCTCGGTTTACGCCCCGTGGTGGAATAACTACCGAGGTACTTGCGGAATACGAAATGGACAAATAATTAAAGGTTTCGTCAGAGGTGACAAAATGGCCATAATATTTCATTGTGAGCATTGCGGCAAAAGAATAGAAGCGGCCGACGGCGCCGGCGGCAAAAGGGCCAAGTGCCCGGCATGTCATAACAAGATATACGTTCCCCGTCCGGAGCCCGGCGAAGAGCTGAAACTTGCGCCAGTAGATGAAAGCGATGAAACAAAACAGAAAGAACTAATGGACGAAACGTACAAGCTTACACAAGACATCTTGCTTGAAAGGGAGGTTCCGAATGGCCCGCCTGAGGCTGTCGGCTCACCATCCAAAATAAGTGATAAAGAGTTGACGAAAAACATAATTGTTTATCTAAGGCAAATGGCCGACGGCGAACTGGACGAAGCCCAGAAAACTACGGAGCTGATAGTCCCTTTCAGCAGCCGAGCCGTAAAAATTCTCGATAGAATAGCAGTAAGCGAAATGCCCGAACCGGAATTGGCTGACATCCCCCAGCAGGTGCTTTCGGGCCTGATAAGAAACTTGCGCACACGAATAAGCTAACCCGGTTCGTCACTGCCGGCTCTTCTTTCGTGGAAATGACATACGCTTATACGGGAATACCGGGGAAAATTTTCAAGGTCGGCTCAAAGGTCCTAAAAAATATCCTTAATCTGCAAATCTGCTACCATTTTTTCGGTCTATAAAAACAACAGGCTGGAAAAACCCCTCTAATTTGGCCACGGAGAAAGCATTTCTTATATTTTATGTAGAGACAATTAAAACAGCTTGACCGGGCTTCACATTACAACTTGGAGGGAAATTTACTATGGCCAATGAAACAGCGGTGGTGCATGTTACCCATGAGACAATAGGGAAAATCGGCGGTATTGGCGCTGTCCTGCAAGGTTTTTTCACCTGCAATTCTTATCTTGAGGCCATTGACCGCTCAATCCTTGTCGGCCCGTTATTTACCACTGAAGGGTCTGTATTAGACCGGCTCGGTGAGAATAGTGAAGTTCTCTATTCGTCTGTCGATGGACTGATAAACACAGGGTATGCGCCGGCCTTTCGTAAAATCGAAAACTTCTATAATGCAGGTATCGTCTATGGCAGGCGAACATTTATTGATGAGCAAACCGGCATAAAAAGCTCGCCCGAGGTGCTGCTTGTTGATGTAACACATATGGACAAGTCAGTGGTCAACGAATTTAAAAAACGCCTGTTTGATGAGTTTGGTATCCGCAGTCATTTATATGAACACTTGTGGGAATATGAGCAATATGTCAGATTGGCACCGGTGGCAATAGCTGCGCTGAAAGCAATTGGTACAGCTAAAGGCTCGACGGCCATCATTTCTCACGAGTTTATGGGTATGCCCACGGCGCTGGCAGCCATTCTCGAGCCTTCCTACGATTTCAAGACCGTTTTTTATGCTCACGAAGTAGCCACAATGCGCCGCATCACAGAGAGACATTCCGGCCACGATACAATGTTCTATAATGTCATCGACCACGCTGACAAACACAGACTTTACGTCAGTGAAGTGTTCGGTGACCAGAGTTCTTTTTTCAAGCACGCTCTCGTAGAAGCTTCAAAGTATTGCGACAATATTTGCGCGGTAGGCGATTATGTCGTCAGCGAATTGCGGTTTCTGGCACCGGAATTTGAAACCGTTGACGTTAATATAGTTTACAACGGCATACCGGCGTATAAAATCAGCCTTGCAGAGAAACTTGCCTCAAAAGAAAGACTGCAACGGTATTGTGAAAATCTGTTGGGTTATAAGCCGGATTTTGTCTTCACGCATGTTTCAAGAATGGTACAAAGCAAGGGGCTGTGGCGCGATTTGCGTGTGCTTTACACAATGGAAAAAGAGTTCAGGACCCAGGGCAAAACCGGTGTGTTGTTTTTACTCTCTACCGAGGTAACACAGCGGCGCAGCTACGATATCTACAATATGGAATCGGCATACAATTGGCCTGTGGCTCACCGGGAAGGTTTGCCTGACCTTTCCGGCGGAGAGGCAAATTTCTACACGAAAGTGCAGGAATTCAACGCTCGGAGCCGCAATATAAAGGTCATCTTTGTCAACCAGTTTGGGTTTGAGCCAGGAAATTGCGGCAGAAGGATGCCGAAAGATATGGAATTTATGGATATCCACAAGGGCAGCGATGTTGAATTCGGCCAGAGCACTTATGAACCCTTTGGAATCGCCCAGCTCGAGCCGTTGACCTTTGGTGGGATATGCGTTGTCAGCAGTGTGTGCGGATGTGCAGGTTTTGTGCGGGACATAACCGGCGGAGAAAACGTCAAAAATCTTATTATCGCCGACTATACCAACCTGGATAGCCGAAGCTTTCCCGATATCGAGGACCTGCTGCAAATCGACCAGTCGGTACGCAACCAGATAGAAGATAGCGTCAGCGAAAAGGTCGCAATGCAAATATGCTCGCGCTTGTCCAAGAGTGAATCTGAAATTGAAGGTATGATTCAAACAGGCTATGAACTTGCAAAGAATATGAGCTGGGATGTAGTGGTGAAAAACTACCTGTTGGGCAATTTGCAAAAGGCCTTTCGTAAACAGCGCTGCCAGAGCATCTACACAAAAGCATAACCGTACTCTGCATCTTGACGGTTCACTTTTTCCACTTGACCGCTTCTGATATTGCGCTTAAACTGCGTGGTTGTGGGCAGTAGCGGGAAAAAACCAATTATCGGCATTTTAGGTGGAGTCGGCTCAGGCAAAAGTACTGTTGCGGCCGAGTTTGCCAAATTAGGCTGCAAGGTCATTGATGCCGACAGAATTGCACACCAACTGCTTGAGAGAAAGTCTGTGAAGGAAAGGATAATCTCTGTCTTCGGCGAGGATATTCTGGGTCCGGCGGGGAAAATTGACCACAAGAAATTAGCTGATATTGTTTTTGCCGATGCCGACAAGCTCTCATCGCTCAACGATATTGTCCATCGGCTTGTTCTGGCGCGAGCTGAGCAGCTTATAAATCGATATAATCGTCAGAATCAGGTCAAGGCAATCGTGCTGGATATGCCCTTATTGGTGGAAGTCGGCTGGGCCAAGCGGTGCGATAAGCTGATTTTTGTCGATTGCAAACGCCAAATAAGGCTAAAAAGGGCCAAACAGAGGGGTTTTTTTGACGAAAATCAACTAAAAAACAGAGAAAATTTTCAGATTTCTCTGGACAACAAGGCCAGCATCACCGATAATATCATAGATAACAATTCTGGCTTCTCGGCATTAGCCAGGCAAGTCGCTTATGTTTTCTCTCATATTGTGGATAATGGGTGAGCGGGGTTTACTATAAATCGTTCGTGTTAGTGTTGCCCGTTTTTGATATATAAGTTTTATTTCTACATAGGGGCCTCACTTTGCAAAAGATTGCAAAATGGGAACCCTTCAAAGTTCAAATCCTATTGAATTCCTACGGGAAAGTTATTCTGTGGAAGGATAAATTCTCACAAGTGGAAAAGGAGTAATTATGGCTAAGGCTGCTGCAAAAAACGAAAAAACCACAACAAAAAAACGCAGAAACGCAAAGAAAAAGAGCGATGCTGAAGAACAGGTTACCGCCGAACAGGCGAACCCCGAGGTCTCTGAACAACAACAGTCCGACTCGACCGTAACTGCGGTTGAGGAAAGCACCACTGCCGAGATTAAAGAAAAAGCTCAGAGGGACAAAAAGGCCGAAGAAGAATCCATCCATGCCAAATACGAGCGGATTAAAAAGGGCAGCCTGTATTTAACGGATTTGCAGAAACTTACTGTGGCAGAGCTGCACGATATTGCCAAGAACGAGAACATTAAAGAATACAGCGCCCTTAAAAAGCAGGATTTGATTTTCAGGATTCTCAAAGAGCGTATTCGCCAGAACGGGCTAATGTACGGCGAAGGCGTGCTGGAAGTGCTGCCGGACGGCTACGGATTTCTGCGAAATCCGAGTTACAACTATCTTTCCAGCCCGGACGATATTTACGTCTCGCCCTCACAAATCAGGCGTTTTGGCTTGCGAACCGGAAACATTGTATCAGGGCAAATCAGGCCGCCAAAGGATTCGGAGAAGTATTTTGCCCTGCTGCGTGTCGAAGCGATTAACTATGAAAATCCCGACAACCTTGCGGAAAAGGTGGTATTCAGTGACCTGACGCCACTGCATCCAGAAGAGAGGTTTATACTGGAAACCATACCGGAAGAATTAAATATGCGAGTAGTTGATTTGGTAACGCCGGTGGGCAAAGGTCAGCGTGGCCTGATAGTTGCTGCGCCGCGAACCGGCAAGACAATCCTGCTGCAAAAAATTGCAAATTCCATCACTACAAATCATCCCGATGCAAAACTGATAGTGCTGCTGATCGACGAACGTCCCGAAGAAGTCACGGAAATGGAGCGGAAGACCGCTGACGACGTTGAGGTTATAAGCTCTACCTTCGATGAACCCGCCTCCCGCCATTGCCAGATAGCAGAAGTTGTAATCGAAAAGGCAAAGCGACTTGTCGAATACGGCAACGATGTGGTCATTCTATTGGACTCGATAACCCGCCTTGCACGCGCCTATAATACCGAGATGCCACACTCGGGTAAAATCCTGACCGGTGGTGTTGATGCCGGTGCGATGCAGATGCCGAAGAAATTTTTCGGGGCAGCAAGAAATGTTGAGCACGGTGGTTCGCTGACTATCTTCGCAACTGCACTAATTGATACCGGCTCGAAGATGGACGAGGTGATTTTCGAAGAGTTTAAGGCAACCGGAAATATGGAATTGCACCTCGACAGGCGACTTGTTGACAGAAGGACCTGGCCGTCTATTGACATCAGCCGAAGCGGAACCAGAAGGGAAGAATTGCTGCTCGACCCAAAGGAGCTTCAGCTTGTATATCGGCTGCGAAGGGTACTTAGCGACCTGAATCCGATTGAGGCAATTGAACTGCTCAAAGGCAGGCTTACCAAGTGCCGAACCAATGCAGAGTTCCTGATGACAATGAACCTCGATTAATCCCCACTGCCACAAGGGCTGCAAAAAATTTCTCCAGCGCTTTTTTGTCCGCCCGGTGGTTAAGTGAAGAAAGATTTGTATATGAATTTGGCGATATAAGAGGTAAAAAGGCCTACAAGCAGCGCGTGGGCAAATATATCTGCTCGTATCAATACAAACCAACAGTGACGGCTAATGTGCAAAGACAACAGCACGGCTCGAAAAACCATTTCGGACAGAATAAACAAAACGGCGAAAATACTGAGGGGGTTTAATGAAACGGCCGTGTGAAAATCTCCCCGCAGAAGCACCCCTACTGCCCTTGTTCCTCCACACAACGGACACGGCTTGCCCGACAGTTCTCGATATGGACACACTCCCCATACCGCTGGGAAGCATTTTTCAAACACCGGCGACAGAAAAGGCAGTGCCAGCAAATAGAGCACCAAGGCCAATATGACCCAGTTTACAGTCCTGTACGTTTGGCGCTCGGAATCTTTATTACTCGGTCGGCTGTACAATAGTAACATTAGCATCTTCGACAGCTTCTTCTATCGACTCTATCACGGTGGGTGCACCAGCAGCGATTACAAGCGTCCACAAAAGAATTACGACAATTGCTGCTGCGTTGAGCACAATTCCAGCCGTACCTTTTCCCTTCGGCTCCTGTTTCTTTGACTTTTGTTTCACATCAACAATGCCAAGAATAAGCCCAACTATCGCTGGAATAACGGCAAAGTAATTACAAAGGGGAATAAACCCAAGAACCACAGCAACAATTCCAATAATCATAGCCGCTAAACCCATAACACAACTCCTTTCGCTTTAACTATATTTCTCAATATCCTATAAGGGCATTACACTAAGGGTCAAACCGCCGTTGATTAAGATAGTCAATCCCTCAGATAGTCGATGACTATACGTGGCTCTGGAGCCAAATGCAAGATAATGTTTGAAAAATTTCTTAAAAAGTCGGGAAATATGTAACATCTTAAACCTCCGTAACCGGCGGGAAAGACTCATAAGGATAAGATGTCTGCTGAACCAAATTGTTGACTTTACATTATTGTTTGGTTCTGTTAGTATAATATTTCAGTATTGTATTTTTGCCGGAATTTTTTGTAGGCAATTATCTAAGTCGAGTAGGTTATGGGCGAACAACTCTCGAAAGTTTATGAGCCTAAAACAACAGAGAGCCAGGCAAACGAAATCTGGTTTTCGCACCCGTATTTTCACGCTGAAGCTTTGGGCGAAAGCAAGGACCAAAAGTCTTATACAATCGTGATTCCGCCGCCTAACGTAACGGCACCCCTGCACCTTGGTCATGCGTTGAATAACACATTGCAGGACATCCTGATTCGGTTTCGTCGGATGCAGAAGTACAACACGCTGTGGCTGCCGGGCACCGACCACGCCGGCATCGCCACCCAGACGGTCGTTGAAAAAGGGATTCTCTCAGAGCAGGGCAAGCGGCGGACGGACTTTGCGCGCGAGGACTTCGTCGCCCGCGTGCAGGCCTGGAAAGACGAATATGAAGCCCAGATTATCAATCAATTGAAAGCAATGGGTTGTTCATGTGACTGGCAGCGAACACGCTTCACGATGGATGAGGTATGCGCGAAAGCTGTAAGGGCTGCCTTTTTCAAGCTGTTCAAGGATGGACTTATCTATCGAGGCAAGCGGCTGGTCAACTGGGACCCGGCTACGCAGACCGTACTGGCCGATGATGAGGTTGAACATGAAACGGTACAGGGACATTTCTGGTATTTGCGCTATCCTCTTGTCGAGCCGGTTGATGTGGTGGGAGAACGGCTTGAGTATGTTACCGTCGCCACGACGCGGCCGGAGACAATGCTCGGCGATACAGCCGTTGCGATGAACCCGGCAGATGGGCGTGCTGAATACCTGCTTGGCAAAAAGGTTCGCCTTCCAATCGTAGGTCGCATCATCCCCATCATAGCGGATGAGCATGTCGTTTTGCCTGACCCTGAAAGTGAAGATGAAAAGGCAAAGTTTTCTACTGGCTTCCTGAAAGTTACACCGGCCCACGACCCGGATGACTGGGAAATTGGCCAGCGGCATAATCTGGATGTGATAAATGTGATGGCACCAGACGGTTCAATCAGTGATAAATACGGTTGGGCGGACTGGGAAGATATTAAAAATCCCGATGTTGAAAATCTTATCGGTATGGACCGGTTTGAGGCACGTGAAGCCATCGTTGAATGGTTCCGCCAGGAAAATCTCCTTGAGGATGTCCGTGAGTATGCTCATGAAGTCGGTCACAGTTATCGCAGCCACGTTCCGATTGAGCCGTATCTGTCCGACCAATGGTATATCGCGGTCAAAAAGCCAATTGAGCACTTAAAGGGAAAATTTGGCCAGGGCCTTATAGAAGGAACGGATGTGCCGGTAAATTCCCTGGCCGGTCTTGCCCTTAAGCCATCGCTTGATGGTCGGCTGAAATTCATCCCTGACCGTTATGCCAGAACCTATCAAAGCTGGCTGGAGAATCTACGCGACTGGCCTATAAGCCGACAGCTCTGGTGGGGACACAGGATTCCAATTTGGTATTGTCAGGGATGCGGTCATACCAATAGCGGTATGGAAGACCCGAGAAGCTGTGAAAAGTGTGGTTCTGGTGATTTACTTCAGGACCCGGATGTTCTGGATACGTGGTTTAGTTCGGCTCTTTGGCCTTTCAGTACGATGGGCTGGCCGGATGATACGCCGGAAATGAAAACATTCTATCCGGGCAATGTACTTTGTACTGCACGCGAAATTATAACCTTATGGGTGTCGCGTATGTTGATGATGGGACAGTACTGTGCCGGCGATATTCCGTTCAGTGATGTGTACATCCACGCGATGATACAGGACAGCGAAGGCCGCAAGATGTCCAAGAGCTTAGGCAACGGCATTGACCCGTTGGTGGCTATCGACAGTCATGGGGCTGACGCAATGCGATTTACATTGGCCAGTATGACCACTGATACACAGGATATTCGAATGCCGGTGGTGTCGATGACACTACCGGATGGGCGCCAGGCAAATACGTCTCCGAAGTTTGACATAGGCCGAAATTTCTGTAACAAGCTCTGGAACGCCTCGCGTTTTGCCTTGATGAATCTTGAGGGTATTGACCCTGCTGAATTCGATCCTGACAAAATGGATATTACCGACAGGTGGATTCTTTCGCGATTGGCTAACACTATTGCCGAGGTTACAGAGTCTCTGGATAATTTCAAATACAGTGAGCCGTTATCAAGCTTGTACAGATTTTTCTGGAACGATTTTTGTGACTGGTATCTGGAGTGGGTTAAACCGAGAATGCAGGATGAGCAGAAAAAGCCGATTGCTCAAAACATTTTAGCCTTTGTGCTGGACCAGACTCTGCGCCTATTGCATCCGTTCGTGCCTTTCATCACTGAAGGGATATTCCAAAAACTAAACGAGATCGCACAAGTGAGGAAACTTGAGGGCTTAGCCGTGGCCAAGAAAGCAGAGGCACTGGTTATTGCCCAGTGGCCGGAAAAGCTTGATCACTTAGTGAATAAGAATGTCGAAAAACGAGTTTCAACTGACCAAAGCGTGGTTCGAGCGGTTAGAGACATTAAGGGTCTGTCTATCACCCCTGCTCCAGCAACCGTAACGGCTTCGGTGAACGCCCCCAAGGTGCTTGTCAGTGACTTGCAAGACGATGCTGATCTGATTTCTCATATGGCAGGTATTAAGCAATTTACAACAGGACATGATATTGAAAAACCTAAGAACGCTGCTACTGCAATAGTGGATGAAATGCAGATTTACGTTCACGATGTGATTGACCCTGAGGCTGAGCGAGCCAGGTTTGAGAAGCAAAAGGAGCAAATCGAAAAAGCTAAAAAAGCGGTAGAGGCTAAGCTGGCCAATGAAGATTTTATTGCCAAGGCCAAACCGGAAGTAGTGGCCCGCGCCAGAGAGAAGCTGGCCCAGATTCAGGAGCAATTAGAGACCGTTGAAAAACACCTTTCGGAATTGGAGAATGAATAGTGGATTATAAGTGCATAACAGCGCAAGGGAACTTATGACTTGTGCACTTATGCCTTATGCACTTTGTTAGTAAAGGTGGTGCCAAAGATGGATGTAGAAGTCGAATTGTCACGTATAATCATTAACGAAGCATCCGACCAACAGATAATTGTCTTAAAAGAGCGTCACGGACAGCGAAGTTTCCCCATCGTCATCGGCATAGTTGAAATTTTTGCAATCGACCGCCGGCTAAAAGGCATCAAGCCGCCGCGCCCTATGACGCACGATTTACTGGGCAGTGTGGTCGAAAATCTCGGTGCCAAGATAGAAAAGATAGTTATAAATGACTTGCGCAATCATACCTTCTATGCAAAGATACACTTAAGTTCGAACGGGCGAACTGTCAAAATTGACTCCCGCCCTTCCGATGCGATTGCACTGGGCGTGGCGTCAAACACCCCTATTTATGTTGCCGAGCACGTCTTTGAGAAGACCGGCCAGTAGAAAGACTTGAAATAATCATCAGTCCGACGGCAATGCAGAGCATACTGTCTGCGATATTGAACGCCGGCCAGTGTCTGCCCTGCCAGTACACAACATCGATAAAGTCCCGCACCCGACCATCATTAAAAATTCTATCCCAAAGATTGCCACAAACACCGGCAGCAAAAAGCCCGAGAGCAACGTGCACCAATTTCTGCTTAGTTCCGCCGAGAAGAAAAACCACAAAGATTACCGTTAACGCAATGACTGAGACTGCTACCAATAAGTAACGCTGGCCAGCGGCTATTCCAAAAGCGGCGCCGGTGTTCTCTGCCATTACCAATTGCAAAAAACCATCTATAATTGAAAATCTATGGTCAGGCTGTCGTTCCAACCAACCGAATACAGCACTCTTGCTCGATAAATCCAGTGCTGTACCAAATACCGCTATGGACCAAAAGATAATATGTGCTTTCAATCCCGGCAGCTTTATCTCAGCTATCCGGAACAAAAAAGGCCGACCCAAAGCCGGCCGGGCATTACTTTCTTCCTTCTTCAACTCGCCCACGCCTCAAAAATCTGCCCCAAACTACCTACTTTGAATACATTCGTATATATCTAAGCAACCTCTCACGATTAGATTGATCGGGCTTGATGTCCAGAGATATCTGCCACTGCCGAATTGCCTTTTTCCTTAGCTCCGTCTTTAGCACCTCATCTTTATTATCCTTATCAATTCCCCTTACCATATAGGCAACTCCCAGAGCCCTATGTGCTTCCCAATCATTATCATTTACCTCAATCGCTCTGCTGTAGCTTTCTATTGCTTTGTCCGAATCACCAACTCGCAGATAACAATATCCAAGATATTGATAAATGTTGCCGTTACCAGACATTTCCAGCACGCGTTCGTAGGAGCGAACAGCCCGGTCATAATTTTCTTGTGATTTATAAATATCGCCAAGCGCCTTCTGGACTTCACTTACATTAGGGTCAATCTGTTCGGCTCGTTCACCATATATCAAAGCACTGTTATAGTCCTTGATTTCATAATAACATTTGGCAGTATTAATATGCGCATCCAGATGCTCGGGCTCGAGTTCACAGGCTCTGGCGTATGCCTTGACCGCCTGTGTGAATTTTTTCATAACCTGGTAAACCCGCCCAAGATTGAAATAATCCCTGAAAGACCACGGATTCAGCTCTGTTGCCTTTTCGTAAGAATCAGCGCTTTTTTCATAATCGTTTATTTCCTGGTAAATCTCACCAAGCAGGGAATAAGCCAATGAGAAACGTTTGTTTAATTCTGCAGCTGAGTTGAGCTTTTCTATGGCCTTTTCATTCTCATCGATTTCGGCGAGCATTACAGCATCGACATACAAATTGACCGCCTTTTGCTGCTGGCCACAGCCGGCAGAAAACAACAAAGTGTAAATTAAAAAGTAGAAAGTAAAAAGTAAAAAGCAATTCGGTTTTGCCTTTTGCCTTTTGCCTTTTGCCTTTACGCTACTGGTGCTATTAGGCACGTTTTGCCCCTTCTGATATAGTATAATCACGCAATTTTCAGTTGGTGACCAAAATTATACTATCTTAATTCTATCAGTTATCAGGCTTGTTGTCAAAGAGCTTTAACGGCAGATAGATTTTTTGTTTTGGAGGGTTTTTTTCTAAGTGTTTGACATATTTAACGCAGCTTTATACTATATTTGGCGTGCGTGAGGCGTGATGCGTGTTGCGAAAGAAGAAAAAGCGCACGATGCAATACGATATACGCAATGGGATAAAGGTCTTTATTTTATGGCGAAACAAAAAGCAATCCGCCCCCAAAAAAGAACACAACAAAGTGCTTTTTCGGTGCGGGACAAG
>Ga0114919_10003591_pt1 | contig 12487 bp, 15 predicted proteins | sample BlataG_FD_88682 | JGI IMG/M metagenome (GOLD analysis project Ga0114919, IMG submission 88682) | Deep subsurface microbial communities from Black Sea to uncover new lineages of life (NeLLi) - Black_00105 metaG | ecosystem: Environmental > Aquatic > Marine > Oceanic > Sediment | place: Atlantic... | reverse complement strand
CCACCGAATAACGATGGAACAGACGAGGCTGTCGAACCCACTCCTCGTCTAATCGATTCTCATCAACGCCAATGTCCAACTCTACGTCCGTTAACTTCACCTTGCTCATAACAGCACCTCTTTCTCTTTCTCGTCTATCTTGTCCTCAACAAACTTTTCAGCCCACGCCCAAGCTTTTTCTACTCCGTCTGGAGTGCTCCCACAAATCACCTCCACCCCAACCTCGAACTTGGTAGACTCGTAATTGCCCATGTTCAAAGTCCGGCCTTTGAAATACTTGATCTTTACAGTTTCTCTGCTCATAAGTCCAGTCCTATAATCAAGCCCACAAACTCCATGTCCCTTCCTGGAATCTGAACACAAGCCGGAAAGCTTGAGCTACCTCATTCCCCAAATCCGACCGCTGATAAATCACATTATACAACTCATCCAACGCCAAATCCCCGTTGACCAACTCTCCAGCTTGCCGATAAGAACCCGTAAGCAAAGTAAACATTATCTATCACCCCTCCCTTTCTACTTTATTATACGCCTCAGTCTTCGCCTCTAACAATTTCCCAACACGCAGCCGTCAAGCCCGGCTTTCCAATGTCGTATAACGGGTCTCTCAAAGCATCGATTACAACATAAGCCTTCCCAGCCATCTTCCCTCCACCCAGCAACACACTTTGAAAATAAGCCAAAAGCATTCGACGAACTCCTTCAGCATCATCGTCTAAGTCCTTCAACAATCCAGCTACCTCCGGCCATTTCGCATTAGGCTTCATAAGCAACCGTGCCAACTGAATAGCCTGAGATTTGAAATCCGCCTTGGATATCGCATCCAACTGATCCTCTTCCGCCTCCAGCCCTACTATCTGATTCAACAACACCAACGCCTTTCTAGCTCCTCCCTCGGCATGATCAATAATTTTATCACGAACCTCCTCCGTTAGTTTGAACTCTTCCTTCTCGGCCGTATCGTTCAACAGCTTCTCCATCGACTTGTTATCCAACGATCGCAACTTCACTTCCGTGCATCGAGTGATGATTGTCTTCTTCAACTTCTGCGGATCAGTCGTACAGAGCATGAAGTAAACGTGAGAAGGAGTATCCTCAAGGATTTTCAAGAAGGAATCCATCGCATTCTTAGTCAGCTCAGAAACTTCGTCCAGCAAATACACCCGACAATTCCCAGCCATTGGAGCTAGATTCATCCTACTACGAATGTCGCGAATCATGTCAATCCCTCGAAAGTCCGCTACATTCAACTCATAAAAGTCCGAATCACCACAACCTAATTTCTTTCTCAAAATACGTGCTAAAGTTGTTTTGCCCGTACCACTCGGGCCAACGAGTAGCAAAGCATGTGGAATCCGTTTGCTCTTCCACATCTCCCACAGCATTCTCGTAGCTGCTTCCTGTCCTAGAACATCCTTGAGTTTCTTAGGCCGATGCTTTCTATAAAGTTCTTCGGATGACTGACTCATAAATCAAACCCCTTCCTCGCTTTCCTCTTCTTTAATGACTTCAAATTCCGAACAGCTTGCCTATAATACGATCCCTTCAAATCGACCCCAATTGCCCTTCTATCATTCTTCACGGCTACATAAACCTCAGAACCCACCCCCATAAAAGGCGTAAACACAATATCCCCTTCGGCACTCCACAAAACGATGCAACGTTCAATTACTCCCAATTGCAACGGACAAACGTGCTTCTCATCGTCGCCCTCTCGGGCTGTCTTGAAAGGCAATACATCCGTCTGGTGAATGTCAAACCACACCGGACTGGCATACTGTTGCCAAATCCAATGCGATCGTTTGTTCTTCTTCTGATCTCCTTTCCAGCCAATCCATCTATTCAACTCAACAGGCACCTTCCGTAAACCGTGATATTCAGTAAGTCCACATGGATGGGCGATAGGTTTCGGATTCTCCCCCTTCTTTCTAAACAACAAAATCCAATCAGCAGCTCCAGTCCGACAAGTAGCTGAATCAGATACAATCTGTTTATGAGCCAAACTTGTAGTCTTTGTCCTCATAAACGTTACCAACGGATCTTTCCAAATACAAACCCTCCCATGATAAACAAAGCCCTGCTCAACAAAATGACGTGATAAATCTCCAGGAAAATCATACTGTGCAATGTAACCACTGTCCTGCTTATGAATAGGCAAATCCATACAATGAACAGCGACAACCCTGCCTGGCATCATAAGTCGAAGCAGCTCACGGGTAACAAAACCAAAGTGCTCAAAAAACTCCTCGGCTGTCTGACAATTTCCCATATCCTCTAAATCTTCAGAGTAGCAATAAAGATTCATAAACGGCGGAGAGAATACACTAAAACCCACCGAAGCAGTGGGAAGTTTCTTCATCACTTCAACACAGTCCCCACGATAGATTGCAAACTGCTTTGTTATCAAATGCCGCTCATCAGCCATTCTGGCACCTCCACTTCAAACCCGCCATTACCATCCTCTGCCTTGTCTCGTTTCTTAACAGTCCGATTCAAAACACCAACAAGATTTGCATACATATTAACAGCCAACTTCTCCTTTCTAAGCATGTTCTTCAAAACTCTACTCTCACCTTCACTAGTCACAATCCGCACTAAAACCTCTCTCTTCTGACCAAACCTCCAGCAACGACGAACCGCCTGATAATACTGTTCCCAGCTATGAGATGGAAAAAGTGACATGTCCGAACAATGCTGCCAGTTGAGCCCAAACCCACCAATCCTAGGCTTTGTTACCAATACTCGAATCCTACCTTTGCCAAAATCCTCAAGACGACTTTCCTTCTCATCATCCGTATTAGCACCAGCCACTTGAACAGCATCAGGAATGAGCTTCTCAAGTAAGTCTCCTTCCGCATTCAAATGACACCAAACAACAAAAGGTCTATCCTTTGATACAAGTTCTGCTACCTTCTCACAACGGGCATTCAATGTCGCTCGACGCTCCTTTCTTTGTTCCGCCAAAGTCGTCGCCTCCGGAAGAAAGAAGCCCCGTCGCCCACGAGGACTTCCAACTACCCACTGACTCATTGACATCTCAGGCAGAATGAAATCACCATCCTCATAACCCAAATCAGAAGGAGTTCTAATTGCTCTAGCCCACGCACCAACCCACTCCCAAAATGATTCTCTGGCGTGTCCTTTCAACCTATAATTATGAGTAGTAATAATATTGCTTACTTCGTCCTCATCAAATGCGAAGAAAGTTCTCAACATCTGATTTCGACCCATCTCACCGCAAATTTCAGAAGAGTTGCCCAACTCTACCCAATCATTAGGAGCAGGTGTTGCTGAACCCAAAAGACAATATTGCACCTTACTCAAAAACTCCGTAATCTGCCTACGATACTTTCCTCCAAATGATTTGAGTATTGAACTCTCATCAAGATAGACTCCAGCAAAATCTCTAGGATTGAAAAACTTCAACCGCTCATAGTTAACAACGTTTATACCACGATGAACTTCACCTTGAGGAGAACGCCTAACTCGTATATCAAACTTCTCCCCTTCCCGAACAAACTGATAAGACACGGCTAATGGAGTAAGAATCAAAACCGGCTTGTTCGTCTTCCTGACGACGTTCTTAGCCCACACTAAGGACATTGGCGTTTTCCCAAGACCACAGTCTGCAAACAAAGCAGCTCTTCCCTTCCGAATTGCCCAATCAACAAGATGACTCTGAAAATCAAAAAGGAAATCAGGCATCCAGATCGGAGGGAATCCAGATTGACACTCCCTCTGTCGTTTACCTTTCAAAAACTTCTGATACGCTGAAGCGCTCATATGGCAAACTCCCTTTTCTCAAACCAATTTGTCTTAGCAATCTCACAGTCTACTTCCAGAGGAGTAATAATCCACGGCCAAGCCTCCCTAACGTCTCTCGTCATCACTTGCTTTGCCTTGACTAAATAGTCATCCAACTCGTCTCGGTGTATATCAGCCACAATGCTATCGTGAATCTGTCCTATTATACAACTTCGCATCTTCTCTTTCTTCATCCACTTCACAAGCCTTATCAAGCTCCAAAGCAAGCAGTGAAATGCTGGTCCTTGAATAGGAAAGTTCATTAACTCATTACGAGTAAACACCCCCGCCATTACGAAGCCTGTCATCAACCGAAACCAACCTCGCTTCCGATACTTGTTCCACCACTCCGTTCGACGCTCTGCCCAATCAGGAAACATCTTCAGCAATTCTTTCTCAACCCACTGAATATGATTCTCAAAGGCATGCGGTCCTTTGATTCCCCTTGACTTCAGATGTTCATACAGCCCCGTCCCTTGCTTTGTCTTCAGATCCCCACTCTCAATAGCGCTCCAAAGGTTCTTCGCACAATTGACATAGTAACTACCGTACAACTCGGGAAAGACAAACTGATTCTTAGCGTAAAACCTAGAATCTTTCGTCACTTCGCCCAACGCCAACTTGTAACACTCCATCGCTATGTCACGGTGAATATCCTTATTCGAATCGGAAGCGTACTCCACCATGGCAGAATCCTTCCAAAAGCAAGCACAAACTCTGAACTCCAACGCCCCATAATCTATCTCCACCAAAACATGACCGTCACGAGGAATGAAGCAACTACGAATTGCCTTCCCTATCATGGGATCACGGATGGGGATATTCTGAAAGTTGGGAGTATCAGATTGTCCCCTATGAGTTCTGGCTAAGTGAACGTTGAAAGACGGACGAAGAATCCCGTCCACCACCTCCCTTTTGACTCCGTGAAGATAAGTACCACGAAGTTTCTTCAACTTCTCCATCCGCAAGTAGTCTTTAACAAAAGGCAAATCCAACTCCTCCAAAGCCTTCTCATCAGTCTTCGCTCTTCCTGTCTTCGTTCTTCTCTTTGTCTCATATCCCAAGTTCTCAAACAGTACTTTGCCCAACTGAACACGGCTTCCTAAACTCGTCTTAAGTCCGAATTCCTTTTTCCAGTCTTTGAAGATATCATCTTCCTTTAGCTTTCGCTCCAACTTCTCGATTCGTTCGGAAGCTTTATTGATAGTACGATCCAGACGTTCCGTGTCGATCCTCATCCCGTGAGACTCCACCTCAGCCAAGGCCAGACTTCCTTCATGTAGGAGCTTATAGGCATTCAGCGTCGTTGGTTTTATCTTCATCCCGCCTCTCGATGATTGCTACAACAGGCCAATGTGTTGGCACGTTCTGTCAGGCCCCGGCTGGGCGAGGTCATGAAGATGTATCTGGTGACTCTCGCTTTGGCTCTTGCGGAGCATACCGCAACTGGAGCGTCCCCTCATTGCGCTTGGTGACAACCAGCCGCACTTTCTCGGAGGACGACACCGTCGTGCTGTTTTGGGGAACGTTGACCTTCTCCGCACTAACGTACTGCTGACCGCCGCCTATGGCGGATGACGTTTCGCTATTCCTCTCCATCATCTCCGTGTTTCTCCGGTTCAAGGCCGATATAGTTCTTCAGGAGTTCATTGGCTGTTGATTCGATCTCAGCAATGGGTCTCTCAAGCCAAGACACCCTACAATACTGCACATCCTTAATCAACTTCCTAGCTTCCTCTTCTCCCATCCAATCAATTCCAAAATCATCTTCGCTTTCATTCTGATGTCCCACTAACTCACTCCCTCTGACTTGATTCGATTCGAACGTAAGTAACGTCTCAGTTCCCTCATGAACGTTTGATCCGCATACCATTCCAAGCGCTCTACCGGAACGTGATCTATCTCTCTCCCCAGATACTCACCGAACGGCATTGGCTTACGGCCGAACTTCCTAGACTCATCATCCGTCATCTTATCTTTCAACTTCCTTGGCTCCTCCTCGTCCCCAAAACCTACTCGCTTTCTCAACTCCTCCCAAAACCTAGAAGGATCGTCGAATGATTGAGCCGTTTCCAACACCAACTCGAAGATTTCCACGGCTGCCATTCTCTGGGCTTTGTTATCCTCTATCACAACTCAACTCCCATTTGTTTCGTTTGTCTCTCCATTATTTTGTACTCCAGAATAGCATCCATTCCATTATACAAAAGCACTTCATTCAAAGACACTTCCTTGATTCGATTCGCTTGCCCCGGCTTAGTAGACTGAAGATACGACTTGATATGACTGTCGTAATCGCCTTGACCCAATCGAACGAACGACTGAAACGAAACGGACGTGATTCCTTTACGGTTATCCAAAGCATGAGCTGCTATCATCGTGTCCCACGCCCAGTTCTTTACTCCGTGTCCAAACTCTTTCTTCGTCCACCGCTGCTCAAATTTCATGTTAGCCGCTATCTTCTTCAACTTACTTCGTAGTATTCCATGAACAGCCTTCACTGCTTCTCCCACCCACGGACAGGCGATCGTCCTCTTCCCATTACTGATAGCACAAGACCATATCTCAGCATCGGAAGCATCCGGCTTGAGATGAGTTGTCTCGTAATCAAAAGCTATGGGAAAGCCATGAGTCCTGATCTCATTGACAGCAGTAGCAGCACGAGCAGGATCTAAGATGACTTCAACCTTGGAAGAATAATCAGGCAAAGTCTTCCACGGCCGCTTCGACAAATCAAAGGCTTGACGTAAATGCTCACCGAACCAAAAAGAGAGAACCTCATTATTCTCTCGTAACAGATAGGAAGGATGATAGGTAGGACAAACCCAAGCATTCAATTCCTGACTTGGTATCCGCCAACCTGCCCAACGAGTAATCCCTCCGGGCTTCTCCTTCCAAAGATTTCCTATTAGACTTTCAACAGCAACTCCACCGAGCAAAATAATTACCTTCGGCTTGAGTTCCTTTATCGTCCTGAGAAGATTCGGACGACAACAAAGAACGCGTTTGCTGTCTGGTTTCTTATTTTGAGGATAGCAAATCAGAGCGTTGGTCTTCCAACAATCCCCATCTAAGCTGACATCCAATCCTCTCAGAATCCCTCTAAGAAACTGACCACTCTTTCCTATAAGCTGAGTGTTTCTCTTATCTTCATCTCTTCCAGGAGCCTCGGCGACAACTAGAATTCCTCGACGTCCCTTTCCAGTAACAGGCATCCTAGAACTCTTGCAGCCTTTCGACAAACCACAACTGCCACACTTAGGAAGAGAGAACGACTGTATCGACTTGTCCGACCAACTACCATCGATAAGCGATCCAAACATGAGAACTCCCTAGTCCGTTCACTCCTCAGAAATGTCGTTTAAGTCTTCCCTAATACAATCCAACATTTTATAACACTTCGCCAAGATTTTATCCTGCCAAGGCTCCCCCCTACCTTTCTTCCACTCACTCCCTCCAATCGTTACTTCATATTTATGGCCAGTCCCTACAGGTTCCACAACAGCTCGCATATTCCAGTTCTCAGCCACATACACCCGAATCATTACCTGTGAATTCATTTCATTTCTCCCCACATAAATCACAAAACAACAAATCATTCATCGCCAGGTTCCTCCGCCAATCCCATGCAACTGACGTAGATAAAACTGCCTCCGGCAATCTTCAATCTACTCTCTCCAACAATGCACTTATCAGACTTCTTACTCATATCCATAAGCAATCGTGGAGAAACACTGAACTCCATCGGCTCTCCATCATATTCTACTTTGCTTCGTTCTTCATACCATCCAGAAGCCCCCTCACCTCGCAGTCGAAGGCGTCCTTTCTTCAATCCAACGAACATCATACTATCAAGATCACTCTCACTCAAGAAAACCTCTGCCTTACTCACGGCATCAGCAAGACCGGCTGGAAAACGCATTTCAGAACCATCAACCTCTAGCAACTCATCCAATGATGGATACTCCTCCGCGAAAGTACGACAGGACAAAATCAATCCAGACTCATTACAAAAGTGAAACCAAGCATCAGTCTCGGATACTTTGACGGCTCGCATCTGAGAGACGTGCTTGATTGCCTCTCGTTTGATGAGCACCGAACGAGTAACAGGAACCTTGATAGGATATCTAGCCAACTGGTAGACGTCGCAAGCCTCCAAATACTCCGATGTAATGTGAACGCAAGACAAGAGAGATTGACTCTCATCCGTGCTTGCACACGACACCACCACACCAATCGCCTCCTGGAAATTCTCCGGCAGCTTCCTCCACTTCTTCGGAGACTCTAGACTATCAAGAGGCAAGAGAACTTCCTCAACTCTTCTGATACCTGAACGTCGATTCTTCCCTGCTTTAATCTTTAACTCTTCCTCTGTCTGTTGAATATCCAACTCCTCCTCCGACAGCTTTCTCAGTAAGGCCAATAAAGGAGTAGCTTGCACTACTCCTGTAATTCCAAAGTCAGCAGACTTTCGACAAGCAACTTCATCATTGAAAGTAATCACCTCGCCGTCTTGAAAGGCAAAGCAATTGGATTGTTCAATGAGTGCCCTAGTTGCTAAGCCTGCAGAAACCTCTTCCAAGGTCCGAAGGAGTTCTGTTCTTCTTATCTTCATTACGTTCTCCCATTCTTAGATTTGTTTTGAAAAAGTGCTGGAAGTATTGCATATGGACCTACTAACTTCGTTCCGCAATAACTCCCAGCACTCTATTATACCACCTACTTACTCCTCACCACGATCAACGTCCAAGCCGCCAAGTCTCGGCTCCTCCGTTTTCTTAACCTTCAAATCCTTCCCCGAGACTTTCTCCTCCTGACACCAAGCCTGCCACGCCTTAATCCACGGTCCGACAATCTCCTTATCCCTATCACGCGAACCGCCTCGCTCAAGCTGTCGAGTGTAAAGCTGCCGCAGCTCGTAGATCGGATCGCCTTTCTTCAGATCCTCACCAGCCGCGAACTGAACAACGAAATCCTGAGCCTGCTCTATAACATCGGCAGACTCATCCTCACTCTCGTTGCTCATCAAATAAAGCAGGCCAGCAACAGTCGAAGCCGGTAGATACATACTGATACGACGTTCCTTCCCAGCATCCTCACCGAAAGCGAACGTCACGGCATCAACGATGGTCGGATGCTCTTCCAGAAAATCCAGCATCTCACTATTGGGAAAATGAGGAGCGTCGGAAACAGTCTTGCCGCCACATCGCAGCCACACCAAGCGAGTAGCATGGGCAAGCTGCTTGGTCAACTTCGCCTGCTGACGTTCGGTGTACTCACCTTCGATCTGCCGACGACGAAAAAGAACATCACCACCCGATCGCTTCTGTCCAAGATCCACACTATCAGCAGAAGCTGGATCAACTCCAGTAACGAGAATGCAATCAAGTCCGATCTTCGCCTTGCCTAGTTTTTTTAGCTCCTGATTAGCGAAGACAAAACCGACGAGGCGGTGAGCACCAGATACGATAAAACCACTCCAGTCAACAGAAATAGTTTCACTGTTCAAACCCCGCCACTTGCCTCTCAGAATCTCTGACATATAACGCTTGGCAAGAGACGTTCGGAAGGGACGATTCGCAGCATTATTGTCAAGCCGAACGCGGGTCTTCAGCATGTCCTTGAACGAGCCATCCGCCTTCTTATCCAATAATTCCCAGCCTAGAATTGCCTTGGCTTCATCAAGTGTTAGTTGATTATCTCCAGCCTTCACCTCTACCTTGAATGTCTTATCTACAATCCTTTGCTTAGGCTTAGGCTTAGGCTTCGACTTTGCCTTCGGCTCCTCGATCTTCTTTGGCCGACCTCGCTTCTTCTTCGGCTTGTCAACCACTTCCGATTCTTCAGTCTTGGTTTTGGGAGGACGTCCGCGTTTCTTTTTTGGTTTCTCCGGTTCAATTGGAACAGTCTCATCCTCCGCTTGTGCTTCCTCCTCTTCTAATTCTTCTTCATCAGGCTCTTCTTCCTCCTCTTCCTCTTCTTCTTCATCAGGCTCTTCTTCCTCCTCTTCCTCTTCTTCGTCACCTTCCCACAAATCCTCCTCTTCAGCTTCGCCAGTTTCCTCCTCCTCCAATTCAGCGTCCTCCTCTACTTCCTGTTCTTCCTCCTCCGATTCCACCTCGGCCTTTACTGGTTCGGGGCGTTCCATCACAACATCAATCTCATCTCCAGCTTCTCCAGCCGCGACGACTGCTTTCAATAGCTTGCCAACCTCCTCATCCTTCAACTCAAAACCCTCTTCGACAATCTCGTGCAGACCTCGAAGTTGATGGCGAATCTTTTTCCTCGACCACTTGACAGCGGACTTAAAATCCATTGCACGCATCAGGACCACGGCGTCGTCGCGAAACACTTCCAGCCTGTTCTTCTTAGCCATTTCCAATCTCCTAAGTGGTGAAAACAAAAAACGTCTGTGAGGCCCTGTAATCGACTCTATTCTAATCAAGTCAAATCATACCAGACAACCCCATAAGTCGCGTTAGACGGGCTGCTAGGGACCTTTAACTAAGGATCTAGGGATTCGGGGCAAACACCACTACGGGCCGCCACAGGCCCGCAGACCCAGCCTCAGCCGGATTTCTTTCTGCTCGGCCGTTACCCTTGGGGGGGTCTGCAGTTTCGGTACGATGAACTCATCGCCGCAGTCGGGGCACGTTATCAGGTCGCCCGGCTTGATCAGCGGATCGGCCAGCAAGGTCTTGCACGCCGGACAGAGAGGAGTCAGGGCGGCATGCATTCCCTTGAGAGCTGCAGGGGCCGCACTGCCGCAAGCCTGACAACGCCAGCCACCGACGCGGATTGCGAGCCAAAGCCAAACAGGCAACCAGAAACCGCAGAGGAAGATGGTAATCAGCAGGTGCAAAACGTGGTTGACGCCTTGGCGGTAATGAAGCGTGCTTTTGCGACACTTCGGGCAATGCTTGTGTGTCTGGTCGTAGACACCCATGGTCGGTCCCCCTGTGCCACTTGCTCCCTGGACGATCCTCGACTTCCACCTGAAAAACGCTCGTCTGCTGTATTATACTGAGCAAACCAAAAACTACGAGGGAATTCTCAATCTCAAAAACACGACACCATTGCAGGATTCGCCAACGCCAAACAACCAACGACGTATATCACTCTGGTTTCCGAGAACTCCCCTTCCCTCAAGTCAATCCAATTCAGGCGGCAGAGTCCTTTTTCTTTCTCCTCATCCTCAACGCTGATCCCAATCATCCCAGTCACGTGATCGTGTTTACGACGATCCTCCGAGAAGTTCTGACGTCTAAGCAAATGACTTTGATAACTTCTAGCATCAGCTTGCGTGGCTGTAAGAACAAGACAATGCATTTTCTGAGACAAAGCCCGCAGTCTTCTCCACGTATCGTTAGTCTGATCCCGCACATCACGTCGGCTGTCTTCAGGAGCCAAGATATCCGCGTAATCTATTACGATCAAGTCTGCTGTCCAACCTTGCTCATCCTCACGTTCCCATCCAGCCAACACTCCTTCAATCCCTGACACCGGAATGCTATTATTCAAATGACAGCTCAGTCGCAACAACGGCCGACTAGTCTTGGAAATTCTCACGATTCTCTCGCAAGCCTTCCATGCCTTCCGCCAACTCAAACCCCTTGAGAAGTACTTACTCTTGTACTTGATACTGGGCTTCCCAATCCCCTCCCGCTTTATCGCAACGGGCTTCCGAACCAACTCAGCCTTTAGCGGACGATGAGCCGCACGAGCCATGAATCTACGCATGATCTGATTCTGACTCATATCTCCTACTTCAAAAAAGGCAACCCTCCGACGTTGCTCCATTGCTCTCCAAGCCACGTCCTGAAGCCAAAAAGATTTTCCCCTTTTTGAGGATCCTAAGAAAGCAACAAATCCATCCCGCTCAAAAGCATGGCCAAAGAACTTCTTCAGCTCTCCATCATATTCTACCAACGGCTCCTGTCTATCCGCAAACGCTTGTTGAACTGCTTCCATATCTCGTAACGGATCAACCCCAGCTCCGACACCCAACTCCACTCGCTTGTATTGATTGATTATCGCCTCGGCCTTCTGGAGATCCCCTACACTCAATTCTCCTTGCAGTTCATCAGTCAGTTGATCTAATCTAACACGATTGAAATGACGACCAGCTAGATCAGTTATGTATTCAGCATTCAGTTTCCCAAGATTACGATTCTCTTGCTGCATGCTTTCCAGAAGATCCCCTACCATCTCCGGCGTCTTGTCATCACCTAGTTTCCTCTGCTTGTCTGACCAGGAATCAAAGATCGATTGTATGGCAGCCTTCGGAGCCATACTATACTTCTCATGATGTTTAATACACCAAGACGCTATCAGATTAGAATGCTTGCTTTTGAACAGACCTGAACCATTACTCTCCTTAGACCACTGAGCTGCGATCACATTCAAAACCGAATCAGAAGTAATCATACCGATCAGAACTCGTCTCTCCTCCGAGCCTTCCATCTTTTTGATTCGAGTCATTCCTACTCCCTACCAAAACCCCATATTACAACCATCATCTCCTTCATAAGGAGCTGACTCACCACTCTTCCACCAATCGAATAACTGATCAGCATTCTCAATCCCCGGCATTCCTGGCCACGGCTGGCCCCGTCGTTTGCCGCGCTTGATCAGTTGGCCCACCCGCCGCTTCCACATCCGCCGAAATGCCTTTCGCCAAGCT
>Ga0114919_10003590_pt1 | contig 12487 bp, 11 predicted proteins | sample BlataG_FD_88682 | JGI IMG/M metagenome (GOLD analysis project Ga0114919, IMG submission 88682) | Deep subsurface microbial communities from Black Sea to uncover new lineages of life (NeLLi) - Black_00105 metaG | ecosystem: Environmental > Aquatic > Marine > Oceanic > Sediment | place: Atlantic... | reverse complement strand
GTAATTGTCCTCTACTGGGCTCATCTGCGGGACACCAAAAAGGAGAGAAGTATTTTGTTGGTCTTTCCAAGAAGACACAAGAGAAATGTGGAAACCGGGGTCTTTGCTTGCAGAAGCCCGTCAAGGCCCAATCCGATATGTTTATGCGTGGTTGAACTGGTGAAAATTGAAGAATGCACCTTGATAGTGAAGGGGCTTGACGCTTCCAAAGGCTCACCAGTAATTGATATAAAACCCTACATTCCAAGAGCTGATTCCGTTCCTAACGCTCGAGTCCCAGAATGGACCTCAAAGGGACCCCCGACATGAAGACTGAAGAATAGGGGAATAAAGTAGTTATGAGGCTTTCTCGGCATAGTACTAGCCCAAACACATGTGCGCTCAAAAAATGGGGTTTGCGGGGGAGATGTCCTATGTGATGAAGGATATCTGCTCTTAATTCTGAATTCATAAGAGCTATTTCTTCTAGAAGGATAGCTCATGTATATGGTAAAAGAATTCCTAGAAAGTCTTGTTTCAGATGCTACAAGAAAGTCATACAAAAAAGGATTAGAGAAGTTTGAAATATTCTATGGAAAATCAAGTAAGGCTCTCTTGAAGGATAAAGAGGCGACTAAGACTATAGAAAGATTCTATGTTTCACTTAGAAAGAAATATACTCAAAATTCCTGTAGAGCCTTAGTAAATCCTATTATTCAGTATGTAAAGTACAATGGAATTCAGTTGAATATTAGAAAGTCTTTAGGAATCTATAGAAGTACAATAACAACAAGAGGAAGAATTTGAAGAGACTAAAGCCTATCCAGAGGATTTCGTGGATTCGTATAATGTCTATTCCGATGAAGATGAAGAGGCAGAAGAGGAAGACTCTTAGATTCCTTATTTTGTTAATATTTTAGGAGGAGGCTTTAGCTCCTCGATCTTTCTTTTGATTTCCTCAAATTCTTTTTTCATGAGAAGATATGTGTCTCTGATGGTGATGATGCCCACAATAAGAAAGGCGATTGTAGACCCCGCAAAAACGGGAGATAGCCAATAATCAATGTGTTCACATATCGGAGCACTTGAAATGACAAGCCATTCTATGCACATAAGAGTAGACGCAATATAGCCTACAAATGTAGCCAAAATTCCCCAACTCAGATAAGTCGGAAATGATATTTTCGATGATAGCTCTTCAGTTAGCGTTGTCAACCGTGCAATTCTATTTTTTGTGTCTTTAGTATCTTTAGTATCTATTTTTTCTGATATTTTCTTGATTTCTTTTGTTACTTGAATAAGAGCTTCGGCTCTTGACTTGAATAATTTGTTTGCGATTGGAGTAATGAGGGCATAAATAGCCAAAATCAGCCCAGCCCCCGTGAGGCTTGCTTGAAGAACAACGAATACAAAATCTTGATTCAGCAATTCATTTCAACCATTTAAGTATAGAGTTTCTTTCTTAAATCTTTAATATAAGTTGGAATGAATACCATAGGCATAGCGAGAATGGGGGTGATATGGTGAGTGAAGGAAAAAGTCTTACAGGAATATCGAGAACAGCATTTATAGTTGGGATTATTATTGCAATTATAGCTTCCAGTTTAATCTCAACCTTAGTTGCTATGCAATGGGCGGTTGTTCAAGGACCTAAAGGAGATAAAGGTGATACAGGAGCTCAAGGACCACAGGGGGAACAAGGCATACAAGGCATACAAGGGATACAAGGGATACAAGGACCTCCAGGAACGGTGGCTGCAGATGTTTCAGCTTTGATTAACGTAGCCTTCAGCAGTGTTTGGCTTGGAGATGATAAACACGAGGTATCTGGTTTCATTGTGAACTTTGGCAGGGACCCTGCTTATGACGTGAAAATAGATTTTACTTGGAATCTGGGTGGCGGAATATATGTCTACAAAACTATAAACGTAGGAACAATGTATGGACATGTAATTGGGGAAATTAGCGTAACCTATTATTTCGAGGGACAAGGAACCTACAGCTACGAAATAACGTGGACTTGATGTAGTTCACATATTCTTTTTTATTTGCCTTTCTCATACTAGGAATGTGAATTCAACGATATTAAAGAAGTTACAGTTTGTCAAAATCAAATGTCAATGCGGTCATGTAACTCTTATTCCCCTATATGAAGTCTTTCATGTCTATGAGCTTATTGAATGTGAGAAATGCAGAAAAGTTATAATTGAACCAAGAGATTTGATCAGAATTGGTGAATGTTTATGAAAAAGCTATGGGATATTTTGGGAGACAAGGCGATGGAGATTGCGGGAGATAAAGCTAGGCGAGGAATAGACAATTTCATGAAAGCATTTACAGATTATGAAGTGGAACACGTAGTTGCAGACATTGAAGTGGTAGGGAAAATCCCCGAACTCAAAATCGCTTTACAAATCAAAATGATGAAACGGAAGGAAGAGAACAAATAGCGGAAATACTCAAAGCAGAACTAAAAGAACCAATTAGAATAAAAAAGGCAAGATATAAGATGAAAGAAGAACTCCGAACAAAATACGAAAGTTATCTTGCAGGCAAGAAAGGACGCAGAATACACAGTTTTCTTACTCTTGTTCTATTCGCATGGCTTTTCTACGGGTGGCTTCTCATGATAATACTCGGTGGACCTTTGGGAGTAGGTGTGTATGTAGTTATCCTCATCGTCTTAGGTGCTATTGTGAAAATAACTCCTTCGCCACCTATTGAACCTCCAGAAAATAGGATGTTTTTGAATCTTTATACTATTCTTCGAAATATAGAGCATTATTTCAACGACCCTACATCTAAAATACATCTTGACAGAGCATGCAAGAATCTTGGCAAGTTAATATCATCAATAAAAGGACTAACACCAACATCCTACTCCATGATAATTAAGAAGGCAATCCACGAACCTTTACAAAGATTAAGAAGTAACCTTGAAAAAAGAATTCTTCCATTAATTCGTTATCCAAGTAGTCAAAAAGATGTTCAGCAAGCATATTCAACGTTAGAATCGTTAGCATTCATTTTCAAAGAACCTACTACAATAGCACAAAATCTCTCTATATGCAATGAGATGTTAGAGGGGATACCTGAATCTAAAATTGAAATTATACCGCATGGATTCCTTGACCGTTTATCAATTTTCTTTAGTGCTCATACGATTCTGAGACATGGATTAGTCGCTTCTACTATCTTCATTGTGTGCTGTGCTTTCTCCTACATTACAGTTAGTTATTTTGAGATACAAAAAGAATATGTCCTTAGCATCAGTGGTGTTATTTTTATTGGTTTACTAACAATATACTTTAGAAGACAGCCAAAAGAATAACTCCTCAAGCCCCTTAGCCTCTGAGATTGATTTTCTGAGAAAAGCCTCTGAAAACTGAACCTCTGCATCATGCATGCATGCATCCAGCTCACCAATGGATAAATGTGCGTCACAGTTTGTAGCCGATTTTTCTAAGAAAGTCCTTTCTCTCTTTCACGTCTTTTTCGGTTTCGATTGCCTTGCTTTTCATGCCGTCGATGACGCCTAGAATTCCTCTTCCCTGCCTTGTCTCTGTGATGATAACTTCTAATGGGTTGGCTGTTGCGGCGTAGATGCTACAAACTTCGGGTACTTGCTTAATCTTGTCTAAAACGTTGATTGGATAGGCGTTTTTCATGAAGACGATGAAACAGTGGCCACAACCCAAGTCAAGCGCATATTTAGACGCTAAATTTTTTAGTTCATCGTCGTTGCCCTCGTGTCGCACTAAGCAAGGTCCGGAACTCTCGCAAAAGCCTATGCCAAACTTGATGTTAGGAGCGGAGTTGATTAACGCTTCGTAAAGGTCCTCGACCGTTTTGATGAAGTGCGCCATCCCCAGCACTACATTGCAGTTCTCAGGCACTTCTATTTCTACCGTTTTAAGCTCCACTCGTCTCACCGATTCAGGTTTATCTGAGCTTCTGTTAAAATAGATTTCTTCTCAGACTGTATTGTCAGCTAATGCTCGAATAACGCTACCAACAGCTACCATATGTATTCTTTGAATTCGTTCTCAAAAGTTGCCGATGAGACAGTGGTATGGCGGGCCCGCAGGGATTTGAACCCTGGTTCTCCGGCTCCGAAGGCCGGCGCCTTAATCCTGGCTAGGCAACGGGCCCTATTGGAGATAATGCTGATGCAGATGATTAAAGGATTTCTTTCAGCTGTATACTTTTAGATTGGGGGGTGGAGTGCAAGTTCAGGGGGGAAATATCCCTTTTGTAAAAGTCAGCGTCATAACAGGTTTTCGAACTTGCACTCCATTCAACCTAGAATTATGTTTGCCATAAAAAAGCTTGTGAAGAAAAATACTAGACGTAATCTCTGTCTGTGTTTTGAATCGAGAAACTCTTTAATAAAACAGTCATCATCTAAATTTGATGCGGGCCGGTGGCTCAGCATGGCTAGAGCGTTCGGCTGATAACCGAAAGGTCGAGAGTTCAAATCTCTCCCGGCCCACCAATTCCGGAGTATCACAATGCATGCATGCCCGGACTTCGTTCATAAAAAAACTTGATAGAGACTAATGCATACGTGATTTGCTTGCCGTATTCCTTAAAGAAGGCTGGTTTAGCCTTCCTCTTTTCCTTCGATGGCATCGAATCCTCCACCCTGTTCTTAACTCTTTTCTTAAATTTCTTAAAAACGCTGCTTAACTTCTTAACGACTTTCTTAGAATCCTTTCTTAGAGTTGCTTACAATTTCTTACCGCAGGCCCTTCGACAATATCGAACACCCTGTTTTTTTCTTAACTTTCTTACGTTAAGAACACAAGCAACCGTATAGGTGCAGGCGCCATCAGAAACAACATTAAAACAGCGATCTAGCCCCTCCAGATAGTAGAGGGACTCAGCCGTTTTTCTTATGTAAGAAACCGTAAGCAAAAGCATGCATGCAGGCCTTTCAAAGGCTTGAGGGCTTATGTTCAATCTGATTAGCCTTTGTGCATGCTTAGAAAACACCGATATGTTTTTGAAAGTGTTCGCGCCTTTTCAGAGCTGGGAAAGGAGAATCCGAATGAAGTCGCTATCTCTTAGTGTTTGGTTTCTATTGTTGCTTTCACTCAATGTTTTCGACATATTTACGACCGCACCAGCTCATGAAATCAATCCTGTAACGTTGTACGTCTGGGAACAGCTAGGCATCTTTCTAGCAGCATGGTTCAAGATCGGGTTGGTCTTGTTTTTTGGACTACTATGTGTAGTCGCTCGAAGAGTGGCTAGTCCGAATGAGTGGAAATTCGTCAAGAAACTCTTTTTGGGACTCCTGAAAGTTCTTGTAGCCTTCTACGTTTTTGTTGTTCTAATTAACGTCGCCGTTTCCACGATTTAAGCACAGATTGCATGCATGCATTTGTTTTAGAGGATAACAACATTAACATAACTTAGAACTCTCTATCATAACCTCTAAAATGCCTACATAGATCACCGTGCGTTTCATTCCTGTAGTTTTTCTTCTTGCAGAGACAGTTCACTCTTCAAATATTTCTGGCTGGTCATCTTCTTGATCTTCAGGAATTTCTCTAAACCTTTCTCGGTTTCTTTCTCGTAGATGTTGATTTCTCCATCGAACAAGTCTAAAACTGCACGAACTTCTTGTAGAGAATGCATTCCAGCGTCCATCACAGCTAGAGTCGTGAACCCTTTTGACTTTAATTCAGGAATAAGAGCATTCAGCCATCTTCGGGTTTGAATGGCGTGGTGCTGCAGTAAAACGTCTGAAACGATTTCGATGCAGATCCTTCGTGGGCCTTCAAACGATTTGTCTAATCTACGGAAGGCTGAGGTTAAGGCTATATTGATGTCGTTTAGGTTCTCCACACCTTTCAGCTTGAACACGTTTGGCATGTCCCTGATGATCTTGTCTGCCTGAGGGTTGCAGATGAAAAGGTAGAAGTTTGACTGAGATTCTTCTACGAGGTGCCTTATCCCACTTGCCTTTGAGGTAATGTAAAATGTAATCTGATTCTCTCTTGCCCCTGCTTCAAGAAATCTCTTAATCAACAAGTCTCTTTCGTCGCATGAAGATGAGGTCAACATGACTGCATAATTTCGAGGTATGCCACCGTACAACAACTCATCAAGGTCTCTATATCCTGTAGAAACATGGGTTGGGAGAACACCCTCTGCCACAGGTTCAGGCTCAACCATTTCACGCCCAGTTTTCAAGTAAATTATTTTTGACTTTATCTTTTCTACTTCTTTTTTGGCACCCATTTTTTGGAATATTTCTAATGCTTGGTTGAGGAGGTTGTATGCTTTTTCTCTGTCACCTTCCTGGTCTCTTTCTAGGTACGCTCGAGCGAATTCAGAGAGAACCATTTTGGCGAACCAGTAGACGTTCCACCGCCTTGCATTTAAAGCCTCAAACTCCTGAAGGCTCCTTTCGAAACACTCGATAGATTCCTTCCATTTTTTCTCGGTACGGAACAGCTCTGCTTTTAGTGCATCCACTATAGCGATGAACTGTTTATCCTCTACTTCGAGAGCAAACTTATGCGTCTTGTCAATTAAGTTCTTGGCTTTCCTGATTTCTCCAAGCTCTATATACGTCCAAGCAAGATATGAAGAGGACCACATTTGATGAGCTTTTGATTCATGTCTTTCAACAACTTCCACCCCTTTTTTAAAGAATTCTCTTGCCTTGACGTATTCCCCTTTGTCAAGATGGAACCATCCGAGAAACCAGCAACTCTGCCAGATTGATTGAAAATCGTCTAGCCTTTTGGCAACGCTCAAAGCCTCCCTAAAGTATTGTTCGCTCTTGTCCCATTCACCTAACACTTGACAAGTAAATCCAAGATACCCGCATGCAGCCGAAAGATGAAGCATATTACCAGCTTTTCTATCCAACAGAAGTGACTCTTCTGCCAAGAGAAATGCCTTGTTCGTATCTCCCACGCCAATATAGCCCCATACTAGATGACCACCAATCCAAGATTGCCAGAAAATATCTCCTACTTTTTTCGCAAGTTCAAATCCTCTCTCATAAAGTTCCCAACTTCTCTCATTTTCTTCTGCCGGAAGCCATGCAGCAAGGTCATTATATGCCCACAACGCGGTCTCCATATAACCGTTATCAAGCGCTATCTTCAATGCCTTCTCCAAACATTCACGGCATTTCTTAAAGTCCCCAAGCCAACCCGAGATTCCTCCAATGCAGGCATATGAACGTGCAATAACTTCATGAGCGTTCAGTTTTTTGGCGAGCTCAAGTCCTTTCTCAGCCCAAGAAAGAGCTTCAGCCATGTCTCCAGTGCGCCCCATGGAAATCATGTCCGCCATATCCTGGTAGAGACTCGCTAGTTCAACGCTTTCAGGCTCTGTTTCCAAGATCTTTAAAGCCTTCGTGTGGTGCTCCTTAGCCTTTTTCATATCGCCCATCTTGGTCCAAAGAGTGTTTGCCATCTTAAGGTGCAGTTTCGAAACCTTTTCTTTTTCACTCAGTTGTTTCCACAACAGCAACGCATCATTCCAATATTTCATGCAGGTATCATATTCTCCAACAATGCTTTTAATGGCTCCAAGCCTCTCAAGAACACGCCCCCTTTCCCGAAGCTCATCTTCCTTTTCTTCGAGAAGCGTAATGGCGGATTGAAAGTAAGAAGCAGCCTCGCTGTTGGCATAGACATTCGCAGCCTTTTCCCCAGCCTTCAAGAAATAGTCAAGCGCCTTCTCTTTATCTCCGCCCTCAAGAAAGTGTAAGGCTAATTCTCCAAAATGTTCATCAATCTTTTCAGCGTACGCCTTCTCTAAGGCCTGTCCCACAACGCCATGCAACTTCTGACCTCTCAGAAGGCTGACTTCGTCATGTACAACATCCCTCACTATAACGTCGGCAAAGGAATATACTGCTTCTCCTCGAATCTCTTTCTCCTTAACCAATCCAGCCTTTAGCATTTTCTCCATCAATTCAAGCAGTTTATCCTCTTCAATACCAGTAACCCCATGTAAAGCTTCAAATGTGAAATCTTTTCCAACAAAAGAAGCCATAGTCAACACATGTTGACATTCATCATCTAACCGATCTATTCTCGTCTTCAAGACGTCTTTGACGGTTTCTGGAAACTTAATCCTTGAAACTTCCTTGATCCCCCACTTGTTCTTCTCACGGCAGATGACTTTCTCTTCCTTTAGGGATTTTATTACTTCTTCGACAAAGAATGGGTTGCCTCTCGTCTTCTCGTAGACTAGCCTGCAAAACTCCTTTGGCACATCGTCTTGCCCTAAAATCCGTTTAATCATCTCTGAAACATCATCAAGGGACATGCGTTTCAAAGACAAAGATTGGAGTAAACGTTCCCTGTTCAGTTCTGTTAAAACAGGGGACAAAGGATGTTTCTTATCAACGTAAGTGTGTCGATAGGCACCTAAGAGAAGCAGAGACTCCTTGTAGACTCCACGAGCCAGATAATGCAGTAGCAAGAGTGAAGACTGATCTGTCCACTGTAGGTCATCAAGAATTACAAGCAATGGAGCTTCTTTGGAAATGTTGGTGATGAACTGTGAAACTGCTTCGAATAGCCTGTCTCGACTGTGCTCAGGACTTAGAGGAAAAGACTGTGGAAAAGTTCTCAGCTTTTGCTTTAGTTCAGGAACCAGCTTAGAGACTTCAACTGGATAAGAGCCAACTACTCTGAATAACTGCTCAGGAGTACAAGTCTCCAGGTAGTCTTTGATGACCTCTTCCCAAAGAACATAGGGCGGAACACCATCCATCCTAAACAAAGCTGGGCAACGACCTGACAGAACCCGCATTCCTTGTGAACGTGCGTAGACCCCCAATTCTCTAGCCAACCTTGTCTTTCCAATCCCAGCCTCTCCATGCAGAAAAACAACACCGCCTTCTCCCCTAGCTGCTCTGTCGGCAGCTTCTCTAAGAAGCTGCATCTCTTCATCTCTATCAATTAGTTGAATCTCTCTCACTGCAACACGTCGAGGAGTTGGAACAACAACCCTTCGCTCACGAGACGACACAACAACTACTCCATACTACTCTCTAGTCACAATCTTTACTCTGCTGTATAATCTTAAAAGAATATCTCAATCAAAACCTTCAGTAGCATGCATGCAAAAATAACATATGCCACAATTCTCATTGGGTAGTCCCTACCTGGAAAAAGCCAAAACCGAGGTAGAGTTACCCTTGCGGGGTTGCCCTAGCCTGGTAGCATACATTCATGTGCTCCAGGGCATCATCTAAATGTGATTTCGTGTTCCATCTCCTCTGCCAGCTCAGATAGAAGTTTCTTTTGGTGTCGCGTTAGTTTTGTGGGCGTTTGAACAATGATTTTTACAAACTGGTCTCCTCTCCCCCATCCATGCAAGTGTGGTACTCCTTTTCCTCTTAGTCGAAACATGGTTTCACTCTGGGTTCCGGCGGGTATTTTGAGCTTTGCTTCTCCTTTGAGGGTTGGAACATTAATTTTTGTTCCCAGCGCCGCTTGGGGAAAGCTTATGTGGGCTTCACAGAGGATGTCGCCTCCGTTTCTTTCAAAGATCTCATGGGGCTTGACATGAACAACTACGTATAGGTCTCCGTTAGGACCTCCTTGGACACCGGGTTTTCCCTTTCCATCTAACCTTAGGCCGTACCCATTGTCAATACCTGGAGGAATTTTCAGTCTTATCCTGTGGAGACGTTGTACGTTCCCAGCACCCTTGCAGTCGTCACAGAGGTTTTCGACGAGCACGCCTTTTCCGTGACATTTATTGCACGTTTGGATTTCAGTGAAGTGCATATAGCCAAAGCTTCTTGTGCGTTGCATTTCACCAGTTCCTTTGCATCTCTGACAGGTTTTGGGGCCTGTTCCAGGTTTTGCTCCGCTACCGTGACAGGTGTCGCAAACATCAAAACCAGGTATTTCCATGTCCTTGTTTAGACCAAATGCAGCGTCTTCTAGGGTTATTTGCAGATCATATCGTAGGTCTGTTCCTTTCTGGCGACGATGCCTTCGGCGTGCGCCACGTCCGAAGAACATGTCGAAAATCGTGTCATGGCCACCGAAGTTGAAGCCTAGGTCCTTGAAGATCCTCTCGAAGTCGGCGCCGCTGAATATGTCATCCCGCGAATATCTGCCGCTTATCCCTTCGTGGCCATATTGGTCATATTGTATTCGTTTCTCGTTGTCTGACAGAACGGCGTACGCCTCGGATATTTCCTTGAACTTTTCCTCAGCTTCCGGCGACTTGTTTCGGTCAGGGTGATGTTTTAACGCCAGTTTGCGATATGCCTTTTTTATCTCTTTTTTTGAGGCAGTTCTGGGCACATTGAGGATTTCGTAGTAGTCTTGCTTCCGGGTCATCCGTGATCAGCCTAAACAGGAGAAGAACTTGCATCCTACTCTTTTTTCTCTTCTTTTACTTCCTCGTAATCGGCGTCCACAACTCTCTCTTTGGGCTCTTTGGCCTGCTCTGTTTCTCCTTGTTTCACTTTCTTTGCTGCAGCTTGCTGGTAGATGACAGTGCCAACCTCTTGGAGAACTTTTGCCAGCTCTTCGTTCTTGGCTTTGATCTTCTCGAAGTCTTTGCCGCTGAGTGTTTCTCTCAGTTTGGCGACCGCCTCATCAATCCTCTGCACCTGTTCCTTCCCGAGCTTGTCAGCCAAATCTGTCTTTGTTTTTTCAGCTGTGTAAATCAGCGAGTCGGCGTTGTTGCGGACTTCAGCCTCTTCCTTCCTCTTTTTGTCCTCTTCGGCGAACTTCTCGGCTTCCTTCATCATATTCTCTTTCTCTTTGTCTGAGAGTTTCGTCGATGCTGTGATGGTGATTTTCTGCTCCCTTCCTGTGGCTATATCTTTGGCTGAGACATTGAGTATGCCATCAGCGTCGATATCAAAGGTCACCTCGATCTGGGGTACACCTCTTGGAGCTGGAGGTATTCCAGTAAGGTTGAACATTCCAAGGGAGATGCTGTCCGCCGCCATGGCTCTTTCTCCCTGTAGCACATTTATTGTTACGGTGGTTTGGAAGTCCGCTGCAGTTGAGAAGACCTGGCTCTTCTTCGTCGGGATGGTTGTGTTTCTCTCTATGATCCTTGTGAAAACACTTCCTAGCGTCTCGACACCTAGTGAGAGAGGTGTTACGTCCAAGAGAAGTAGATCCTTCACCTCGCCAGCCAATACACCTCCTTGGATGGCTGCTCCGACAGCGACACACTCCATTGGATCCACTCCTCGTTCAGCAGGTTTACCCATCAGATTCTCTACGGACTTTCTTACCAGCGGCATTCTTGTTTGGCCACCAATCAGCACAATCTTGTCAACGTCTTCTGGTTTGAGCTTCGCGTCTGAGAGAGTTCGCATTATCGGGTCTCCAATCTTCTGAACAATCGGACGTGTTAACTGCTCGAGCTTCGCCCTGTTCAACGTGCTATGTAGGTGTTTGGGAACGTTTGCATCAGAGGCAATGAACGGGAGGTCAATATCCGTGGTTATCAGCGTGGAAAGCTCTATCTTAGCCTTTTCAGCAGCCTCCTTGAGCCTTCGCATGGCCACGTTGTCGCCACTGAGGTCGATGCTTGTCTGATCATGAAACTCCTTGATGAGGTGTTGGACTACAGCGTTATCCAAGTCTGTTCCTCCTATTTTTGTATCGCCACTAGTGGCTAGTACCTCGAACACCCCACCCCCGAAATCCATTATAGTTGTGTCGTTGGTTCCTCCCCCAAAGCTGAAGACCATAATCTTCATCTCTTTCTCTGTCTTGTCAAGGCCGTAGGCTAACGAAGCAGCTGTTGGCTCGTTTATGATCCTAGCGATATCAAAACCTGCAATCTCGCCAGCATCTTTAGTGGCCTGCCTCTGGTTATCGTTAAAATTAGCGGGAACAGTAATCACACACTTCTTCAGTCTTTGACCTAGAAAAGTCTCTGCATCCTTCTTTATCTTTTGCAGAATGAAGGCTGAAATCTGCTGCGGGGTGTACTCTTCATTATTTATGCTCACTTTATAGTCTGTTCCCATCTTCCTCTTAATCTCGAAAATGGTTCGGTCGGGATTTGTGACCGCTTGTCTCTTAGCGGGTTCGCCTACTAAGAGTTGGCCATCCTTGGTGAACGCCACCACGGAGGGAAACATTTTGCCAGCAATTGTAGGGCCTTCTGCGCTGGGTATTATAACTGGCCTTCCAACCTCCAAGATGGCGGCTGCCGAGTTAGTGGTTCCCAGATCTATTCCCAATATTCTCTCTCTAATCTTTTCTTCACTCATGAGTCAACACCTAACCATGTAGCGACCTTAACAATGCTTGGCCTGATGACCTTACCTCTAAACATGTAACCTGTCCTAACTTCCTCAATAACCACATTTTCGTCATGCTCTTTTGTTGAGACCTTCATCACAATCTCGTGGAGTCCCGCATCGAAGGTTTCTCCAACTGCCTTAATTTTAGCCAAACCCTCCTGTTCAAGAGCTGTAGACATTTTTCTTAGAGTCATCTCGACGCCTTCCAAGATGGCTTGCTTGTTTTCGGTCTCC
>Ga0114919_10003588_pt1 | contig 12489 bp, 8 predicted proteins | sample BlataG_FD_88682 | JGI IMG/M metagenome (GOLD analysis project Ga0114919, IMG submission 88682) | Deep subsurface microbial communities from Black Sea to uncover new lineages of life (NeLLi) - Black_00105 metaG | ecosystem: Environmental > Aquatic > Marine > Oceanic > Sediment | place: Atlantic... | reverse complement strand
CGGCAGACCGGCGTCGCTGAGTGCCTCGGCGAGGCGAACTGCGAGCAGGGGCACCGAACTCGCCGGTTTCCACACCACCGTGTTGCCGTACACCAGTGCCGGGGCGATCTTCCAGGCCGGAATGGCGATCGGGAAGTTGAACGGGGTGATCGCCGCGACCACGCCGATCGGCTTGCGGATCACCAGAATCCGCTCGCCCACGCGAGGCGAAGCGAAGATCTCCCCGGCTTGCCGATCACCCTCGGCCGCGTAGTAGCGCAGGATCTGTGCCGCGCGACGTACTTCGGCGATACCTTCGGCCCTGGTCTTACCCTCCTCAAGAGTCAACTCCAGGCCCCATTCGTCGGCGTTGCGCTCGACGATTACCGCGGCAGCGGCCAACACTGCGCCGCGCTGGTGGATAGGAACGGCCGCCCACCCGGATAATGCACATCGAGCGGCACCGATGGCGTCGTCGACATCGGCGACGTCGGCCATGGCACCCTCGGCGACGACGACATGGGGCGACGTCGGGCTGGAGCTCTCAAACCTCGCGCCGCCACCGGGCTGCCACGCCCCGGCGATAAGTTGGCGCAGCGCAACCGCCGAGTTCATCTCGGCGGGCGTTCCCTCTGGGCCGGGGCAACCGTGGCTGTCATTACTATCCGATCCGGATGAGTTTCTTGTTGACGAATTCGTCGATGCCGAACCGGCCCAACTCGCGGCCGAACCCGGATCTCTTCACGCCGCCGAAAGGCAACTCCACGCCGTCGGCGCCGACGAGGTTGACGTAGACCATCCCGGCCTCGATCTTGTCAGCCACCCTGGTGGCTTGCTCGGCGTCGGTGGTGAATACGTATGACCCGAGTCCGAACGGGGTGTCGTTGGCCAGTTCTACCGCTTCGTCCTCGCCAGCCGCCTTGTAGACACAGGCCACCGGGCCGAACAATTCCTCCCGGTAGGACGCCGAATCAGACGAGACTCCGGTCAGCACCCCGGGCGGAAAGTGGGCCCCCTTGCGCTCACCCGACGACACCAACGTGGCGCCGTCGGCCACCGCACGGTCGACCTGCTCGCCGAGGCGTTTCGCGGCCGCAACCGAGGACAGCGGTGCGAGTTCACCGGCGGTCTCCAACACCCTCGCGGTGAACTTGGTGAGGAACTCGTCGTAGATGTCGGCGGCGACGATGAAGCGCTTGGCCGCGTTGCAGGCCTGGCCGGTGTTCTCGAAACGCCCCGCGATGGCGGCGTCGACGGTGGCGTCGAGGTCGTCGGTGCTCAGCACGATGAACGGATCGCAGCCGCCGAGTTCGAGTACGACCTTCTTGAGGTTGCGCCCGGCGATCTCGGCGACCGCCGCGCCGGCACGTTCGGATCCGGTTAGCGACACCCCCTGTACTCGTGGGTCGGCGATCGCGGTGGCGACCTGATCGTTGGTGGCGTAGACGTTGACGTAGGCGCCTGTCGGGAAGCCGGCATCGTCGTAGATCTTCTGAATCGCCGCAGCCGACTCGGGGCACTGGGGCGCATGCTTGAGCACGATCGTGTTGCCCAGCACCAGATTCGGACCGGCGAATCGGGCGACCTGGTAGTACGGATAGTTCCACGGCATGATGCCCAGCAGTACGCCCACCGGGCCGCGGCGGATCATCGCGCTGCCCTCGCCGTCGAGCAGGTCGATCGGCTCGTCGGCGAGGAACTTCTCGGCGTTGTCGGCGTAGTACTCGTAGATCGCTGCACTGAAGTCGATCTCGCCGAGTGCCCCCTCGACCGTCTTGCCCATCTCGCGGTTGATGATCTCGGCGAGTGCCTCCCGGCGTTCGGAGTGCAGGGCGGCCACCTTACGGATGAGTGCGGCCCGCTGCGCCACCGTGGAGGTCTTCGACCATCCCCGGTAAGCCTGCTGCGCCGATGCCAGCGCCTCGGCGATCTGTTTGTCGGTCGCGGTCGGGTACTCCCGGACCTCGTCGCCGGTTGCCGGGTTGACCACTGCGTATAAAGACATTCTCAGTCCCCTCTCATTGTGCCTACGGCGAGCCTACGACCGACGGGATGCGTATGGCCACGGGTTGTTGCGCTCGGGTACCGAACTGGCCCGAGAATCCTTGAGGCGCATCCGCAGAACCGCCCGCAGCTCGTTTAGAGGCTCCTCAGTCCAGCGGTTCCGTGCCTCGGTGGGGTCGCTCGTCAGGTCATAGAGTTCCCATTGATCATCGAGCGGGTTGGTCCGGTAGGCCTCACCGCCGAGACCATTGGATGCCAATTGCCGTACTCCTGGTTCGGTCCACGTCGACGGGTCGTCGAAGGTGCGGACCAATTTCCACAGGTGCCCCGCACCGCCCGGTGCTTCGCTCTCGTCAACGCGGACCACCAAGCCCTCGAAGTTTGCCGCGGTGTGGGCGGGAATCCGGATACGCAGGGGCGCAGGTGGATTGGTTGTCTGCTTGAGCATTCGGCCCACTCCGGAGGCGCCGCTGTCACCTTCGAGCATGTTGTCGCGGGTCATCAGGTAGACGGCCCGGTACTCATCAGCGGGGGCGCCATCGACGACCGGCATCAAGTTGCGGCCCGGCAGCGGGTGTACCTCGGAGAACTCCCCGCGCAGTGTGTTCGCGACGGCCTCGACGTCGATGCCGGCCGCGCTGAGCAGGGTCGGCACGATGTCGACGTGGGAGGTGGGAGCGGTCACCACCCTCGGCGCGGTCGCGCCGACGCCGACCCGGGCGATCACGAACGGCACCCTGGTGGCCTCGTCGTAGAGATTGAACCACTTCTGGTGCAGCCCGCCATGGGCCCCGAGCAGGTCACCGTGATCGGAGGTGCGAACCAGTACGGCCTGCTCCGATCCTGCGGTAACGGCACGCCTGACCCGGTCGATCGGGGTGTCCACCTCCGCATGCAGTCGGTAGTAGAGGTCTCGATAGCGCTGGCCGTTGCGATCGTAGACGGCCCGGATCGCCGGGGCCGGGCCGTAGCCGGAGTAGTAGGCCTCGCGGAAAGCGATCTGAGCGGCCGGCTTGGTACGCAGGTCCTCGTCGGCTGTGGGAGCCGGGGCGACCGGCGGGGGATCCAGGTGTGAGGACTTCAGTGGGCTGCGCAGCACCCAGGTCGGGAACAGAACGATGTCGTGTGGGTTGACGAAGCTTGCCACCAGCAAGAATGGCCGTAGCGCTGCGGTATCACCGGCGGCCCGGCGCGCATAACGGTCCTCCAGCCAGGCCACCACCCGCTCGGCGATCAGCGGATCGCGGCGGACACCGCTGTTGGCGAGCCCGGCACCGTGCGGCTCCGGACCGACCCATCCGGAGAAGCCGTAGTCCGCGAGCGGGTTGGCGTCGAGGTAGCGGCGCACCGCACCCTGATCGACGACCCCGTGGTCGTCGTTGGTCGCCAGCACACCGCCGGTCGCCGGATCGTCCAGGTCGGCGTGGGAGATGTGCCACTTGCCGTCGTAGTGGGTGTCGTAGCCGGCCGCGACGAACCAGTTGCCCAGCGTCGGGACCTCACCGCGGCGCAGCCAACGCATTCTGGAGTCGTCGTAAATCTTGCCGATGCCGTCCGTCTGGGTTACCCCGTGCAGGTCGGGATACTGCCCGGTGAAGATGGTCGGACGGCTCGGTACGCAGGCGAGTGAACCGGTGTAGTGCCGGGTGAAGCTGACCCCATTCTCGTCGAACCAGCGTTGGCCGGTCAGCGTCCGCTGACGCCAGGTGCGCACCTCATCGGTCTCATACGGCGGGATCGCGCGTTCCTCGTCGGTCATCACGATGATCACGTCGGGGCGTGCGGTCCTCTGATGTTCGGTCATCTCCCACCCTCCACTCGGCGCGCCAACCCGGCGAGCATCTCGTCAGACTGCTTGGTCATCAGCCGACACATCGCCCGTTCGGCGATGTTCGCGGCCGGGTTGGTGCCGATCTTCACCGTGCTGGTGACGGTGACGGCGGTGAAACCGGGTGCGGCGGCCTCCAGTGTCCAGTAGTTGGCCGCTCGGCGCACCAGGAGGGGCAGGCCCTCGATGTCGTAGCCCAGAGTTTTTTCCGGCTCGAAGTCGGTGATCCGTTCGACGAGGGTGTTGTGTCCCACCTGCACCCGCCGGGAAGTGCCGACACCGACGCCGCCATCGCCTTCGCCGTGCTCGAGCAGGCAGGAATGGTCGACGTTGCGGGCCCAGGCACTCAGCAAGCCGAAGTCGGCCAGTATTTTCCACACGGCCCGGGGTTCGCCCGCCAATGTCCGCATGCGGCTCATCGTTGCCACGGATTTCAGCCTAGTCTTGGAGTATGTCCATCATCACGGGTGCCGCCGCCAGCGCGCTGAACACGGCGCGTCGATATGCCGAACGAGGGTCGGCGGAGTTGCACTACCTGCAGAAGATGATCACCGCCGGGGCCCTTGGAATCGAACCTCCGGCGAACCTGGCCGCCATGGTCGCCGATATCCGGCGATGGGGCGAGGTAGGCATGATCCCGGCGCTCAACGCCCGGCGCACCCCGCATCGGCTGGCGATCATCGACGACGAGGGGTCGATCACCTATGCAGATCTCAATGACGCGGTCAACGCGGTCGCCAACGGCCTGCTGGCGATGGGGGTTCGCGGCGGTGACGGAGTGGGCATCCTGGCCCGCAATCATCGCTGGTTCTCGATCGCCAACTATGCCTGCGCCCGAGTGGGCGCGCGCACCATCATGCTCAATACCGAGTTCTCCGGCCCGCAGATTCGCGACGTTGCCCATCGTGAGGGCGCCAAGTTGATCATCTACGACGACGAGTACACCGAGGCCGTCCGGCTGGCCGACACCCCACTGGGCAAATTGCGGGCGCTGGGTCCCGATCCGGCGGCGTCCACACCGTCGACGAGCATCGATGAGACGCTCGCTGAGCTGATCTCCCGCAGCAGCATCGCCCCGGCACCCAAGGCCACCAAGCGCTCCTCGATGATCATCCTCACCAGTGGTACGACCGGAACGCCCAAGGGTGCCAACCGGCACGCGCCACCGACGTTGGCCCCGATCGGCGGCGTGCTCTCGCGCGTTCCATTCAAGTCCGGCGAGGTAACCGCGCTGCCCTCACCGATGTTCCACGCCATCGGGTACCTGCACGCCACCATCGCGGCGACTCTGGGTTCCACACTTGTGCTGCACCGCCGGTTCAATGCCGGCGCCGTCCTTGACGACATTGCCAAGCACAAGGCGTCTGCCGTCGTAGTGGTGCCGGTGATGTTGTCACGGATACTTGACGCGCTGGAGGTGATGAACCCCAAACCGGACCTGTCGTCATTGCGGATCGTGTTCGTCTCCGGTTCGCAACTGGGTGCCGAACTGGCCACCCGGGCGATCAAAATGCTGGGTCCGGTGGTCTACAACCTTTACGGGTCAACCGAAGTCGCGTTCGCCACCATCGCCAGGCCGCAGGATCTGATGAAGAACCCGGCCACGGTGGGTCCGGTGGTCAAAGGCGCGACGGTCAAGATCCTCGATGAACACGGTGGGGAGGTAGCGCAGGGCGAGGTCGGCAGGATCTTCGTCGGCACCCCGATGCCCTTCGAGGGCTATACCGGCGGTGGAAATAAGGAAATGATCGACAATCTGATGTCCTCCGGCGACGTTGGCTACTTCGATGCCGACGGACTGCTCTACGTCAGCGGTCGCGACGACGAGATGATCGTCTCGGGCGGGGAGAACGTGTTCCCGGCCGAGGTGGAGGATCTGATCAGCGGACACCCCGAGGTGGTCGAGGCCACCGCACTCGGTGTGGAGGATAAGGAATTCGGCGCCCGGTTGCGTGCGTTCGTGGTCCTGCGTGAGGGGGCAACGCTGAGCGAGGATGCGATCAAGGACTATGTGCGTGAACGCCTCGCGCGGTACAAGGTCCCCCGGGAGGTGGTGTTCCTCGCCGAATTGCCGCGCAACCCGACCGGCAAGATCCTCAAGCGGGAATTACGTCAGATCGAGTTGCACTAGCCGTCCCTGGCGCACGGCTAGGGATCGCGGGGCAACCCCAGTAGGCGTTCGGCGATGATGTTGAGTTGGACCTCCGAGGTGCCACCGTAGATCGTCGTCGCCCGGCTTGCCAGCAGGAAGTCCGCCCATCGGCCTTGCGCGGAACCTGGATCCCCCAGTGCTCCCTGCACCCCGAACGACGCGACCGCGAATTCCGCGTAGCCCTGGCCGGTCCGCATTGACAGCAGTTTGGAGATCGCCGCCGACGGCATCGCGTCGCCGCCGGCCAGCGTCAACTGGGTCGACCGCATGTTCATCAATTTGGCGGCGTGGCCCTCGGCGATGAGTTCACCCCCCCGGTGGCGGCCGACCTGATCGAAGTCTCCGTCTCTGATGAACTCCACGAAGCGATCCAGATTCGGCAGGAATCCCGGCTCACTGCTGCCGATCGAGACACGTTCGGCGGTCAGGGTGTTGCGGCTCACCTCCCAGCCTCGGTTCACCTCGCCGAGCACCCGATCATCGGGCACGAAAACGTCGTCGATGAACACGGTGTTGAACAGTGCGTTACCGGTCAGCTCGCGCAGTGGCTTGACCTCGACGCCCTCGCTGGCCATGTCCAGGAGGAAGTAGCTGATGCCGTTGTGCTTGGCCGCGCTGGAATCGGTCCGGGCCAGTAGCGCGCCCCACTGCGAGAACTGGGCGGCCGTCGTCCAGATCTTCTGCCCGGTGATGCGCCAGCCACCGTCGACCTTGGTGGCCTTGGTGCTCAGGCTTGCCAGGTCCGAACCCGCACCCGGTTCGGAGAACAACTGGCACCAGATCATCTCACCGCGGAAGGTCGGAGGTAGGAACTGTTGCTTCTGATCCTCGGTGCCGTACGCCACGATCGACGGGATCAGCCAGGCCGCGATGCCCATCTGCGGCCGCTTGACCAATCCTGCCGAGAACTCCTGGGCGATGATGATCTGCTCCACCGGATCTGATGCCCGGCCCCACGGCTTGGGCAGATGGGGCTGAACCCAGCCGCCTTCGGCGATAGCCGCGTTGCGCTCCGCCCGTGGAATCGCCTTTAGCCCGGCCACTTCCGCGTGGATCTCCGCGCGCAGTTGCTCGGTCTCGGGGTCCAGATCGATATCGAGGGTCCGCATCCCGGTGGTGGTGGCGGTGGCGAAAACCCGCTCCGGGTAGGCAGCGGTGTTGCCGAAGGCGGCCACCAGACCGAGGGTGTGGCGGTAGTAGACGTTGGTGTCGTGCTCCCAGGTGAAGCCGATTCCGCCGTGCACCTGGATGCAGTCCTGGGCGCAGTGCTGAGCCGCGGCGGGCGCCAGGGTTGCGGCCACCGCAGCGGCGAACTCATAGGCGTTGTCGGCTGTCTCCCAGCCCTTCCCGGGACCGACTTCCAGAGCCTCATCCAGTGCCCGGGCGGCGTCCCACACCGCGGCGGTGGCGCGTTCGGTGGTGGCGATCATTTCCGCGCACTTGTGCTTGATCGCCTGGAACTGGCCGATCGGCCGGCCGAACTGCTCGCGGATCTTGGCGTACTCCGAAGCGGTGTCAGTGGCCCAGCGGGCGATACCGACGGCCTCGGCGGACAGCAGCGTCGTGACGATCGCGTGTCCGGCGGCATGCGAGACGCCCGACAGCAGGCGGTCGGCACCGATCTCGGTGGCCTCGGCCCGCACCGTGGCGACCGGTCGCAGCGGGTCCACCGATGGGGATGCCTCGATCACCAGTTGGGCGGCATCGAAAACCACCCATTCGATCCGATCCTCGACCGTCACCGGGAGTACCAGCACCGAGGCCTGGGCGGCGGCGGGCACACAGTGCGCCTCACCCTGAATGACCAGTGTGTCGCCGCGGCGCGTGGCAGTGAGCTCGGATTCGAGTGCGATGGCGGCGATCGATTCCCCGGTGGCCAACTCGGACAGTAGCTTGGCCTTGGGGTCGTGTGCCGAGATGACCGCCGTGGCGATTGCCGACGGGACGTAGGGGCCCGGAACAGCCCCGTAACCGAACTCGGCGATCGCGACCGCTAACTCCAGCAACCCGTAGCCCTGCCCATCGACGGCCTCTGCGAAGTGCAGACCATGCAGGCCCTGCTCGGCTGCCGCCCGCCAGAACGGTGGCGGGTTGCTGATCGGGGTTTCCAGCGCCTCGTGCAGAACCTCCGGCGGTGCGACGCGTTTCACGAGTGCCCGAACCGATTCGGCGAGATCCTGGTGTTCGGGTTTGATCGCAATGGGCATGTACTCGATGCCTTTCTCTCCAACCTGACTGCCGTCTGGTTGGGTCCAAGGTTACTCCCGAACCGAAATTCTGAATCATCGCGACGGGGCGCTTCGCGGCAACGGCGATGATGCGGAGCGTCACCGGGCCTACAATTCGGCAGAGGCGAGGAGGAAACGGCATGGGAACGCATGGCATGGGAACACCGTCGCGAACAGGCCTGGTTGAACGTCCCGTCAGTGAATCGGCTGCACCGTTCGGCGGCCGGCACCCGCGACGTTTCGGCCGACGCGCGGGCGCCGACGACTCAATGATGGGTGTGGCACTGCTGGCCGGGCCGGCGAATGTGATCATGCAACTGGCCCGCCCCGGGGTCGGCTACGGCGTACTGGAGAGCAGGGTCGAGAGCGGGCGCGTTGACCGCCATCCGATCAAACGCGCGCGGACCACTTTCACCTACCTTGCCGTCGCCAGTCGCGGTACCGAGATCCAGAAGCAGGCCTACCGCCGGGCGGTGAATCGCGCTCACGCACAGGTGTTCTCGACCGAGGATAGCCCGGTTTCCTACAACGCTTTCGACCGCGATCTTCAGTTGTGGGTGGGCGCCTGTCTGTACAAGGGAGGCGTCGACGTCTACCGGATGTTTGTCTCAGAGATGGATGAGGAGACAGCGGATCGGCACTATCGCGATGGTCGGGCGCTGGCCACGATGCTTCAGGTGCCGGAGCAGATGTGGCCTGAGAACCGCGCCGCGTTCGACCGGTACTGGCAGCGGTCCCTGGACGAGATTCATATCGACGACACCGTCCGCGAATATCTCTACCCCATCGCGGTGTCGCGGATGAAGGGGTTTCGTTTGCCCGGTCTGATGCAGCACTTCAACGAGAGTGTGGCGCTACTGATCACGACGGGCTTTCTGCCGCAGCGCTTCCGCGATGAGATGAAGCTGGAGTGGAATCCGGTCAAGCAGCGCGAGTTCGACCGGCTCATGGCGGCCATTCGGATGACCAACAATCTGGCGCCCCGATTTGTGCGGGCCTTCCCGTTCAACGTGCTCCTGCACGACGTCGATCGCCGTATCCGGACCGGGCGCCCACTAGTCTGAGGGCGCCGATCCCTCAGCGACGGTCCGGGCCGCCGCTGTGCGGTTCGGCACCGGGCGCGCTGATTCGTCTGGTGGCGACCGGCTTGTCCGTGACCTTGACCACCGGCGCGGCCGGGGGTGCGATGAGTCGGCCCTGGACCGGTGCCCCGTTGCGGACGGGAGGCACCGCGACGCGCTTGGTGTCGGTCTTGGCGTCCCTGTCTCCTGCCGCGCCGGTCTGCATGGCGCCGGGGGGGATCATTGGCATCCCCGCCATACCTCCGGCCATGAGCGGACCAGTCGGACCGGGGCCCGGCGGCGGTATCCGGGACGCCAGGGCCGATGCCGGCGACGTTCCGGCCGACGGAACCGGAGGCGGTCCGAGCAGGCCGGTCGTCGCGGTGCCGAGGGGGCCGGAACCGCCGACGGGTCCGGCCCCCGAACCGGAGCCGCCTATGACGTCGGGCCCAGTGCTGCCACCGAAGCCGGTATCGCTGATCGCACCCGAATCGATGCCGGTGTCAAATGCGTCCAAGGCGCCTGGATCGTCGAGGTCGACGGCCCCTTCGATGCCCTCCGGGAAGCTCCCCATCCCGGTCTGCGCCGTGACCGCAGCGACTTGTTGGGGGATCTGCCCCAGTGACTGCAGCGCCCCGCTCAGTGCCCCACCCACAGCCCCGGCAACCGCGCCGGCGATACCGGCGATCGTCTGCGGAATCTGCTGGGCGAACTGGGCTGTTTGGTCTGGTCCCGAAACGTTTGCAACCTCGCTGGCAGCAAGTTCCTCTTGAGCGACGAACGCCTCGGCGGCCTGAAGCGCTCCGGCGTCGCGCGCGGCCTGCTCATCGATACTTCCACTGCTGTCCGCGGGATCGTCGGCATTGGCTGCCAGGCCGAGCACGCGCAGGAGTTGCTCGGCCGGGGTCAGGCCGGCCACCAGGGGATCGGAGGCGATGGCAGGTGGTGGCGCATTCATACCGACGGCCTGCAGGTACCGGTCGACCTCGGCGTTGAAGATCGCCTCCGTCATCGGAAGCCCGGTGCCGCATTCATTGCCGCGCGGGCGTGAAACCAAGCGAAATGGTAGTCAGCCAGGGTCGGTGACTCATCGACGAGCGCCTCGACGGTGGCGAGCAATTGCCAGTTCGCAACATCGGCGGCGATGACGGCGTCCGGGTAGCTGTCCACGACGGTGCGGGCCAGGGTGCCGAGATGGTCACGCAGCAGGGCGATTTCGGACTCGAGGCAGCCGGTCCGTGCCCAGGCCGCCCTGGCGAGGGTGTGGGCCAGCCGTGGCAGGCCGTCGCGCCACCGGGTGGCCCGTGCGAGTTCCCAGGCGAGGTCGTCCACCGCCGGGGTGCGCCGGGCGGTGATCGACATCGCCACCGGTTCGCCCTCGTCGTCCGGCGCGCTGCGGCGATTCGGGTCGTAGATCGCCGTCCGAACAGCGTCGCCGAGCAGTGCCGCCAGGGTTGATCCCGGACGTGACGCGGGTCCCGGCAACGCCACTCCGGCGGGAATCGTGATGTGCGGAGGAACCCATCCGCTGGCCAGGTCGGTCACCAGAACGGTGCGGCCGTCGCCGTATTCTCCGATCGCCCAACGCAAGCCGGGTTCCTGTTGCACCACCGCATGGAGAAGTCTGCGCAGGCGGTTCTCAGCCGCTGTTCGCGCGACTTCGGTGCCCGCGACCGCACCGGAGGTGAAGGCGCCGAGGGCGTTGGCGATCGCGACTGCGGGGACCGGAGTTGGTCGCACCGTCGTTGCATGGGCGAGGGCGGTCGCGGCGGCGCTGGTGCCGCCCGGTGCCGCCGCCGGCGCCGCAGGTATCAGTGGTGGTATTAGCGGTGCGGCCGACTTCGTTGGTCGCAGTTCCGCACCGTAACCGGGCAGTGGCCCGACCGGAGTCGCGGACGCGGGGACCGGAGTCGCGGAAGCGGTGGCCGGAGTCGCGAAGGCGGTGACCGGAGTCGCGAAGGCGGCGGCGGTGACCGGAGTCGGTACCGCGGCCGTGGCGCCGGCACCGTGGCCCGGGTCTTGAACCGAGGCGGTGAGTTGCAACGGTGACACAACCGGATTTGCCGGCGCTGCTGGGCTCGGGTCGGTGTGCAGCGCACCGACTGCGGCGGCCGCCAAGGCCTCGCCGCCCCGTGCCAGGGGAGCGCCCATGGCGGCACCGTCGGCCATGTTTCCGACCAGGGAATCGGGAACCAGGGAATCGGGAACCAGGGAATCGGGAACCAGGGAATCGGGAACCGGCATCGGCACCGGCGATGCTCCGGCGGCGGCACCCCCGATGGCAGGGAGTGACGTGGCCGATGGTTCGGCCACGATGGCGCTGACTTGGTTGTGGATGAACGTGGAATTCGGTGATCCGAAGGCGCGCTGAAGATCAATACCGTTGCTGCGGGCCAACTCCCGCGCCGAAGTTGAACCGTCTCCCGCGGTAAGGATGGTCTGTATCGCGTCGCAGAGGTTGGCACTGCACCTTGCTGCCATGGTGTTGGCGTGTGCCTGGGCTTCGGTCACCGTCTGCACGATTGCGCTGATCTTGTGCGGCGCCGGGTCGTTGGACTCCAATATCCGTCGTATTTCGGAGTTGCCGCTTTCGGCGATTGACTCAAGGTCCGTCCGTAGTTCCGCGATCCACTGGTGCGCAGATGCGTAGGACTGATGTTTGGCGAGGTTTCGGGCAGCGACGTCGCGCGCCGAGGATTCGCCGGACCTAAAGGATTGGTGTGCGCTCTCGGCTGTCACCCCGAGTTGGGAGTCGAGGACTCCGGTCCGGATCGATTGCAATACATCGGCGTATCCCTCGTAGTCGGCGCCCAGCACGGCGCGGGAGGCCGCGGCGGCACCGAGGATCGCCAGGGCCCCCGAATCCGGCCACTGATGGCCCACGAGCAGGTGGGACCACTGGCCGCTGGGCAGATCCGCCATGGCCCGGATGGTAGCGGCGCCCCGATCGAGGCGGTATTCACCGCAACCCAATGGGCGACTGTGGCCGAACCTTTACTTGACCCCCGCCGAACGATGGCTGGACGATGGGAGGATGCGCCGCACCCCACCGTCCCTCTGTGCCGCCGTCAGTGCCGCCGTCGTGGGTGTCGCTTCGGCCCCTCTGGCGGGCGCCCAGCCGCCGTGGTTCGCGGCCAACGTGGGTTCCTCGGCGCAGGTGCTCTCGGTGGTCGGCACCGGCGGTTCCACGGCCAAAATGGACGTCTGGCAGCGCGGCGCGGTCGGCTGGCAGGCGGT
>Ga0114919_10003587_pt1 | contig 12492 bp, 3 predicted proteins | sample BlataG_FD_88682 | JGI IMG/M metagenome (GOLD analysis project Ga0114919, IMG submission 88682) | Deep subsurface microbial communities from Black Sea to uncover new lineages of life (NeLLi) - Black_00105 metaG | ecosystem: Environmental > Aquatic > Marine > Oceanic > Sediment | place: Atlantic... | reverse complement strand
GCGAAGGTTGAGCACCGTGTGGTATCGCTTTGGAGGTGCCTGCTCCGGCGTTATTTGAGAAAACGCCTGGTCAGACAGGTAGTAGTCCAGGAAACTCAGAATCTTCATGGCGGTAAGATCATAGAAGTAGATTCTCAGCTCCGGATTGATTTCTGCCACAAATTCCTCTTGATCAGGTCTTATCAGCGCATATGTCTCCTGTACTTTGTCCGTCATGCCATTCCTCATATAGACATAGGCCAAGTTCCTGTAAAACCGGCTCCGGAACAGATCCGCCGGTGGCTCTATTCCCTGGACCGATTGGAGAGCTTCCTGGTCCTTTCCCATCAAGAAGCTCAGGAAGTAGGCAACTTCACTCACCACCACGGGGTCGGTCTGGTTTTGTCTTCTGATCTCCTCCAGGTTTCTTGTCGCCTCATCCCGATGACCCAGCCGAAACCTCGAGGCCTCGATCCAGACGGAGGAGAGTACTCGATATGTCTTGTTCAACCTTTTGACGCCGCTCAGACCGTTAAACTCATCAATGGCCTTTCGGAATTGACTCAACTCGAAGTAGCAGACGCCCAGATAGAACGGCAGGCAGGTTCTGATCTCATAGCCCTTTAGAAACTCATAATAGTCTCTCTCCACTGCTCTGCCCACCTCATAAAAGGAGTTGTGCATCAATCCTCTATTGTGGTAAGCCCGGCCCAGTTCATAAAGCACGTCTTGACTGTCCGAAGGATTCCTCCCTTTCAACTGTTGTTCCGCTTCACTTACAGCTTCGTCATAACGGTGATGGTCGATAAGGCTCTTTATGTCCGCTGCGGAGAGGGAATTGGCAGGTTCTGATGATGCGAAGAAAAGAAACCCCAGCAGAAAGGCCAAAAGCCGCAATTTGACGCACCTGATTCCCATAATGGTATGTTCTCTCTACTTCAAAAGAAGCATCTTCATGCTCTTGTTGAACCCAGGAGCGGACAGCCGACAGAAGTAGACTCCACTGCTCACTTCGTCTCCTTCGGTATCTTTGCCGTCCCAGAAAATGGTATGCTTTCCAGGGTAAGCCGGTTCGTCGTAGAGAGTCACAACCGACTGCCCTAATATGTTGTAAATCTTGACCTTCACATGGCACCCCTGGGGGAGGTCAAAGCTTATGGCGGTTCCGGCATTGAACGGATTGGGATAGTTTTGTCTGAGTTTGAATTCCTTGGGAATTCCTGCCTGAACCGAGGAGATTTCCTCTTCAACGTAACCCGAACGGCCGACGAAAATCCGGAACCGGTTGTAATCGCGATTTTGAAAATGCGTGAAGCTGTAGCCCCCTTGTTTTCTCATGTCGACAGTGACGTTTTTCATGCGATCGTAGAGAACTGCTTCGAACTCAGAAGGAAGAGAAGCAATACCTTCCCAACTCAGCTGCAGTTCCTTGCTATCTGTGTAGTTATCAACCGCGAAATCCCAGAAGGTACCTTCGTCTATGACCCCCCGATAATCGGTGGCATAGTCGCCGGAAGACTCTCCCCAATTCGGTCTTGGGAAATACACCAACACGCCAGGCTCGACATGAGGCGGTTTGAGGAAGTCCCGCACATCTTCCAACTCAGAACAGGACTCCGAGCTACCCAGGTTGGCTTCATCCACGGAAATGCCCGCACCCGCCAAGAGCCGTACTCTCCAGAGAAAATCGGCGGCCGGGGCAGGCGTCCCTTCAGATTTTCTGGAAGCTGTCGCATGCGGATCCAAAAGCAAGGTGATATCGCTGCCTGATTTGTTCTTGACCGCATATCCCTTCCACGGTTCCAGGTAAAGAACTGAACCTGAGCCGGGAGGGTCCAGGAGGTTGACAGGGAACACCCAGCCGGCGGTATCAGAATGAGCCGCTCCTCTATCGAACCAATAGGGCCCCTCCAGACTTGCGTTGCTGTAGATCAAGTCGTAAACGTCAAGATCGAAGAAGAAAGGATTGCTGATTATGTTCCAATTGTTGGCGTCTAGTACAATGGAGAACGCTACGCTGGTTGGAACAGTCGTACCGCTACCGGCGCGAACTCTGAAATCGTTATCGGAGTTAATGCACTTAAACCAGAAGCCCCTGCCCGGACCGAACGGGGTGGAACCCGGCGTCTCATAATACTGGTAACCTCCGTCGTCATAGCCCACCACCTTCCAAGATTCCTCTCCGGGAGGGCCTAAATCTTCGGTTAGCACAGGGTCCAGAGAGTTCTGATCCAACTCCCCCGGAATAGAGAACAAAATCCAGCGGGAGTCAATTGAATTAGAGCTGTGATACCAGAGGCTGCTGTGCTGTGAAACGTTATGAAACCTCACGCGAAGAGGGAAAATGCCCGTGTCACAGTCATTCCCCGCGCTGTCAGCCGCCCAGATCTCGTACTCGAGGCCCGAAAGCGTGACGGAACCACTAGAAATAGTCGCCTTGAATGTGTCAGAGGCTGCCCTTGCCATCACCAGCGTATCAAACTCGTCATCATCCCCGAGCCTGTAGTGCAGTTCAACACTGTCCACGCCACTGAGGTTGTCGGTAACATGAGCCAAGATATCGGCCTGTCTACCCTGCGTTGAGGTGTCTGGAGCAAGGTTAGTTATCGTTGGACACACCTCGTCTATTACGTATCCTTTGCCAGACAGATAGACGGTGGTGGTCTCGTCGAAGGACGCACTGGTGTTGTACGCGTTCGAGATAATGCTAATGGAATCAAAGAACGTGCGAGCTTCCGTCGGGCGGAAGGCGACGCCGAATTCTCTAGGCAAATCTCTGCCGATGTGCCAGTCGAAGCCCTCAGCCCTGTCTAAGGGGAAGACCACCGCATCACTGACAAATATGGTGTCCACTATCAAACCGTATGAACCCGCGTTCCTGAGAATGATTGTTCGATAAGGTGTGCGATTAGGGACCAACGTGGAATCGAACTCGATCGTGTCCGGCGATTCTACAGAGATGAGCGGGGCAATACCTGTACCGGAGATGATGACACTATCTACAGTCGTGTCTGAGGGAACACCCAAGCTGTGGAAACGAATCACGATGGTATCACTTACCGTCGAATCCTCTTTTAGGCTCATATCGGGCGCAAAAGAGCAATCGAAGTAGAACTCGGAAGGGAGATGAGGGTCTTTGTAAAGAGTATCCGGAAGAGTCCCCAGCAGGTCCAAGTCGAAGAACGTTCTGTGCAACAATTCTATGTCATATACGACGAAGGGCGGAACCATGGATATGTTCTCCACATAGCAGCTCTCCTTGGTCGCCTCGGTGTCGACCAGCACACCCCCAAAGCTGTTCCCATCCGGGACAACAACTCTCCACTCCGGAGTTAGTGCATAACCCTTGAGGCTCACTAATTCGTTTCCACCATTGCTCAGTACGACCACTGTATCGTGCTTGTAACCCTCATATCCTCCAGACCAGGGAGAGAATATCGTCAGAAAGAAGACGCTGTCGTCGCCGGATATCGTCGTGTCGGTCACGTTCATAGGATCTTCCAACTGAAAATTGGTGGAGTCAGACAGCCCAAGCCGGTTGATTTCAAGGAATCCATCTTTCCCGTTGGAAACCCAGACGGTCTCCGGGTCTGATTCCTTTCCTAACCGAACCGAATCTTCGAAGACTATGCTGTGGCGGTTGAGTATCAGTTCCGGCTCAACCCCCTGCCCCGATAGTAGAACACAGGAATCAAGGTTTCTGCCATCAAAGGCGATGCTGACCCAACCCGTGTCGAATCCCTGGGAAACCGGGCTATAGCGAACGTCAAACGAACAGACCTGTCCGTAACCTAGCGGGTTCCCTGAACAGTCATCGGACTCGATGAAGAAAAGGCTGTCACCGTCGTTATCTTCAATCGTCACTGACGTAATCCCCGTGCTCTGTCCCTCGTTGGTGATCGTGACTGTCCGGGGAAGAGAAGTCTCTCCCACATTGCAGGGATCAAAGCTCAAGGTTCCTGGACTGATCGCGAGATTGTATTGGACGCCCACACCGTGGTACCTAACACGTATCGAATCCATTGCCTCAGGATGAAACCATATTCCCTGAGTATCGGTGCCCACTGATTTTGGGCAAAAACTGAAAGCCGACGTATCACTCTCCCCGGGGCCAATAGTACCGGGATAGTGGTTCACCTCTATGTTCCAGTTATGTTCCACGTGATCGATCGACAAAGTCTGCGTCGGGCTTGAGTTATGAGTCACTATCGTAATAGTCGAGCAGGAACCGACCAGATTGGTGCCAAAATCGATGTACCTCGGATCAAGCCTGTGCACCGCAATCTCCACTGTCAGGCTGTCAGCATCCTCGTTTTCCTCCGAGGAGTCATCGGAGGCCTCGAAGATGACGTCATATGCACCGCCCTGATCGAAGTCAGGGTTAAACGTGAATTCCCCGGTCGTGGGGTTAAAGTCTGAGTTAGGTGGGTTATTGTAAACAGCTAAGTCTGGAGTGGTTCCGTCCGAGTCGTCTGCGCTCACGGTACAGCTCAGGCTTTGACCCTCAAAGAGACCCTTTGGGCCTATAGGATCCAGCTCCGGGGAACGATTGACGTTTATTACGGTGTAGGTTACCGTGGCGTCATCAGACTCGGAGGCATCTGAACCTGTGGTGGAACTGTCCTTTGCGCTGAAAACGATTATGTAGTCTTTGGTGCCGCTTGCGACATGGTCATGATCAGGAGCAAAGACAAACCGACCGGTGCCGTTGTGGTTATCATAAAAGTCGGCATCCTCCGGCAAGGAGCCTTTTCCCTGCAGTTCAGCACTGAGAATGAGACTGTCTGCCGCATCATCGTCGTGAGCAGTTACCAGAACCTCAAGGCTGTCACCGTCTTCATAAACGAAAGTGTCTCTCAGTGCTTCCAGCCACGGTGCGCTATTCACGGTCTCAAACGACCAATGATCTATCCAGTCACTCCAGTCGCAGGCTTGGGTTTTCACCTTGACGTGCCAGTAGTAGACGCTGTGGCCAAGCAGCCCATTCCCTACCTGATGGGTCGCGCCGTGCAAGTCCTCCCGGGAGTACACAACGTTAGAGAAAAACGGGTCAAGCGCAACTTCGATGCCATAAGACAGCGCATTCGGGACTGAAGTCCACACAAATGTAGGATTCAGGCTCACGCCAGTGCTGCTGTCTTCTGGGTCCTCTAGAGCCAGTGTCGCTCCAGGGTCGATTACGGTGAACTCGTCACTTACGGCTTGCGGAGAGCCGTCACAGTCGGATATTCGTAAGAGGAAATGATCTGAGGCCACGGACGGAACCCAATTTTGGCTTCCAGCATTGGGCTTGCAGTCCTTGAGTAAAATCCAAGGTCCACCGTCCACGGAATACTCGATTTTCACGCTGTCCACGCAGGTACTCTGCCACGTCATAGTGTTTGCGTATCCTTTACACAGCACGTCCCCCGTCTTTGGCGCAGTAACGTCAATGGTCTGAGCCTTGATTTCAAAAACAGCGTCGCTCTCGTCAGAGGGATCTCCATCATAAGCATCCGATATCTTCACCAAGCAATTCGGCGACGGAGTGTGGGGTACACCCCAGGAATAGCTCTGATTTGCTGCCGGGACGCTTGTCTCGATATCATTCCAATTGCTGCCCTCATCCGTTGAATACTCTATCTTCACGCTATCTATGCCGTCGGGCGTCCACTGGATATTATGCGAACTTTCCTCGCACCACACCTCGCCATCATTGGGTGAGCCAACCGCCACGCTCTGAAGCTTGATCTCGAAAACCGCATCGCTGACGTCAGAGGGAGTGCCATCCGATAGATCAGAGATTCTCACCAGACAATTCATAGACGGAGCATCCGGGACTCGCCAGGCATAGCTTCCATCAGATGCATCCGCATTGCCAATGTCCAGCCAGTGTCCTCCTCCGTCCGTCGAGTATTCTATCTCCACGCTGTCTACCGCCTCAGACGTCCATGCAATATCATTCGAGGTACTGACGTACCACACCTGACCCCCATCGGGTGAGGTAACCTCAATACTTTGAATCCTGATCTCAAAGACGGCATTGCTCTCGTCGGAGGGAATGTCATCCAAGGCATCTGATATCCTGACCAGACCATCGGTAGTCGGGGTATCAGGCACTGTCCAGGGATAGCTCCCCGTTCCCGCCGGCGTGCTCGCAGTAACCTCAATCCAATTGCTCCCCCCATTCGTCGAATACTCTATCTTGACATTATCTATACCTTCAGAAGTCCACTCAATATCATGAGAGGTGCCGACATACCAGGTCTCTGTGCCATTGGGAGAGCTGACCGTAATGCTCTGACCTTTAATCTCAAAGATAGCATCGCTGACATCGGCAGGGGTGTCATCCAAGGCATCTAATATTCTAACCAGACAATTAGGGGACGGAGTATTAGGAACCGTCCAGGGATAACTCCCCGTTCCCGCCGGCGTGCTCGCGGTAACCTCAATCCAATTGCTCCCCCCATTCGTCGAATACTCTATCTTGACATCATCTATACCTTCAGAAGTCCACTCGATATCATGAGAGGTGCCGACATACCAGATCTCTGTGCCATTGGGAGAGCTGACCGTAACGCTTTGACCTTTAATCTCAAAAACAGCATCGCTCTCATCCAAAGGCGTGTCATCCAAGGCATCTGATATCCTGACCAGACCATCGGTAGTCGGGGTATCAGGCACCGTCCAGGGATAACTCCCCGTTCCCGCCGGCGTGCTCGCAGTAACCTCAATCCAATTGCTCCCCCCATTCGTCGAATACTCTATCTTCACGGTATCAATGCCCTCAGACGTCCACTCGATATCCTCAGACGTGGCAACATACCAAACCTCACCACCATTAGGTGAGCCAACCGTAAGAGTCTGAACTCTGATCTCAAAAGACTTCTTGCTCTGATCAGAGGGAACTCCGTCCGAAGCGTCGGATATTCTTACCAAACAGTTATCGGATGGTGTGTCGGGCACCGTCCAGGCGTAACTGCCGGTGTCCGGCATGGTCGCAGTAACCTCAATCCAATTGCTCCCTCCGTTCGTCGAATACTCTATCTTGACATTATCTATCCCCTCGGACGTCCACCCAATATCGTGTGAGGCACCCACATACCAAATCTCGCCGCCATCGGGCGAGGTGATGACGAGGCTCTGATTCTTGACCTGAAAGACATTATCGCTCGCATCAGCAGGAGTGCCGTCCAACAGATCGGATACTCTCACCAGACAACTTGTAGATGTACCGCTCGGAATCTCCCAGCTATAACTGCCAAGCGACGCCTCTTCTTTGCCGACGACTGTCCAAAGCCCTCCGCTATTCTTGGAATACTCTATCTCCACGCTATCTATACCCTCGGATGTCCACTCAATATCTCGGGAAGCGCTCACATACCATATCTCTCCACCGTTAGGCAAGGTAACCGTAACGGTCTGAGCCCTGATCTCAAAAACTGCGTTGCTGATATCAGACGCTCCATCCGATGCGTCGGATATTCTCACCAGACAATCAGTAGAGACACTGTCAGGCACCGTCCACGGATAGCTCTCATCCGACGCTGGCACGCTGGCAACAATGTCATTCCAATAGGTCCCGTTATTCGTCGAGTACTCTATCTTCACATCAGTTATACCGTCCGATGTCCACTCAATATCGTGATCAGTCCCCACATACCAGACTTCTCCACCATCGGGCGAAGTAACGTCAATTGAAACCATACCTCTGGTCGGTGACTCTAAAATGGTGCCCGCGTCCTGACCTACCGACTTTCCCGGAGCAGCACTCCCGGCTATGTCTCGCATCCCCCAGGGCGTCAGGGTAAGCAAAGAAGCCAATACGAATGTAAGGAATTTGCCTCTCATGGGACTGATCTCCGACTAAAATTTGATGCGAAAACCAATCTTCTTCGACTGCGGCCAATCCGGCGGGTTCCAGTGGTCAATACCATCTGGAATTGGCTCCTCCGGCTTAAGAATCAGGTACAGCACCACTCCCATGCCGGCCGCTATGGGCGTATACCTGCGATTCAGGAACAGAAGCGGATTGTCACCCACCAGAGGTCTGGAGAGCCACTTAATAATGCCGGGCGGTTCTCCACCCGGCAACTCGACCACCTTGTCCTGCATAAACTGCTCGTGTAGATCCGGCCGTGCCAGTGCGTACATGGGATGTTCAAACACCTGAAAATCCGTGCCGGCGAGAGTTCCCATCACTATCTTATATTCTTTTCCCTCCTGACAGGAGTAAACGACCTTGTCCCCCCGGATGGAAAGATCAACCGGCAACTTAAACCTCTGATCCACCTTATAGGTGAACCCGCCAAGGTTCTTTGACCAATACTCCTGGTTGGCCACGTAAATGGGATTGAACTGCTCCAGCTTGCTCCTGACGAACATTATGAACTGCGAACCGCTCAGCCACGTTGGTCCGGAGTAATCGTCGGGCAGTACGTTAAAAGCTATGTAAGGATTCTCGCCCCGAACCTCCTTGGGCTTAACGTTCATATTCTCATCCAACTCGATTTTGCTCACCCCGATCTTTGCGCTCTGCTCCCGGGTGATTCCCCCTTTCTTCATGTCGATTCTTGCCGTCTCCATCAGTCTTTCCGACACGTAGTAAGACAGAAACGACCCGGTGAAGGGATCCCAACTGGGCCGGGTATAGTCAAACTCCTGACTGGGTGCAGTCACCTCAATGTTCAATCTGAAGTAGAGGTCGAGCAGATTGGTGCTGAGATATCTTCTCTCGGTCAAAGGGTCCTTGTTTATTGCGGAATAGGCGATGTAGCCCGAGGTGGGCTCGGGATTCCACACCGGATAAAAATCCAGCTCGGGATTGGTGGTGAGCTGCTCAGGGGGCTTGGGCTCGGCGTTCTCCTCGATGATTCTATCCACGTGCTTGATAAGATACATGTCCCCGTTTCCGGTTCTCTGGGAGATGAAGACGATGTGCTTCCCGTCAGGGGACCACTTGGGCTGTGCATCGACGAACTTGTTGTAACCATCGTCGGTCAGCTGTATCCTGGTATCCTCTCCTGCCACCCCTAAGTAGAGGTCGAAGTTGTCCACTCCCCCATCTCCGACGAAGACGTACCACTGCCTCTGCCGGCTGTCCAAAACCGGGCGCCAGTCAAGCTGCCAGTCAACGCCCTGCAGGTACCCGCCCGGAGACTCCTCCCGGTAATCCTCCTTTTTCTCCTCTTCCCGCCGGGAGGTCACCTTCTCCAGCTTACCCGAGAGGAGGTCTACGATGTAAAGCTCCTGGGTGTCCTTGATCTGGCGCTGAAACGCGACCAGATCCGGGTCCGAAGGACATATCTGGGGATCGAATACCTGCCCTTCCATCCCTTTCATCTCCGTGCTGATGATCGCTCTGATATCTCTTATCTCAATCGGGTCTTGCCCTGAGGCCGGAAACGCCAACAGAAACAGAAGCCCCAGGAGGAAAAACACGATTCCGTTTTTCACGATCAGCCCTCTTGTTTTAGATTTCTCAAATGGACCCGCGCATTTTCCACATACGTCCCGTACTTATTTCTGTCTGGACTCAGGTCCAGATAGTCGTTTTCCCATTTGTAGATCGCGGATGCTAACAGTCTTCTTTTCTCATCCGAGTTTTTTTCGTTGTAGTATAATCGGGTCAAGGCTAGTGCCCAGTAATACATCACGTTGTGCCAAATCTCAGTATCACGATAGAAGCGCTCGCCCTTACTGAGATTGGGGGAAATGTTATCTTTGTACCGCTCTACCTCCTTAAAGTAGGCAATGGCAGAATCGTATGAAGAGATCTCAAAGTAACAGATACCTGTATTCCCAAAACAGGTCGGGTAGTAACGCGTATTTCCCAGATTCAGGACTTCCTTGTAGGCGGAGATGGCTTCTTTATATCGCTTTTGATTCTGCTGTATGATTCCCATCCAAAAGCGGGCTGGCAGGTAATACTTCCACGATGCGCCCTTGCTCTCACCCGGTTTCACCGCCTGGTAATGCTTCAGGGCGGTTTGCCACTCCCGATTGAAGTAGGCATTCTCGCCCCGCTCGATATGTTCCGCATCGGTGAGTTCGACTTCGGTCGTCTCAGGGACTGCAACTTCGACTTCAGGCTTTACCTCCTCCACTTCAGGTTCTACGCCTTCCACTCTCAGAATCTTATCAGCCAGCAACTCTGCCTGGGCACGTTTTCTCTCGCTCAAGAATCTGTTCATTCTCCTCCGGTCCTGCTCCAGTTCTTGCTTTTGCTTTGAGGAGAGCGTCCCGAAGTGTTTGTTGGCTCTCTCCACCTTGATCGACTTGGGCGGAGGAACGGGGATCATGATGCGCGCGATTCTTTCACCGGCGGCCTCGGATTTCCGCATGCTCTCCAGATATAGACTCGTGGTGTAGAACTCCTCCGCCTGAGCGATTAGTTGCTCGATCTCGGAGAAGTCCAGCTCCGGCTTCTTCTCCTTTGCCTCAGTCAAAGAGCTTTTGGCGTTTACCATCTTCTTTCTAGCCGCTTCCTTTTCGTCCCGGGGAGGAGGAGGAGGGGGGGGTGGGGGCGTGATGGTTGCGTGGATCTCCTGATCTGCGCGATCCCAGGCCTCCGCCAGGAGGCTGTCAGCCCGGTCAAATCGCTGAGCATCGATCAGGCCCCGCGCCGGGACCATGAAGACTCTGTCAAAATCAAACGGTGATCCCCTTCTCTTCGCCCGCTTTGCCTTCCTTGAAACCTCGGAATATCTCTTTTCTATTGCCTCGGCTCTATAAGCCAGGATGATGCCGTCAACAATCAGCATCGCTGAGTCGGATAGGTTTCTGGTTCCCTCATAATCGGTTGAGTCGAAACGCTCCCTGGCCAGATTGAAAAGCTCCAGAGGGTCGGCGAAATCGAGAGAGGCGTAATTCTCCTGACCCCGAGCCAGCTTCTCTTCCACAAGTGCTAAAGCCTTCCCTGCGTTTCGTCGTTCGATCACCTTCTTCAAGTGGAGCGCACCCAGAACGACTATGAAAACGACCGCCATTCCTACCAGCAGTTTTGCGGTTGTCTTTGGCCACCGTCGCTTCTTCTTTGGTCCCCTCCTTCTTCCCTTCTCGTCTGTGCCCTCCCCGGGCACGAAATGGTCCCTTATTATGGTGCCGGGATCCTCGTGCCCGTACTGGGATAGGTACTTGTTTACCTCCACCCTCATCTCCCAGGCGCTGTGGTATCTCTCCTCCGCGTTGAAGCTCATCGCCTTGTCGATTATCTTGATGATTCCCGCCGGAACTTTCTTGCCGATCTTGCCTAATGGCTCATACTCATGGTTGGAGATCTTCCTTATGATCTGGGTGGTTGACCCGGAGAATGCTTTATGGCCCGAGAGCAGCTCGTACAGAAGCACTCCCAGCGAGTAGATGTCCGTTGTCTCAGAGATCTTCTGTGCCCCGTCTATCTGCTCTGGTGACATGTAGGAGGGGGTTCCCACTACGGTCCCTTCTGAGGTGATGTCACCGCGCATATGAATCCCTCTGGCGATCCCGAAATCGGTGATTTTCAGTTCTCCGCTGCTATTTATAAGAATGTTCTCCGGCTTGATGTCACGGTGTATCAACCCGTAATAGGTCTTGCCCTGGTAGGAGAACTCGAAGTTATGCGCATGGTCCAAAGCGTCCAGGATCTTTACCGCGATGGCCAACACCACCAGAGGAGGCACACCCTTTGGGCGAAGCCTCTTTGCCAGGTTGTCTCCATCAACAAACTCCATGGCTATGTAATGATGTCCTTCAAGCTCGCCAGTGTTGTGAATGGTGACTATGTTTGGGTGTTGGAGCTGTACCTTGGCCGCGAATTGGGCCTCCCGTTTGAAGTCGGCGACGAACTTCTCGTGCCGCGACAGGTCGGAATGCAGAATCTTGAGAGCGTGGATCACGTCGAGTTTTTTGTGCACGGCTTTGAAAATCCACCCCATGCCACCACAGCCAATCTCGTCTATGATCCGATATTCGCCAAAATCTTTCCGAGCAAGCGGGATCTCGGGCTTTCCCCGGTGAATGGGCTGAGTTTCTTTGTGCCCTTCTTTATCCTGGTATTCTTCCATCTGGATTACTCCTGAAAAGATCTAAGACCCCCCGACGCGTTTTTTTAGGAAGACCGGCCATGATCTTTTCTTACTTCGTATTCGGTCACGCCCTCGAGCCTGAATTGGAGGAGAGTGGAGAAGCCGATTCCGATCTGATCACCGTCATTCAAAACCCCTTCACTTATCTCCTTTCCATTCACCAGCGTGCCGTTCTTGCCATAATTGTAAAGGTAGTACTTCCCCTTTCTGAATCTGACCTCAAAGTGTTTTCCCGAGACCCCCAAATCGCTGTCGGAGATAACCAGACCACTGTTCTTAAACCTTCCAACGCTGATCAACTCGGAACTGAATCTCAACTCCTTGCTCTTGTCAGGTCCCTGGATAACGGTCAATCTGGCAAAGATGTTCATCTCTGAATTCGCCCTTTCAAAAGAGAAACCAAACTTGTTTCCGTCGCTGACGATTCCCGCCCTAACAGCCTGAATCTGGAGCAAAGCCCCGGCCGACT
>Ga0114919_10003585_pt1 | contig 12495 bp, 11 predicted proteins | sample BlataG_FD_88682 | JGI IMG/M metagenome (GOLD analysis project Ga0114919, IMG submission 88682) | Deep subsurface microbial communities from Black Sea to uncover new lineages of life (NeLLi) - Black_00105 metaG | ecosystem: Environmental > Aquatic > Marine > Oceanic > Sediment | place: Atlantic... | reverse complement strand
AAAAGCTCCAACAGCTGTAAATACAACATTATTATCTTCATATTCACATTTAGAACATTTTAAATTTTTATTGCTGAATTTGAAACCTTCTAATGGTTCCCCGCATTTTGGACATAGAGGCTTAATATCTGGGAGATTCTCAATGCCTTTTTTAACAAGTTCTTCTCTAGCCCTTTCGACTTGTTTATATTCAAAATTTGATAAACGAACTAATTTTTCTCGAATTATAATCACCTGTATTACAATAATTACTCATAATATTTAAATGTATTGAATTATATAACTACTATCTACAAGTCTTAAAAATTATTAATAAAAATAGAAATGATAACCACAACTAAACTATCTTAGCATTCAGTAAAATTTAGTATTAACAATCAAGGATACCATTCATAAAATCAGGTAGAAAATAAAAAGAGGGACAATAAGAGCTGTCAATATAAAAGATTTTAATAATATAGATTGGGATTATGGACTTAATAGAATTTTTAATTCTTAATTGAAACAATGATAATTCAATAATTAGTAATAACCTAATCGCTTAAATCTTAATAATCTAACTAAAAAAATAAAAAAATCAATTCATTTGAGTAAATTTACATTTATTTTAAAAAGATTTAATAAAAAATACGATTGTCAAGAATAATATTCTTGGAGATTGTAGTATGTAAATTTATTTATTAACAAGTTCCTTAAAATAATAGGAAAAGATTGGTATTAGCTCTTTGGGTTCAATTATCACTATTTTTTTTTGTTTCCATCTTGCTATTTCATATAATGCATTTTTTAGGTTTGAATGAATAACTCTACCAGAGACTACCATAATAAATCTTACAGTACCTTCCATACTTAATTGAAAGAATTGTTCTAGTAACCTCTCATTTTTATTAAAAGTCAACAATCCATAATCAATACCAAAAATTTTTTGAGGATTTTTTGTCGGTGCTTTTCCATAACTCTTTGCAATTCCAATAAGATTTTCTAATCCAGTCTTAAATTTTTGAGGGAATTCAAAATCTCCAAATTCCGTTCCTGTATGAGGATGTGCTTGTCCATTAGAATATTTAGCAAAGATTCTAAGTAAACAAATCTCTTCTTTCTTATCATTTAAATGACAATTCCTACACTCTCCTCTTCTCTCATTACATCTTTCATATATTTCAGGTATTCTTCTCGCTTGAGATTCTTTAATGATTTCTGTTAAATCATCGATCTTTGGTATATTTCGAAAAGCGGGTAAATCCCTCCAACTATATATTAGTTTATCTAATAATTCTTTTCGATATAGCTTATTTTCTTTAATGTAATATGTCTCAATGTCATTATTAATCTCATATACTAAATTTAACTCTTGAAAGATTTTATTTAATTCAATTTTTAAGGACGGATGGAAAATATAATCAATTGAATCTTGTAAATTAAATTTTCCAATATGACTATCTATGCATTCTAATCGATGCTCTTCAGATATTTCTTCTTTACAACTTGAACATTTTAAATAAAATCTTCTTTTTTTCACATCTCTTTTGATTTCAAATTTGTAAGAATCACAATTTTCACTTGGACATAAGAGTGAGCTATTACAATCATCTTTAGAGCAACTAAGGTTTGGAAAAGGTATTAAATAGCCATAATAATAATAAGCAATATCCATTGGAAAATAGAAATCGACATTATTTATTTTAGAATTTTCTTTTAGAAAAACTATTTTTTCAATTAATTCAAATATCTTCTCTCTTGCCTTTTTGTTTTTAATTTTTTCATAGAAGGAAGTGCGTTTTATAAAATCACTAGTTCTAATATATGTACTTATATCATTTGATTGAAGAAAATTTTGGTGAATATCTAATATCTGAACAAGTAAATTTATTAACCATTCTCTACATCTTTTAATTTTAACAGATTTCCCTATTAATGAAATCTTTCCGTATTGTGTCACATTTACTTTAATCTTATTCCTAAAACCTTCAATATTTGTTCTATAACTGCTTGATCTCCTCTCATATTCAATAATAAATTTAAATTTTGGATTTTGAGCCTTCCTTTCAAATTCAACATCTTTAATCACCATTGAATTGAATAAATCAGGATCTGTATTCTTACTTGCAGTTAATGAATTTTTTATCATTTCTCTTTTATCAAAGATCTCATCTACAATCTCTTTCCTAAGGCTAAATTTCCAATATTTTGTTTTAAAAAATTCACCTAGCAGAGAAACTATTGCTTCATTTATAGCAGTATTCTGACATTTTATAATTAGTAATTGATTTTTTTTATCCAACCAAAAAAAACCACTTTTTAGAGTATAAACTGATTTAGGAATATAATTCCTTGAAAGATAATCTAATCTCTCAAGGTATTCAAAACTTACTTCTAAGATTATTTTTTTATTTTTTTTTTTCCCATTAACTTTTTTTTATCGAAAATTTCTTTGGAAATGCTTCATTATCGATAATATTGGACTCCTTGGAGAGTATGCAGTAAATCTCGCAAATGGATTAGATCTTGCCTTGCAAGGAAAAAAAATTTAGTGATTAGAAGCGAACTTTAGTTCGCAAGGATTTTTTTTCTAATAATTTTATATTAATAAGTTTAAAGTCCTCATATTTATAGGAAAAACTTCGCTTCTTAGTTTCTTCTTCTTTTTCTATTACAATAAAGTTATGTTCTTTATCTAACCATACTTTTTTAAATAAGTCATTTAATTGTTTCTTGATTGACAATAAATCCTCTTTAATTTCATCTTGAAGTTTGTAAAGATAAAAAATTGGATTTTTACTATCTCTAAATTGGAAATAAAGATCTTTTGCTTCATCTAAAGTAATTATTTCATATTTCATAACCATTTCTATTAAATTTTGATGAGATAAGTTTTTAAGGCTACTTTTTGGATTAATTACTTTTTTATGTGAAATGTTTTCCAACATTTCTTTCAATTCATCTTTAGAATATTTCTTATTATTAATAATTCCAAAGAGATATTCTTTAGGCACTACACTTAGAAATAGTTCTTTCTGCTTAATTTTATCTTGACTCAACAATCTACACTTATAAGGTTTCAAATAAAGATTTATCTAATTTAAAAAGCTACATATTGTCTTTAAATAAAAAAAGAATATTGAAATATTTAAATAATAATATACTATTAATTAAGGAGATATTATATTTATTTAGAAAATAATAAAAATGAATGGATTTATCCCCTAGAAGCTTAAAATTATACCTTTCTAAACCTAAATCCTCAACTAACTGCCCCGCTTTCATTTTCCCACACCTCCATAATTCACATATATTCTGTAATTCTTTCAACTTTTTCTCTACCTCCGATGGGGGTCTAGATTCCCTCTCCTTTCTTATAAAATCATAACAATATATCTCCTTAGTGAAATCCAACCAATCCATGGTAAGGTTCTCTAAATAACTCGACCCCAACAAATTTATCTTTAATGATTTAGAAAAAATAATCTTTTTATTACATTTAGAACATCTTCTCACCCGTAATTGCTCCATAAATCTTTCTATAGTTTGCATCTCTTCGTATTTCCAAAAACAAGAACAACATAATAGTTCGATATTTTTATGCTGCCAATACAAAATTAACTTCTCCTCTTCAATATATAGATTCGTGGAGATATATTCATCAAAATTTAAACGCCTTTTGCATTCATAACATCTCCTCTCTCTTAAAACACCAGTAGTATTTGAACTATCAATATTATTATCCCTAATTCGAAATTACCTCCCTACTCTACCACTTTGTTTTTATCTATATCTATCCCCTCATTTAACCCTATGGTTTTGTTATATAATTGTTTATCAAATTTAATTCTTATTAAGTTAATAAACTTAACAAACTTAATAGAAAACTTGTTATTATTGGTCGAGATCCTTGTTTTCCCATAAATACCAACTCTTTAATTGTAGGAAAACTGTTATCTTTTCAAAGAGAAAATTGAAAGACTGAAAAAAGACTATGTTATTCAAAAGTATCAATCATTTTGCTTAAATAATTTTAATGTTAGTAGTGCTTGCACATCTGCTAAAAATAATTTAATTATTTCTTCTACATTTATTTAATTTCCAGTTACCTTGTGAGATTTTAATACTTAGATGTTAGATTATTAAAGAAACTTTGATTTAATACCATCCCCCTTAGTAATTCCTTTCTTAATAATGTCTATTGCCCATTCTCGGAGTTTCTTTATTGTAATATCACTTACTCCTTGCATATCTCCTGGGCAAATCGCCTCTTGCCCATAACCTTGTGGCCAATATACTAAACAATATTTATCATCTATCTTAGAGTAATCTTTTAATCTGCTAAATGATTTATAAGCTTCAATAGGAAGACACCATTTCAAAAGCTCTTTTTTATCATTAATACTAAGTCGAACTTCTCCTGATAATTTTTTAAACATTCCAGCTCCAGGAATATCTTTATTAAATAGCTTATCAGAAGCAATGTAGACTAGATTATTATTGTCTTTTGTATAAATAGATGAAAAGTGGGGATGATAATTTATAGGATGCCATTCTTTATTAGAAATTTTACTCGGGATTACAGTTTCTCCCACTTGAAGCCAACCGTAAATGTAATAACCTTCTGTAAGTGTATTTCCATTGTTTTTCCATGGTTTAAATCTATTAAAAAAAAGAAAAATTGAACCTTTTGAATTTTCTCCTACACCTCTATACTTCAAATATCCAAGAGCAGCTCCTTTTTGCCCATATGTAGGTTTCCACTCTCTTAAATTTGGTCGAAAATTTAAAAGATCTGGATCTACGTGAGCAATTGGATTCTTGTATTTATTTTTCATTTCTAGTACTTCTTTCATATTTTTAAGACCATAGAAATTAGTTGGAATTGCTTCATAAGGAACTCCTTTATATTTGGAATCAGTTTTGTCTTCAGGCCTGAATAAATACGCATACTCTCCCGTTTTACCGTTCATTGGCATGTACATCCCACCAGTACTACTATCAAATCCTTTTTTACTAAGAACTATTGACATTTTATCACTTCTTTTAAAATATTTTCTAGAGAAGGATTAATGAATTTATAACTTCCACAAATCAATTTTTTTAGCTCTTTTTTAACATTATTATCAAGGAATTGTTCATAAACTGCCTTTAAATATGCATAATTTCGAGCATCATCTAAATATTTCTTTTCCTTTTTAAAAGAAGGAAAACCATAAATTCCCGGTATAGGGCAGCGTTCTTTTAACTTTTCTATTATATCAAGAGCAATATTATCATTAAATCCCTTACTACCCTGAGCTTTTAAAAAATATTGTTCAAATTCTCCTAAAAGATCTGGTGCAAAACAACCAAAATAATAGAAATCGTTCTTATTTGATATTAGAACTTTGTCACATTTTATTTCTTCTTCTAACTCTATTTCTTCTGAGATGTACACCTTGTTAGCATCTCTATATGTTTCTTGAATAAAAATCTTATTATCTCCGTATTTTTTAATAGGATCTGAATCGATAAACTTTTTATGCTCAAACCGCGTATCATTAAAATACTCCTCATAAGTTAAAATTTCGTGCACTTTAAAAGCCATAATGAGCCTATTATAATGTTTAGAGTTATTGGTAATTGAAATCAATTTACCGTTAATATTTTCAAAGTCTTCTAAATACAAACCTTTTCCTGCATTTGCAAATATCCACACATCACCCTGATCTAACCACTCTTTTTTAACCCAATTTCTTGGTCCTTGCTGACCAGTAGCCCGTGGTTTACAGAGAGCTAATGTTAAATAACCAAAAAATGGATTGGGAGCAAGACCAGTATCATGATCCAAAACATACGAATAATGCTTCCTATCAGTCATTTTACTTTAGATTTTGAATAAAGTATAGATTTTTTTCTATTTCTTCTTTCTTTTTTAAGATTTCATCTTTCTTTTTTTTGATAAGTTTTAAATCTTTCTTTAAATGGTTAACTGAGTCTTTAATTAATTCATTTAATATTTTCTCTTTAATATTTAATTGACTCATAATATCCTTATGATCTAATCCCTTATCTTTAGTAATAAGTCTAAGAAATTCAGTTTTTTTTACATTATAATTAAAAAATGCCCTATCTATTTGCCTTAAATTAAGATCCTCATATTTTCTATTTATCTTTATAATTAATTCCCGATAACTATTATACCCTTCTGTGTGTGTTAGGATCCAGTTCTTGCTTTTGAATTCTTTTAATAAAGCAAATTTATCCCATATGGTTTCAACAGTATTTACATCGATGATAGGATACCCTTCTAGGGCCATCTCAACTGAGAGCACGTTATTGTAAATAAAATGCAAGTAAGTTGAAGCAATTGGAATTTTTATCCCTGTTCGCAATAACTTTGCAATCTTTTCTTTTTCAGGTATCTTTAAAACGTTAGTAATATCATTTATGAAATTCTTAAGAAAAGAGTTATAATTACTTACTTTTTTTTCAATCCAATGCTTACTTCTATTTCGAGTCTTCCATTTATATATTCTTTCGAAGGTTTCTCTGGTTATTGTATTATTTGATGTGATCTCCTCTTGGACTTTTGGAATAAGAGCATAATATTCCTTTTCATCTTTATCATCAATGTCTTTAATTGAGAGATCGAAATATGGATCCCAATTTTCAAAAAATAATTTTGGAACCTCCACTCTTATTAAATTGTATTATTATTATATTAATTTTTTTAAAATTAATTAAATAATTTTATAAAAGTTCAAGTTCCACTTAATCCTGGTCCTACTTCCTATTAGCGTAACTTACAAATAAAGTAAATAATCTTGAATATCCCTATTAATACAAATCAATATTAACTGAGATAATATCATTTGGATTGGACTTATACTCGTTTTGATATCTTTCATAACATTTTTGACAAATATTTCCCAAATCATGCCGAATTTTAGAGTCATTATTAATGTAATATAGTAAATACCCCAATGGTTTATAAAACAAGTCTTTACCGCACATAATACATCCTAACTCTTCTCCTCGATAGAAAAGCTCATTTTTAGAAACACTGAATAATTCAGTAGCAAACTTATTTTCTTCAAAATATTTTTTTTTACATATAGGACATTTGTCATGATAGATAGTTATATAGCTTTCTTCGCAAACAGGACAATATCTGGAATAAGATTCGCTACATTTTCTACATAACTCATATCTATGGCTATGATAATTCTTTTTACAAACTACACATAGTTTTTTATTATGTTCTATGGCGTAGTGGCACCTCTGGCATAAGACAATAGTATCTTTCCTATTAAGATATTCCTCAAGTAGTTGTTCTACTTCTTCCTCGTATTTCTTTTTCAATTCGGGATAAAACTCAGGAAGTAGAGTCCCGTAATATTTGTTTATTGCTAGATTTTTTATATAGTTAATAGTTCCATGTATATCTTCCAATATGTATTTGATTAATGAGAAATCTTTTGTACATTTTTTATCATTTTAACTAGCATATCCTTAATCTCACCAAAAGTTCTTATCTTATTAAAATCAATCATAATTGAATGGATAAGTCAACTACGAGATAATTTTAATAAGATATTTGAAAAACAAATAGACTTCTTTTTAGAATTCATAATTCATTAATCAAATAATAAAATAATCTATTTCAGCAAATTAATCATAAAGAATAAAGATATATAAAAAATCCTAAATAAAGAAAAAACTTAATAGCTTTCCAGACATAATATGAGGAAAAAAGCTAAATTCTTCACAGTTAAAATATAATAGAATAAACTATAAGTCAAGAATTTAAATTTTTAGAGGCTATAAAATTCAATTAGAATAGATAATAAAGCGAATCCAATAGAGCTATTGACAGAAATTTTTACATTCATAGACTGGTCAAAGTTATTCAAGGAAGAAAACAAAATTAATTGATTTATTGACCATAAATTTATCAGACTGATTAAATGTTAATGTAAATTTTAAATTTAAATTATATGAAAACTAATTTAATATTATTATAATCAAAAGGATTGTTATTGTCAATAATCAAAAGACTTCCCATACACCCTCCACCTATTTATGAAAAGACAGTTGGTGAATGGATTGAAAGTTTAGCTGAAGCGAATCTTACACCATTTAAAGTAATGTTTTTTTATATCACCAAAACAGCAAAGAACATTGGATTTATTAATGCTCTTATGAAACTAACAGAATTTTCAAGATGGATTATAATAAAACTAGAAAATAAATTCAAAACGGATTATTGGGAAAAAAAGAGAGTCTGTCCAATTATAGGATGTAAATTTAGAAAAAAAGATAATCATTATTTGTTTGAACACATTGAAAATGTTCATAACTTAGGATCTGGTTGGTATCAATGTCTAATTTGTGATTTTAAAACAAAACTAATTAAGGATTTGGAAACTCATTTAAATAAAAGTCATAATAGGTTTGAAATTCAAAAATATAATAAGAATGATTAAAAAATCAATAATTAATCTATAGATACAATATCATTTAATTTTATATATTCTGACATATCTTCTTTTTTCCTTTTCAACATCTTAATACTCTTTTCAGCCCTATGACCAATTTTAGTTATTTCCTCTATATTTCCTTCTAATTCTTCTGGGACTATATCTCTTATATATCTACCATCTTTTAGATCTTGGATAAGGATTAATTTTTCGTTGAAATTAGGACTAATTATATCATTTAATAGACAGTTTTCGTTGAAATATATTTTTTGAATAAGTTCTATAAATTTTAAATTTGCTAATTTTGGTTCTTTAGTTTGGATTTCATTACAAATACGGATTAATTCATTATCTTCCTTTCCAAAATAAAATAGAATTAAATCTTTCTTAAGTTCCTGTATAATTTTCGTATTAATAAAAAGAATATTCTGAATATCAGTCTTTCTATTATTAAATAATAATGCATCTCTGATTTCAAAGAGTTTTTTGATAGAATCCTTTAGAGGTAATTTTTTCCAATATTCCTTAATCAATTTGGTAATCTCAGAATTAGTAAGAAAGATATATTCATCCATAGGTGTGCGACAATAAAAATTTGTTAATTTACCCAAAAATACTCTCCTAGCAGGTTCATTAATTCGAGCGCACCACGATTTCTCATATATTTTTTCATTAATAAGCAAGTTATAAGGTACAATGAAGGGAGATTGTAATAAAAAATATGATGGTCCATATTCTGGTAGATGAGGGGGTTTTAACCGGGGTAAGTAATATTTCCTGGTTGTTTCTCGTATATTTTGTTTTAAAAAATTTTCTATTGAACTATTTACCTCATCTGTTGATTTTGTTTCAATTATTGGATAGAAAATCAAATCGAAATCAGGTCGAATATCACAATCTTGACTAGCAAGAATTCCCCATGAAGGATATATAAAAGATTCAGTTAAAATATATCTCCCATTAAAGATAATTTCTTCTAAAATCAAATTTGTTTGGTTTTCAAGTATTTTTCTTTCATCGGATATTGATTTTATTATCAGATCCAACGACCTTATAGGTAGATTGTAAAAAATATCCCCTTGCATAATCGGAGGGGAGTCATTATTTTCCTTTTTATAAGAATAAATTGTATCCAAATTTATCAACCTTTATTTTTAATTTTTATTTCCATTTTTTCATATCTTTCTTTTCTAAGTTTAAGCATTTTTATAATTAATATCAAATTCCTTAAACTAAATTTCATTTGGATATCATCGAGATATTTATCTAAATAGAAATCAGACCAAAACTCTAAATTAACCCAATTTGCCAATTTATTCTTATTTATAATAGACTCAGAGATGAAATCAATGGTTTTATAATTTATTGAAAACTTTCTTTTGTAGGATTGGTCTGTGAAACTCGAAACTTCGGATTTTGTCTCGATAGTTTGTTCTGTTGAAGTCCCACTCTCATATGTGGGAGAATGATTAGCTTTAATAAATGAATTTTGAAAATTTGAACTCAAGATATTATAATATTCATCAAGCTTTAAGACTGGCTCTTTTCCTCCCTTTTCTCTAATGACGGTCCTAATTATGATGTCAAAAAATAAAGAAAAGTATTTTATTGGTTCCTTAGATTGAGATAAATGAGTTTTAAAGTTTGGGTATTCAGGTGATTTTAAGTCAAATATTTCTTTCGTAAATTTATCAAATTCATTCTTTTCTTCTCTCTCTTTAGTTTTAAAATCGTGACCTTTAGTATCAGCTTCAGATGAAGCCTCTTCTCTTTCAGAAGATTTTTTAAAATACACACTTTTTAGCCAATTTATAAATGTATTTTTAAATACTGCTGATAATACCTTATTATAATCATCTTCAATCATCTTTCTATCCTTTAAATTTATTCAAGATCTATATAATCAAGTCCAATCTCCTTATGAAAACTTTCTGTTAAAAAATCAACAAAATAGTGCTCAATTTTTTCATGTGCCTCATCTAAGTAAGATTCTAAATTTGCGACTTCAGTTGAAAGATTCCGAATTATAAAAATACTCTCCAATGAAAATTTGTAATTTTCATTTTGCTTTCCTAAAGCTTTTAGCCTCAAGATGGCTTTATATTTTACACCCTCTTTTTCTTCCTCATAAGGTACAATCCCTATAACAAAATCCTCTTTACTTATTTTCAATTCTTCTTTAAAACCAATATTAAAATATTTGATGTAATTAAAATCATTACACTGAATTAGAAATTCGTCGATGTAATGTAATCTAGCTTCTATAACTAAAGGTAGGCTAAAGTTATTGTTTAAATTCTCAATTACTTTAAGTATATTTCTTAATTCTACATTCCAGGTTTTATAGCTCTCAAAATTAAAAATTATAAATCTGCGACCCAATTGTAAAGTGTTTATTTTTGATAAACCTTCCTCTTCCACTTTTTTCTCCCATTTTAAAGGACCAAATTCAATTGTTTCTCCGGGTCTAGGCATTAAAAGGAATCTAGGAACAATTGGGTATTCATTATCAATACTCCTCGTAATATTAGTAAGGTCATTCAAATCTAGCATTTTAAAGTCTTCTTTAAAGATTAAGTGAATGACAAATCGTTTAAGAGGTTTTTTAAGAAATCTTTTTATTATCTTCATAATCTTTATAACTTTTTTAGATTTTTATGATTTTTTAATAATGATAAGTAATAATATATTATTATTTTTTCTCACTTATTATTACTAATCAAAACAATCCCTATCTTCAAATTATTTATTTCTACAGTTGAAGCAGGGAATTCAATTGCTATATTCAACTACTATTAATGTAAGATATTTCCATAAATAAAACGCAAAGGTTTCATATAGAATTCTATGTACATTCAAATTGGAATCTAGTTATTGAGATTTACATTAAAGAAGTCTAAAATACAACTCTAGGCTGCTCTCTTACATTTTTTTTATGAAACTTAGTAGTTTTGACAATCTTTAGATAGATTATATCTATTTTTGAAGTGGCGAGTTATACTACTCGTATATATTCATATCCTAATCGATTTATGAATGTTTGGACACAGTATAATTAGGAATTACTTTAGAAAGCTTCAAATTTAGCAATATTTACCTTCTAATTGTATTAATCACTCTGAATTATATCGAAAAATAGATGTATTGCAATAAAATATCTTTTTGTTTGCATTAGATTTCCTAAGAAAAATTCTAAACACAACTTATTCCTTAGCAATAAAATCATTGAAATTTTATTGGTTCATTATGCTCGGCAATAATTACTTCTATTTCTGAGGTTTGAAAAAATTTCTCAAAAAATATAGCGTGTTCCGTATGAATCGGAATTAAATAACGCGGCTTAACTTCATGTATAAAATTAATTAAATCATGTGGCGTCGCGTGTCCGGATGCATGAATACGATAAGCCGGGATTCCAAATTTTTCTAATTCCCTAGATATAGTCTTCGTATTATCATAGAACTCCTCGACATAGGGATCAACACTTGAAGAAATAAACAAGCACTTGAGATTATGGTTAAGATTATTCATTAGATCGTCATATAGATGAGTTATATAAATAAAATAGTTGCTTTCTAAATCTCTTAGTTGATTATACTCAATAAATCTCTCTCCTTGCCGTTGTTTGTAAATAACTTGACGAATTTTCTCTTGCCATGGATATCTTGCGGGTCCTTTTTTCAGAATATAAATATGCTCATCCTCAATAATGTTGGGATCCATCATCGTTTCATAGATCGCATCCTTATTTAAAAGATAATAAAAATACGCATCCTTCTCAGTAATAATGTATTTCCAGTCATGCTTTTTCGCGATACGTGAAAATGTTCTGAACCGATCCCAATCTATTCGATCATATTTTACTAAAATAAAATCAAAAGGATTCTTCTGAAATAATTTTTCTAAATTACTTTTCACAGTATCTTCCGATTCGACCATTCCCTTATGAACTTTCGTCCCTTCACATATCAGCACTTTTACTCCATTTGAAATTAGATTTTGCTCTTCCTGATTTAAATTAATTTTCGATAAGCATAAATTATTGGTTTTT
>Ga0114919_10003584_pt1 | contig 12501 bp, 11 predicted proteins | sample BlataG_FD_88682 | JGI IMG/M metagenome (GOLD analysis project Ga0114919, IMG submission 88682) | Deep subsurface microbial communities from Black Sea to uncover new lineages of life (NeLLi) - Black_00105 metaG | ecosystem: Environmental > Aquatic > Marine > Oceanic > Sediment | place: Atlantic... | reverse complement strand
TTTACATTGATGACAACTCCTTTAGGTAGCATTTTTGGATGGTTTGTTCCTCTATTTGTGATAATTCTAGGGCTTACTTTTCTTAAGCGAGGTTTTCCAACTTACGAATCCGTAAAAAAAATGGCTCAGAACATGGCACGCAAAACCGTAAAAAAAGCAAAAAGCGAAGAAGAAATCGCCGAATTAAATAAAAAGATCGCCGAACAATTAGCTTCTGAAACAGATACTATTCAAGGATTTATATCGCGCGGTTCGAGGTTGTTTTATCTATTAGCAATATTTTTTGGAATATTTGTTGGTTTAAATTCGGGATTATTTGGAGCAAGTTCTGGTCTAATTTTTGTGTTAGCGTTAGTTATACTTTACGGATACCCACTTAAAAAAGGGGTTGGTACAGCTCTAATTCTGAGCATAATAATTGGCTTATGTACTTTCTCATTTTACCAAATTTTTGGCATTACAATTAAAGGACGGTTCTTTTTTAATTTCGAACTTTCGTTTTATCTAGCAATCGGTTCGATTATATCCGGCATAATAGCCTCTATATATGTACAAAAACTATCTGCTAAAACAATGGGACGTGCTGTTGGACTTGTAATTATCGTATTAGGAGCCTTGGCGCTTACTTTTTACTTTATAACTTAAATTAATCAAACTACAATTAAATGCAATAGTTTTATATTTAAAAATGTACAAGTAAGTTATATTAATTTATTAGAATTTTTAATTAAAATAAAATCATTCAAACAAAACTAATATAGGTAAAGAATTTGCCAGAAATCGGACATTTTATAATTGCCTTCGGCATAATGGTACCCATTCTATACTTTTGTAAAGATAAATTTAATTATAAAGTAGCAGCGATATTTATACTAGCCAATTGGATCGGTCCCGACTCTGCCCAGCCATTTGGTTTTTTACCCGTTGATTTTCATTATATGATTCCATATCTTATATGGGCGTTACCACTAGCACTATTCTATTCTTATTTCTCCAGATTTTCAGTTAAAAGAAGCGAAAATTTTGTCAAATTTGTGGATGACGGCAAGAGAGATGTATCTTGGAGGAATGCTTACCTGCTTTTAGTCTCTGGCGGATTGATCCATACTGCGGCTGATGCTATCTTTAGAAATAATCTAAAATTTAAATTTCTTGAATATATTTTTGAACCAAAACTTCCCGAGATTCATCGGTATGGCTTTATTGTTGATTTAGATATACCTGTATTACTAATGATTGGTTATGCTATTTTAATTACAGTTTCTCTCTTAGCGGTATTTATTGTTGATCGAAAATTTAAGGATATTCTAATATTTTTTTTTACATTAATAGGAATTACCGTTTTAATAGTGTTCAGCCTTGGAGAAAGGGTAGTTGGAGGAGAGTTTGATGTTGGAGTAAGCTTTATGACAATAATCTTTATATTCATCCCTTTAATGTTACTTTTTTACGTCGCTAAGGATGTCAATGAACATCCTATTCCTATGCTAGAGAGACCGCGGATAAAACCCGAACTTGGTTTAAAAATTGTTGCAGGATTTTCGGGAATTGTTACATTATTTTTCTTGCTAATTGGAACACTAGGCATTATAGCTCCCAATATAGTTCAACAATTAATCGATTTAGGCGAAGGAGCATTATATGTAATAGGAATTATATTCATAGCCCTTGGAGTAGTAGGTTTGTTAGGTACCATTGGTCTCTTTCTCAAATTAAAGATTAGTCGCTATATTATCATGTATATGTGCATATTTATGACCCTCTTTGTGTATCCATTGACAATCGTACTATATCTAAGCCAAGATAATGTAAAAGCTCTTTTCGATAAAAGCTCCAGCGAATAAAGCTACTTTTTTTTTATATTTTTTAGCTTTTAATTTATTCTTTCAAAAAACATCTAAAAACTTTGAAAGTAGTAAATATAGATTTATATTTTCTTTAGTTTAAATCTTATTTAGGTTTAAAATGAAAGAAAAAAGGAAAATGAATGTTTTATTTATCATTAGCGACCAGCATAGATCTGACCACATGAGTTGTTCTGGAAATAAAATTTTAAAAACTCCGAACTTGGATAGATTAGCAAGCGAAGGAGTTCGATTTACGAACGCATTTTGTACAAACCCTATGTGTATGCCAAACAGAGCAACACTTTTAACGGGATATTACCCTAATGTGCATGGTGTTAGAAGCAACGGTATGATTCTCTCTCAAGATGTCCCAACAATTACTCAAACACTAGTTGATAGAGGGTGGCATACAGCAGCTTTTGGAAAATTGCATCATCAATTTAACACGGCTCCATATAGAATCAACGATAAATCTACGGAATCTTTTTACGATTGGGTTTTTAAAAAAGAAGGGTGGTATCCCGTACGAGAAAATTTTCCTATTCCTTACTACGGATACCAAGAAGTGGAAACCGTGATAGGGCATGGAGCTTGCTTGGCGGGTCATTATTTAGATTGGTTGGAGGAAAGATCTCCAAACTTAGCGGAGAACATGCGGAAAAGATGGAAAAATATTGACAATTTCTTTTCTGTGTTTTCTGAACACGAATTACCCGTCGACTTATATTCGAGCGCTTATGTAACTGAGCGTACTATCGCTTTTTTGGAAAGACACGCCAATGGAGATTACGGGAATAAACCGTTCTATGTACATTGTTCATTTCCCGACCCTCATCAGCCTGTTTACCCCCCTGGAAAATATAGGAATATTTATAAGCCTGAAGATGTTGAATTGCCAAAAAGTTTCAACGATCTCGAGAATTTGAGGAACCACCCGTATCTAGCACCTTTTATTAATGTCATGCCTGGGGCGATGTTAAGAGAGACAAATGAAGAAGAGCTTAGAAAATTCATAGCTTATACATACGGTACTGTGGCGTTAATTGACGCTAGTATTGGACATATTTTAGCCTCATTAGAGAAGTTAGGTTACGCTGATAATACAATAGTAGTCTACACTAGCGACCATGGCGATTTAATGGGTGACCATGGAATGCTTTTTAAAGGCCCATCAGCTTATATGGGTGTATTTCATATACCTATGATTTGGAGAGTTCCTGAAATAACAAAACCAGCAGTAACAGATGCATTAATGAGTTCTATAGACTACCCAAAGACGCTCCTAAACCTTTTAGGGATATCAAAAAGAAAGCAACCACCAGATATGCAAGGCTTTGATATGTCAGCTGTTTTAAAAGATCCTGAGAATTCTACCAACCAACCACGAGATTGTTGTTATATTGAGAATGATGAGGAAGTTGGACCTCTGCACGAGAGATTAAGACATTTGATAACAAAGGAATTTAAGTTAACGATATACGAAGGTCATAGAGATTATGGAGATCTGTTTGACAGAAAAAAGGATTTGGACGAGTTAAATAACTTATGGCACGATGAACAATACAACGGGATTAAATTTAAATTAGTTAACAAGCTACTCCACGAAAATCTCAACGCACAAACTCGATATCCAAAAAGAATTGCAGGGACCTAAAATAATGTAATTTGTAGCTTTTATTTATAAAATACTTTTTTCTTATTCTTTACTTATAGTATTTAAGTATTAATTATCTTATTTTCTAATAGATGATCAATAATTTATAAGGAAAAAATCGAATGTCATGAGTATGCTTAAATTTAAAATTCCCCATCCGGCGTATATTAAATATGTCTTCTGATAAGAGTGACAATAAAAGAACGGAACTGAATCCACCTATAGTTTCTCCAATCTCACATATAATAATAATACCACAGTTTTCCGAGAAGAATTTCCCAATTCGCATGTGGAGTCGAATCTTTCTCTTTGGTGTGGTCTTGCTTTTTAATATTTTCTTTGGATATTTTGGGTATCTTTTGATTTCACAACACTCTCTAATGTTTATCTGGTTAGCGATTGATATTGCAGTACTCATTGTATTGAATATTCTTGCGTTTTCTATCTTAATCCAAAACCATAATAATTTGCGTTTTTCCCTTTTTGCTGATTCTCCCTTTTTAAATTATTCTATTTTGCAATATTCCATCAGAATTTACAAGAAAAAATATCCCCTTGAACTTGGCATGAATTTTCGTATTATTCTGCATTCAATCATTGTTAATAAAACTCGAACTACACTAGATGTCAAGCAATATCCCGTGTTAGCTCTCCAATATCCGAACAAGAAACCCATTTTTTTAGAATCGAGCGGCTACTTAGAAGATCCCATCAATATAGCTATTAGGTTGAATGAAATGTTGTATCGCGCTCAAGTTTTATCTCAAGTTCGAGACCATCAATCTCTACAAGTCGAAGAACCCCAGCTGGAAGTTGAAATCAAATACAGGAAAAATAGAATAGTCAAGAGATGGAATATTGGTTCAACTATTATTATTGTAATTATGATTATTGTGGCACTAATAATATGAAGTTATTATAGTTTAGTTGCTCGATTTGGAGTAATATATGCGGGTTTTTGGTAATTTTTGTTTATATTTTAATTTAGAATCAATTTCTTTTTTTCAATTCTTTCAATCTTTCTTTTATTTGATAAGTCGCATTATCGATAATGTTCCCTGCTATGAAAGAGGTCTCATTTTGTACTTTTTCTTTTAAGATCTTAACTTTTAACTTTAAAGCTTCGACTAGAGTTTCTACATTTTTCTCATCAGTTCCTTTTACAACTATATCAAGAACATGTAAAGCAAGCTGTTTTTTACCTTCAGAAAAAAGCTTTTTGGCGTGCTCCAGATATTTTTCTTCGCTATTTAATTTTAAGAATTCTCGAGCGATATCATCCGTTTTGGCTGGAAAAAGATCAGTAGGATTTCCACTGTCATACCACCCGTGATAAAGTCTGTAAGAGGCATGAATAGCGAAACGATAACAACCATAAATGGGTCTTAAAATGTCGTGTCTTTTAAACTTTTCTGGAAAGATTTCAAGCATTTCGTAGTAAATTTGTTCGAACCATTTTCCTTCGTTTAATCTTTTTACAACTTCATCGTGAACAAAATGCATAGCTTCTGCTGTAATCGATAAAACGTCTTTTACTTTCCCTTTGCCTTCGATGAGCTTTCCATGGCCAGGAACTAAATATTCTGCGTTTTTATCTCGCATTCTTTCCATTGCTATTGCCCAATCTTTAGGATACCGCTGAACTTTATAAGGATTCCCTACATTAGGAAACGATGAAACCATCAAGTCACCGGTACAAATTGTCTTCTTTTTTGGTACCCACAACCAAATTGAATCGTCTGTTTCCCCCTTATCGTGGTAAATCTCAAAACTGACCTTTCCTAATTTAAACGAATACGAATCCTCATTGCCCCTAAGAATAATAGTTGGGTCCAATGTTTCGTGGGCAGATACAAGCGAGTCTTGTTCCCTTCCCCTTACTGAAGCAAATTGTTGTTTATTTATCCAATCGTGATATTTATCGAGAGTTCTATATTTCTCAAATCGCTCAATACAGTTTTCATGAGCAATTACTTCAGGCATATCCCAACCCTTCTTTTTTATCTCTTCTATAAAAGGACCGTAACCAAAAGCGTGATCAAAATGCCCATGCGAATAGATTATGTATTTAACAGGTTTTTTTGTGAGTTGTCTTATTTGGTTAAAAGTTTTTTTAGCGTACTGTTTTATAGGTACATCGAAAATAACTAAACCTTCATCTGTTTCGAATACTCCGGTATTTCCCATACCTGGAACAATATAACATCTTCCGTCTCCAAATGTAGATAACGGAAACAACCCAAACCAATCACTCATTCCATCAGTTGTTTTTCTTACCATAATTAATCACATGTCAGTCTTTCTATATATCTTTCTATTTCCAACCAAAAAATTAGTCTTTAATCTTTATTAACTCAAGTCTTTTTAACTTGACTTATTGAAATAAGATTCTAGAAAATAAAAAAAAAAAAAATTGTTTTATTCTGATTTCTTCCGCCATACCGTCAAATAAACAATAAGGAGAATAATACAAATAGGGATTCCTATTATAATTAGTATCCACATAATTGTTAAGAACCAAGAATAAACCCAATAACTATATGGTTGGCTACCAAACGCAGCATAGTAATTACCTTGAATTCCCATATAAATACAATACACTATAAACACGAAGAAACTAAAACCACCTTCACCACCCGCATTTCTTTTTCTATGAGTTTTTTCCTTATCTCTGGCTTTAAATTCTTGTCTCTCTTCATCTGGTAATCTGTTCCACCAGATATATCCTCCTACTCCAAAAAATAATCCTGTTGGGATCCCCACAAATAATAATTCCCATAAAATCACAAGGATACAAAATCCAACAATCCAATCCAGGCTCCATTGATCAAATGTTGCTGTACCCTGCAATCCAATAGGAGAAGTTTGTATAAACCAAAATAATACTAAAAGTGCTCCAGTAACTATACATACTCCTGCTATAATTATTACAATAAATGTCGTTAAATGTTTCTTTATTTTTTGTTTCCAAAATAATTCATTACATAATTCTTCGCTCATAAGATTTAACCTCTAAATTTTAGAATTTTTTTTATAATATCACGAAAGGAATAATTCTCTTTTAAATTTTTATCCTAAATAGTATTTTGAATAATTATTTATTATCTAATTGCTCAGAATTATCCTAGTAAGCAATTCAACTTAAATCAGCCTTAAAACCACTGAACTTTTAGGGGTTTTCGCGCAGGGATTCTTTTATACTTAACGTTAGGGTATCCCATTGTTAAAGAATATCCTATAAAATGACTCTCCGGAATCTTTATCAATTCTCTTATCGTTTTAGATTGGTTTATGTGAAATGTTAAATATCCTAAAGAGCAAGTTCCTAACCCTAAGGTTTTAGCAGCGAGCATAATGTGAGCAGCAGCTAAAGAACAATTTTCTGGTATTCCTCCTATAACTTTATCGCCGTGAATAACAATTAATTCTCCATTCCAACACCAAAAATCAATTCCTTGTTCAATCGATTTTAGAATTCTTTTTGTAGTCGGAAGATTTTCTTCAGATAGATTGAATTCTTCTTCGGACATTCGTTCCTTTAAAAAAGTGCGCCCCTGAGGAGTCTCAAGAGCTTTGACAAATCTAATTGTTTTTTTCGTTATGTGGTTTGATATAGCGGTTACAATTTCTCTATCTTGAACTATAGTATAGTAAACATTTTCTGAATTACTGCCAGTGGGAGAATATCTAGCTAATTCTAATAATTTTTCTATTAGATCTTTAGAGATTGCCTTATCCTTGAATTGCCGGATTGACCTTCGAGTCAAAGCAAGATTTAAAAAAGAATCAAACGATGGAATTCTTTCCTTTATTGAATAATCTGGTAATACCTCATGTTTATGAAATAGTAATCTAATCACATCAACTGGACATACAGCTTCACAGTGACCGCATAATATACAAGAATCTTCAAAAGTATCAACAACTTGGAGTAATTCTGCTTCAAAATAAAACAAACTAGCAACACATTCCTTAACGCATGCTTTACATCCTGTACAATTATCAATATCAATTTCTATTTTGGAATTTTTTATAATATTCACCATATTAAACAAGCTATTTTTTTTGAATTATTTTATAAAACTGTTTTGTAAAAACTCGTATTCTATAAAAATATAATTTTAAAATATTAAATTTTTTCAGCTCTGGCTAATTCTGCTTTTTTATCCATAATTTTCATATAGGTTGCCATGGTATTTTTTGGAGGAAGTGTTTCCTCTTCTTTCTTAAAAAGCTTCATTGCTTCTGAGGTACAAGTAGGAACGCATACTCCACATCCGATACACCTTCCTTTATCTACTTGGGCGATATTGTCTTCAATATTAATGGCATCCAAATTGCATCTATCCTCACAGATTCCACACCCTACACATAGATCTGGATCCACTTCAGCGTAATAATTAGTGGCGAAAAAATGTGATAATTCAGGTAGCTGTTTTTGGCTTGTGAGTACTCCACAACAACAACCACAACAAGTACATATATTCATTGGTCTCTGAGAATTTCCAGGTTGAAGCACTAAACCATCTTCTTCTGCTTTTTCTAAGATTTTAAATGCTTCTTCTTTCGTAATTTCTCGAGCTAGACCTTTTTCTATAGAAATATTAGCAGCGGTTCTAAATGAAAAGCACGATTCGCGTAATTTTGTCTTTGTACATGGTTCTCCTATGAGATCTGCCCCCTTTCGACAGATACATTCCATAACAGCAATTGGTTCTCCGATATTTTCAATAATTGCTTTTAAATCGTCATATTGGGCAATTGACTGTTCATAATTAACCGTATGATCTAGTGGGATCACGCGTAATTGAGGAATACCCGTAATATTATACTCTTCATTAAAAAAGGTATTTTTTAGGTATTCATGAGCATCTTTAAAAAATTCACGTGTCAATCTATTCAATTGGTATTCAAACATGCCTATTATTAAAGGAGCGCTACCATAATATTTAATGTCTGACTCTCCTTCTTTTACAATCCCCCGATTAATTAAACCCTTGAAATACATATCATCTAGTTTGCTCTCTAATTCTTCTAAAGAGAAACCACTTTTTTTCAATCTCCTATAAATTTTTCTTAACGGATCTGCCATAAAATTCAATTTCAGTGCTATTTTAACCTGTTCGGGAGTGAAGAGATGCTTCAAAATTTTAATTTCAATACCAGATTCTGTAGCTGGATAACCAACCGGCATCTTATCAAGATGCTTCTGTAATTCTCTATATAAATCTAATCTTTCTTGTGCCATACTATACCACTATAATTATTAATTTAAAAAGTTAATAATTGAATCTTATAAGAAGGGGGTAATTGAATTTAAATACATCAAAAAACATGTTCGAATTTAGTTTTATAAGCGTCTCACAATTATTAAGATTAAATAAAAAATGTTAAAACTTAAAAGTGGGAAATATGAGTAAAACCAACCAAAATAAAGAACACGACGAAATTTTAAATTTGGAAAGCTTACTTGATTATCAAGAGGGTTCTGTTGTCAGCAGAATGTTAATTAATAAAAAAGTAGGTACAGTGACCTTATTTTCGTTCGATAAAGATCAGGGTTTAAGTGAACATACTGCTCCGTTTGACGCCTTAGCATACATCTTTGATGGCAAAGCAGAAATTATAATTTCTAAAAAGTCTTACATTTTAAATTCTGGGCAGATGATTACTATGCCAGCTAACGAACCTCACTCTCTCAAAGCTCTTGAACGATTTAAAATGATGTTAATCATGGTTAAAGCGTAATTTCTAAACTTACGCTCTTTTATTTAATTTTTAAATTATAACCAAATAATTTTAAATCTTAAGCATAATTTTATATTACATCTATAAGCCTAAAAACATTAAACACGAGATTAAAATGACTAAAAATAAAATTAAACTTGGACCATATCTATACCCCATGCCAGTTGTAGTCGTAGGAGCAAATGTAGAGGGAAAACCAAACTTTATGCCAATTGGTTGGGTTAGTATTGTAGAACATAAACCACCCATGATTTCTATTTCTGCAAATCAGGATCATTACACCAATATAGGTATAAGGAAAAACAAAACATTTAGTGTCAACACACCTTCTGAAGATATGATATTACCAACTGATTATTGTGGAATAAAATCTGGTAAAGAAGTAGACAAATCTGATGTATTTGAAGTTTTTTATGGAGAATTAAAAACCGCGCCTATGATTAAGGATGCACCGTTAAATCTAGAATGTAAAGTTGTCCAGATCGTAGAAACTGGAAAAGGACACGATATTTTTCTTGGAGAAATCATCCAAGCTTACGCCGAAGAGAAATTTTTAACAAACGGAATTCCCGACATCACTAAAATGAAACCTGTGTTTTTTTCTATGAATGATAATAACTATTGGAAAATCGGTGAACATATAGGAAAAGCTTGGAGCATAGGACGAGATTACAAAAAGGAATAAAACAAATCAAGCCTTGTTTAATTTTTTTAAAAAAACACTCTTTTTTCTTGTTCAAGAAAATGTTGCTCGATTAAAAGATCCATCTCAGCATTCAACCAGCACAATTCATCGTATGTACTAGATGAATTAAACACTTCCTCTGCCTTCGTCCTAATCTCCTCAAGCGAGGGCATCCCAAGATTTATCTTTTGAATAGTTTCTGCTAAAAGCCAGCATAAATCATTGTATGAGTATTTTTTCAGAGAAAGATAATAAGCCGCTTCTCTAATTTGAGATTCAAGACCAATTTCCTCCTCAACTTCTTCATCAATATCCTCTTCAACTTCCTCTTCAATTAATTCTTCAACTCCCTGCGCTTCCGGTATTATTACTGGTTCGTCTGTTTTGTCTACTGGTGCTTCAATTTCTAAATTGTTATATTCTTTATACTGTGCCAACCACGCCGATATCCTCGCTCCAGATTCATCTTCCTTCTCTTCTTGAGCTTCTATATCAAACACGGGTTTTGGAGCTTCAGTAGGTTCTTTTAATATTAATTCGGGTCTACGTTCGATTGTTTCACCTGGAATTAAACCCTTTTTTAATTCGTCCATCATAGATAGAAATGAACCGTATTCTCTATTTTGTTTCATTATCAATATTTTACATCTACCTCCTCGGTCTTTATCGAACTTTCTAGCCCACGCTGCCGTTAAATCTTTTTTATATTGAGGAACATCAAGTCCTACCCAGATAAATAATGTAATTTTCTTAATATCATCAATAAGATACACGCTCTGGGTATCAAATTCCAACTTATTTAATTCGATTAAATCGCCTTTTTCATTAATACTAAAAAATTTCATTTAACTATCACTGGTACAAAGATGTGAGATTATAAAAATAGATTCAATTAAAGTTTAAAAATCTTTATTTAATATATCATTGCTTCATTTCGATTAGACATATTATTGGATTAATACTTATTAATCTATTAATATATAGAATTATCTTCAAATCTAAATGAATTATTAATATACTCTATTACCCAAAAACACCTAGTTAGGTGAACATCGGATTAGAAAAATAGAATTATTTTCTGAAAGTGGAGAGTCGCGCGGCTTTTACGACATAGCAAATCAGCTTAACGATTTGACAGGCAAAGAATGGGTATTCTCAACTAAGTCTGTGATTCCTAAAGGATTTCCCCCCAGTTTCCAACATAAATTAAGAAATGAACATGGTGGACAAAAACCTCCAGAATTATGTGAAATGATTATTAAAACATTTACAAAAGAAGGAGATTTAGTATTAGATCCATTTTGTGGTGTTGGAGGAACACTGTTTGGTTGTCAATTGAGCAAACGTAATGGTGTTGGTGTTGAAATAAATAAAAAATGGATTAATATATATCATAAAGTATGCGATTTAGAATCTTTAAGACCTCAAAAAGTGTTCCATGGAGATTCTCGTGAAGTACTTCAAAATTTACTTGATATGAGTAATGAAAAATTCGATTTTATTCTAACTGATATCCCTTATTGGAAAATGGACATCGTTGAGAAATCGAAAGGAACATATAAAAAAGTAGGAGAAGAATCGAAAGGTATATATTCAGATAAATCAAAATTAACAAGATTTAACGATAGCTCCGAACCTCTTGAGCAAACTAAAAAAGACTGGGAATTGTTGATCAAAGATGTTTTTACTAGATGTTTTACTCTTTTAAAGCCAGGGTGCTATTGCGCAATATTTATCGGGAATATGTATCATAAGGGACGATATTTTCTTTTAAACGCCGATATAACACGTATTTTAAGTCAGATTGGGTACATGCTAAAAGGAGAGATTGTTTGGTACGATGTTAATAAAAAACTCCATCTTTATGGGATAAACTATTCGTGGATACCAAGTATAGTTCACCAATTCATTATGATTTTCAGAAAAGAAAGAGTGACAAAGCCAACTAAAGAGGAAATAGAAAAAATTAAAATTGGTAATATTAAAAAGATAAAAACAGAGCCATCATCTCTATTATGAATTAAAACTTTAATTCATTTTTTAATGCTAATAAACATCCAAGAGAGAAATGTTTTAACCTTAGGATTTTGAAAACGAGTTTGAGAAATGAGCTGAAAAATCTCCTTATACGCATAACTGGATTGAATTGATCCCAAAGGTTCATGTATTTCTTTTAAAGCTTTTGGAACAACGACTTTAGTTGCAAATGTTAAAATACCATAAAAAATTTTTCGTGAATCACGTCGAAAATCAAAGATTAATAAAGTACCGTCTCTTTTTAAAACACGATGTATCTCATTAAATACTTTTACGGGATTCACCCAATGATGAAGTGAAAGAGTACTTATAATAAAATCAATTGATTCATTTGAAAAAGGTATTTTTTCAACATTTCCAATTTTAAATTCAATCCTTTTACCCAAATCTCTATCAAGTGCTTGCTTTTTTGCAAATTCAAGAATATCAGAGGAAATATCAATCCCAATTAAATTAAGATCTGGAAAACTCTTTGCAATTTGAATTATCAAATTTCCAGAACCGCATCCAATGTCAACTAATGTCCCTTT
>Ga0114919_10003583_pt1 | contig 12502 bp, 9 predicted proteins | sample BlataG_FD_88682 | JGI IMG/M metagenome (GOLD analysis project Ga0114919, IMG submission 88682) | Deep subsurface microbial communities from Black Sea to uncover new lineages of life (NeLLi) - Black_00105 metaG | ecosystem: Environmental > Aquatic > Marine > Oceanic > Sediment | place: Atlantic... | reverse complement strand
GTCCCAAGATCGGATCACAGTTCAGTATACGTACCGGAACCGTCAAATGTCGACCCCAGCGGAATGAAAATCAGTACCCTTTTGCACAACCTTTCCCTGTCGGGCGTGGGTATCCTCTCCGCTCTGCTGCTTCTATCGAACCCTTCTGCTGCTTGTGCCCAGGTAGAGAACAGCGAATTGGCGGAAATCCGCCGGAAGATCGAGGGGCACCGGTACCACGCGGCCGAGTTAAGACTTGAGGAGATCGTTGAGCGGAACACGGCAGATGCCGAGGCGTGGGAGCTGCTCGGCGCAGCCCGGCAGGGCCGCTGGGACTTCTCCGGAGCTGCCGCGGCATACCGCAAGGCCCTCGACCTCGGCCGCGAGAATGCACCGCTGCTGCGGGGCTGGATCGAATCAGAGGGCCGCAGCCTCAGCAGGATATCGCTCCTTTTCAAGGCCCGGCGACTTAAGGAATCAGCCGTTCGGGCCCTGGAGCTCGATCCGTACAACGTCGAGACCAGAGGCATTCTTGCAGCCTACTACTACGTGCTGCCTCGTTTTCTGGGAGGCGACAAGCAGAAGGCCAACCGGCTTGTGGAAGAGCTTGTCGAGCTGAGCCCTGCAGATGGCTACTATCTGCTGGGGGCTCGCGCTCAGGACGAAAAAAAGCCCGATCCGACAATCCTCGAATACTGGGAGACCGCATTAAGGTACGACCCGCAGCATACCGCCACCCTCAGATCCCTCGGTCTGTACTGGATAGGGCACGATTCCACCGTTCTAGCCGTCGACTACTACCGCCGGGCCGTCTCGTCCAAACCCGGTGATCCATGGGTTTACCTCTCCTTCGGACGGGCTTACCGACGGGTGGACATGGATGAGAAGAGCGCAGAGCAGTTCAAGACGGCCCTGGAGATCGATCCTTTCTTCGCCGATGCCCGTTTCAACCTGGCCGAATACTACGAGAAAGTGGGAGATAAAGAGGCGGGGATACGCCACTACCAGACTCTGGCCCTCAACAACCCCACCTATAGGTCGGCAGAGATCAGGAAACGTCTCAGACAGTTGATCAGATATGGCGGGATCTCCCTGATGAAAATGTTGCGGAAGTAGAGAGGTGTTGAGTGCGACTGAAGTTCGATCGGACCGACAGGGTAGATCGGTTTCTCGCGCTCCCAGTAGTTCTCCATCACTACGTCATCCGCCACGAGCACACCGTTGAGGTAAACGGTCACTCTATCGCCGATCATGATAATCCTGAAGGTGTTCCACTCACCTATCGGTTTATCTTCACCTGTCAGCGGATCGCTCCGCCCGATCTGGTTGTTGTAGAGACCTCCTGAGCCCACAGGCCACTGGGCCGGATCCCATATCTGCACCTGGGGTGAACCGCGTAGATATATGCCGCTGTCGCCAAAATCCCCGATCTTCCAGTCCACCAGAAGTTCGAAGTCGCCGTAATCCTTCACGGTACAGAGGTTGTGCCCGCCACCGTCGAATACCAGAAAGCCGTCCACCGCACTCCAGTGCGCCCGCATATCCTCGTCCGCACCGGCCTGAGCGTCCTCGAGTTCGGACCCGGTCATCCTTGCCCGGGAGACCGGATTGCCCACAAGCCCCTTCCAACCCTCCAGGTTTTCACCGTTGAAGAGAGCTTCAAACCCTTCAGGAGGTTCATTCAGTGCCCGCTCCTGCCCTGCGCTGCACCCTCCGCATAAGGCGAAAATGACCCCTGCGACTGCCGCAGCTGCGGCCGGCCGCAGCCACATGCCTGTTCGGGCCGGTGAAGCCGGCATCATCCGGTACACAGAACCGATCCCTATTTCGAGTTCACATCTTTGAGGGCCGTCGAACAAAAGATAGGGAGTTGCACAGGTGAGTGTCTCTGGAATAATCTCAGTTTACAGAATCCGATGCCGCAAGCTTCCATCCAACCCAAAACCGTCGTGGAAGAAAATGAGAAAGACTGCAATCGGTGTACTGACATCAGTTGCTCTGCTTGTCTGCACAGCTGCAACCACCCAGGCACAGTGGGAAGAGCAGGTAACGGCACAGCTCGATGGTGCCGACAATCTGATGAAGGACCGGGGATTCACCCTGGTTCAGGCCTATCACATCAGCACACTCGAACAATCGAGCAGTGAAAAGGTGACGGTAACCCTTACCGCGGGCCTCGAGTACCAGTTCCGCGGTGTCTGCGACAACGATTGCAGCGACCTCGACCTCACTCTTTACGACCCGGCTGGAGATGCAGTCGTAACTGATGTCGAGCTTGACGATACCCCAATCCTCCTCTACACACCGATCCGCTCGGGCAACTTCCAGATCGAGATCAGCATGGTGAGCTGTGAAATTTCCCCCTGTTTCTACGGTTTCGGGGTCTGGGCTAAAGGCGGGGGCGGCAGGGAGCAGGCCGGGCAGCCGATTACCCACCGTGGTGAACTCAGTAAAGGCGATTCGCAGTTAGGCGCCGGTGAGTACTACGACACATACACATTCCAGGCCGGGGCAGGCCAGCACGTCTTGGTCGACATTACCTCCGGTGATTTCGATACATATGTCGTAGTTGCCTCACCGAGTGGTGAGAACACAGAGAATGACGACTTTGAGGAATCGACAAGCCACTCCCGTGTGGAAATGGACCTAAACGAGAGCGGCACATGGAATGTGATCGCTACCTCATATGAGAAAGGAGAAACAGGGTCTTACATAGTCACGATCACTCTCTCGGGTGCGGCAGGTTCAGCATCGGGCGGTTCCCGGATCGAGAGCGGAATGCTGGCCAAGGGCGATGATACCTTATCCTCAGGAGAATATATCGACTACTACACGATGGAAGGCCGGAGGGGCGAGAAGGTTGTAATCGATCTGCGCTCCGCAGTATTCGACCCATACCTCATAGTTGAGGCTCCCAGCAGTGAGCAGTTCCATAACGACGATCATGAAGGAGACGCGAGTCGCTCACTCCTCTCCCTCGACCTCACCGAAGACGGAACGTACAGCATTATGGTCACATCCTACGCGGCGGGGGAGACCGGGAACTACGATCTCCTTATTCAGAGTGGGAGCGCGGGCGCCGCTGCCGGCGGGTCGCGAGTCGAACGCGGGGAGCTGGCGGCCGGAGATGAGTCCCTCCGCTCTGGCGAGTACGCCGACGTATTCACATTCGAGGGGATGCCGGGTCAGCACGTACGGCTCGACGTCTCCTCATCGGAATTCGACACCTATCTGATGCTGAGGGGACCCGGCGAGATCAGCCATGAAAACGACGACGTGGAGGATGCTCCAGGTCACAGCATCATCGATATGGATCTTACAGAGATGGGAACCTACCGGGTGATCGTAACCTCCTGCGCCACAGGTGAGACAGGCTGGTACGAACTGAATATCGACCTTGCAGAGGCCGGGACGGGAGGGAGCCGGCAGCGCGACGTACACACTATCGAGATGGGGGGGCACATTACGGGCAGGCTCGAGGCGGGAGATACACAGCTGGAGGGCGGCGAGTACCGCGACCTTTTTGTCTTCGACGGCACTGCGGGGCAGAACATCATCCTCGAGATGACCTCCTCCGACTTCGACACCTACCTGGGGCTCATCTTCCCGTCGGAAGAGCAGGTGGACAACGACGACTTCGAAGGAGATTTGACGAAGTCACGGATTGAACTCTCTCTACCGGAACCGGGCCGCTACCGGGTACTTGCGACCTCCTACGAAAGCGGTCTGACAGGCGCCTACAGGGTCACACTCGCCTCCGGCACCACCGCAGGGCCGAGAACGGGTCCCACCCCCACCCCGGGAGCGGGCCGTGTCTACGGGATTTTCGTGGGGATAAGCGACTACCCGGGAGAGCGGAACGACCTTCCGTACACCGCCGACGACGCCCGGCGTGTCTATCAGTCGATGATGCAGGGTACCGGCATGCAGTCGAGCGATGGGATCGTGCTCGTGGACAGCGACGCTACGGTGGGGAATATCCGGAACACCTTCCAGCAGATGGGCGGGCGTGTAGGTCAGAACGACCTCTTCATCTTCTTCTACTCGGGACATGGAGGCCGCCAGGAGCGTGCGAGCCACCAGCCTTCCGACCCCGACGGCATGGATGAAACGCTCTTCCTTTACGACGGGGCCATCACCGATGACGAAATGAGCGATCTGTTCGACCAGATCTCATCACACGTTTCTCTGATCGTACTGGATGCCTGTTTCAGCGGCGGCTTCTCAAAGGACGTCATCAGCGTTCCGGGGCGGATGGGGCTCTTCTCCTCCGAAGAGGATGTAACATCTTCTGTCGCGGCGAAGTTCAGGGCCGGTGGATTCCTGGCCCAGTTTATCGCCGATGCCGTAGGGGAACGCCTTGCGGATGCAGACGGGGACAACCAGCTAACCAGCCTGGAACTCAGTCAGTATCTACACGACCGTTACCGCTCCGACGTCAAGAGCGGAGGGGCCGACGATTACGTCCGTACGGGAGGTCCGCAGCTCGGATATCAGCACCTGGTGGTCGACCGAGGCAGCATCGGCCCATCTACGGTGATATTTAAATGATCGTGGAAAAAGGGCGGTTGGAGCGCAGGCGCAAAAGAGTTGTCCATGCGGGAGGTAGAGAGAGCAGGCGCCCCGACTGTCCTGATTCGGCGTATAGACCTTTCCTGGTGTCATGTCACGTAGCAAATGTCGGCACCGAGAGTGACGCCGTGCTTGACCGGCAAGGCGTGGCGACGAGGCATAGCGGTGGCTATGGCGAGGAGACGCAACACAGCCGGTCGGGATAAGGCGCCGCTCGAATTCCACGGTTGTTGCGTGACAGGGCACTAGTCCATCTGCTTGCGCAGGAAGGTGGGTATATCCAGATCGTCGGGTGTGAACGACTGGATCTTCCCCTTCTCTATTACGATCTGCTCCCGGCCTGAGGCTGAGAGATCACCCTTGCGCTGGAATGCAGGGATCTCCTGGCTGTGATCCTGCCCCTGAGTGGGGAAGACCACTACCTTCCCGACCTCATCCTCCTTTTCTAAAACCGGCCTTCCGCGCCTGCGGCCTGTGCCGTCTCCCAGTCCGGTAGCGATTACAGTCACCCTGATATCGTCTCCGAGGCGATCATTTATCACCGCTCCGAAGATGACGTTGGCTTCACTGCCGGCCGCCTGGTTGATCAGATCGGTTGCTTCACTGACCTCCCTAAGGGTCATGCCGGGTCCGCCGGTGATGTTCACCAGAAGTCCTGTTGCCCCGTCTATCGAGACCTCCTCCAGAAGCGGACTCGAAATAGCCTCTGTAGCGGCCTCTACCGCACGGTTCTCCCCCGTTGCCTCTCCCGTACCCATCAGGGCGTCCCCCATTTCCATCATGACCGTACGCACATCCGCGAAATCGAGGTTGATCAAACCGGGAATGATGATCAGATCGCTTATCCCCCGTGTGGCGTGCAGGAGGATATCGTCGGCAACCTTGAAAGCATCGGTCAGCTTCGTTTTCTCTGTCGTGATGGACAGCAGCCGCTGGTTGGGGATCACGATCAGTGTGTCGACGCATTCCTTCAGCTGCTTTATCCCCTCTTCGGCCTTCTTCATCCGTTTCGGCCCTTCGAAATTGAAGGGCTTGGTGATAACCGCGACGGTCAATGCGCCCTGATGCTTGGCGATCTCCGCCACGATCGGAGCGGCGCCGGTTCCCGTTCCACCTCCCATGCCGCATGTCACAAAAACCATATCGGCACCCGTTACGACCTCGTGGATGACGTCACGGTCCTCCTCGGCGGCCCTCCGCCCGATCTCCGGGTTTGCACCCGCACCCAATCCCTTGGTCAGGCCTGTGCCGATCTGCACCTTCTGCTCGGCCTTGCACGCATCAAGGGCCTGGGCGTCCGTATTGACCGAAATAAATTCGACACCGGATAAGCCGGCGCCGATCATCCGGTTAACCGCGTTACCTCCGGCTCCTCCGACACCGACCACCTTCATGATGGCCTGGCCCTCAGATGCCAGTCCCAGGGTCAACGTCATTGCTGTACCTCCCGCTTTTTTGGGATCGCAAGCAACCTCTTCCAGAAGGTTGCAATCGCTCCTTATTTAGAAAAACTCGTCCATCCACCTGCGCATGCGGGCAAGGATCGAGTCGAAAAGCCCTCCGCCGGTGGAGAGGAAACGCCTGCCGCGTCCCAACCCTTCCGTTACCGCATATTTGAGGAGGCCGACGGCCGTCGCATAAATAGGCGTGGCGACCTCCTCGGAAAGACCGGCTATCCCTGTCGGGATGCCCAGTTTGACAGGCAGGTCGAACACCTGCTCTGCAAGCTCACACGCCCCCTCCAGCATCGCCGCGCCACCGGTCAGGACCAGGCCGGTAGTGAGAAGATCGACGTATTCCGATCGCTGGATCTCCCGTAATGTGAGCGCGAAGATTTCCTCCATACGGGGCTCGATGATGGCTGCCAGCACGTCACGGGACACCTCCCGGGGTGGACGGCCGCCAACACCGGGCACCTCTATGATCTCGTCCTTTTCAACCATCGACTGCAGAGCTACTCCATGCTCGATCTTTATCCGCTCCGCTTCGTTCCTGGGTGTGCGCAGACCGATGGCCACGTCGTTTGTGACATTTTCGCCTCCGAGACCGATGACCGCCGTGTGCCGGATCGAGCCGTCGTAGAATACGGCCAGATCGGCAGTACCTCCGCCAAGGTCGAGCACGGCAACGCCCAGCTCCTTCTCATCCTCGGTCAGCACCGCATACGAAGTGGCCAGAGGCTGCAGTACCAGGTCGTGTACCTCGACCCCGGCTCTCTGAACGCTCTTGTAGATGTTCTGTGCACTTGTCACAGCCCCGGTTATGATATGTATCTCGCCCTCAAGCCGTACTCCTGCCATGCCGACCGGATCCCTTATGCCCGACTGGTCATCGACTATAAACTCCTGAGGGATCACGTGAATGATCTCCCTGTCCATGGGCAGCGCTATCGCCTTGGCGGCCTCGATCACCCTGTCCACGTCGGGCTGAGTGATCTCGTTGCCGCGCCTGCTCACCGCGATCACACCGCGGCTGTTGATGCTGCGGATGTGGTCGCCGGCGATGCCCGCATAAATCGAACCGATTTCAACTCCGGCCAGCCTCTCGGCGGTATCCAGGGCATCCTGTATGCTCCGTATCGTCTTCTCCAGGTTCACCACCACGCCACGGCGCAAACCAAGAGAAGGGCTTTTGCCCACGCCGAGGATGCGAAGCGATCCGCCCTCGTCCGGCTCGGCGATAATGGCTACGATTTTCGTAGTCCCAATGTCCAGTCCAGCGATCAGATTTGTGGCGGCCATGTGCTTATCCGCCCCCTTTCCGCTCTCGATAGATGACCGTATCCTTGAACCGAAGGTCGACCTCTGCCAGCGGGGCGTGGCGTCTCCGGCCCTCTTTCACCAGCGCACCGACCAGCGGCAGTGTGTGATCCAGATTGAGTTCCCCGAGGCGTACAACTACGATGTCCCCGGAGAGTATGAGCGCTATTTCACCTTCACCGCGGGGCTGTACCTCCGATACCCGGTCCAGCAGACGGGGAGCGCTCTCCCTCAGTTTCCGAAGCACTGTTGCCGCCCGTTTCAATGCATCCTCTTCTGTCTCCTCATTCCCTCCAGTAATACCCGTTATGAAAGGGAGTGCCCCGTAGCGGGGCGGCTCGATCCCCTCGAGGACCCTGCCGTCGGCATCCACGCCACGCATGGGAGATCCCGCCAGAAAGGCGACGGGTACAAGCTCTTCTACCTCTATCACCACCGAGGCCGGAAGGCTCCGGTGCACTGTCACCCGTTCCACAAGAGGGTGGGCCGAAACCCTTTCCCCGAGCGCCTCCAGGTCCTCGGTGCTGACCGCTTCTGTTGTGAGGTGCTCCGCCCGGGCCATTACGAGCAGGTCCGCCGGATCCAGATAGCGCGTCCCATCTACACGGACCTCCTCGACCGTGAATGTCGCGGCGCCTGAAAGGCCACTCATTGCTGCACCGGCGAGGAAGCTGACGCCGCCCAGTGTGATCAGAATGCCCGCGAGCACACTGATACGCATCTGCCCACTCACCGCACTCCTCCTCCGGCTCTGCTCAAGGAAGGAACCCACGCCATTGCGGGGGGTGGATCCCCGGGGTATCCCAGCGTCACCACCTCCAGCTCCAGCCTGACTCCCGTCAGCGCTTCCACCGAATCGCGCACTCTCCCGATGAGGGTCCGTATCTGTGCCGCCGTCGCCCCACCTGTATTCACCACATAATTGGCGTGCCCCTCGCTCACCACCGCCTCCCCCTCGCGCAGTCCCTTAAGGCCACATTCATCTATCAGCCGGCCGGCAGAATCCCCCTCGGGGTTCTTGAAAACGCTGCCCACGCTCAGAACACCGGCGGGCTGTGTGGCTGCGCGGTAATCCAGAAGTTCCTTCACCATCTGACTGACCGCACCAGGTTGATCTGCTTCTTCGAACCTCAGTTCCACCCTTCCTATGACTGAGCCCGCAGGCAGGGAGGAGCTGCGATAAGCCAGGTTCAGCGCCTCGGACTGTACGTTAACCGTATGTACCGCCGGAGGCGCGGTAACGATATCCACGCGCAGCAGACAGTCTTCTATGCTGCCTCCGCGTCCACCCGCATTCATCACACAAGCACCGCCAATTGTACCAGGTATGCCCGCGAGTCCTTCCGCACCGGTCATATTGCGACCGCTCGCCCACTTCACGATCCGTGCCGTGGCAACCCCGGCACCCACTCTCAGTATGTAATCCTCGAGCTCCTCCCACTCCTGGAGCGCATCTGTGGCTATAATGACCCCTTCGAAACCCTCGTCGGATACCAGCAGGTTGCTGCCTCCGCCCACAGGCACATACTTCACTTTGAGGTCGCCCAGGACCTGAATGAGCCGCTCGAGGCTGGCCAGGTCGGGTGGTCTAACCAGCGCCCGGCAGGGGCCTCCAACTCCCATCGTGGTATGACCGGACATCCGCTCCTCGAGGCGGATCTCGCCCACACGGGTCCTCTGGAGCACCCCGGCCAGTGCCTGGATATGCCTCATTTCCCCAACCCCTCTTTCTCCAACCGCTGGGCAAAGGCGCGGGCAGCCATCCAGATATCCCCAGCCCCCATCGTTATGACTATGTCACCTGCCTCTACCATCCCGGCCAGGCAGTCGGGGACCTGGGATGCATCCGGCAGGTAGGTCACCCGCCTGTGCCCCTGCTCCCGGGCAGCATGGGCCACAAGCTCACCTGTCACACCCGCTACCGGATCTTCTCTTGCAGGGTAGATACCTGTCACGACCAGCAGATCCGTATTGAGGAGCGCGGAACCGAACTCTTCAGCGAGATCGCGGGTTCGGGTGTATAGATGCGGCTGAAAAACCGCCACGATCCGACTGTCGAAACCTACGCGGGCCGCCTCAAGTGTGGCGGCGACCTCGGTGGGATGGTGGGCGTAGTCGTCGACCACCATCACGTCGTGGAAGTGGCCCCTGACATCGAATCTCCGCGCCACACCTGTGAACGTTTCCAGTGCACCGATCAGCGTCTGAGGATCGAGATCGAGGTGAAGACCTACACTCATGGCGGCCAGGGAGTTGCGGATATTGTGAACACCGGGGACCTGCAGATGCACGGGCCCCAAAGGTTTTCCCCTCCAGGTGGCCTGGAAGCGGCTGCCGGTGCCTTCGAACTCAAGATCGTCCGCTCTCAGGTCGGCCTGCGATGTGATGCCATATGTCAGAAGTGCGCGATCGATGCGGGGGATCAGGCCACGGACGCCGGAATCATCCAGGCACACTACTACCGCGCCGTAAAAGGGGACCTTGTTGGCGAACTCAACGAAGGCGTCTACAATCGACTCCAGCTCGCCGTAAGTGTCCAGGTGCTCGGCCTCCACATTGGTGATGATGGCAACGGTGGGAAATAGCCGCAGGAAGGAGCGGTCGAATTCGTCCGCCTCCGCCACCAGGTATTCCCCATCCCCCACTCTCATCGAAGTGCCCAGCTCATGCACCTTCCCGCCCGTAATCTGGGTGGGCGCCAGTCCCCCTTCTGCGAGCAGGTGCCCCACCATGCTGGTGGTCGTGGTTTTTCCATGCGTTCCGGCAACGCCGATGCTGAAATGCATCCGCATCAATTCGCCCAGCATCTCAGCGCGTCGGATCACCGGGATCTTGAGTTCAAGGCCGCGTACAACCTCCAGGTTGTCGGGCTTTACGGCGGAGGAGTAGACCACTGCGTGAGCTCCGTCCGCTTGCTCGGCTTTATGCCCCTCGTATATGGTAGCGCCCAGCTCCTCGAGTCGGCGGGTTACCTCGGTGAGATTGAGGTCGGAGCCGCTCACAACGTACCCCTGGGTAAGAAGCAGCTCAGCGATCCCGCTCATGCCGATACCACCGATCCCGACGAAATGGATCCGTTCTATTCTTGTGAACCTTGTCACCGACCAACTCCCTGGAAGCGGGAGAGCAACTCTGCTCTCTCCTGATCGGTCAGCCACCGGGCGATCGTGACAAGCCCTTCGGCCACAATGCCGGCTCCCCCCTCGCGCGACGCGTTCCCCGCCGCTTCGCCCATCGCCTCAAGGCGCTCCCGATCGCCGATCAGCGCTCCCACCTCGTGGGCGAGATGTTCACCGGAGAGTTCTTCTTCCGGCAGCAGCAGCGCCGCCCCTGCTTCAGCCATAGCAGCTGCATTCGCCTCCTGATGCCCTCCCGCTGCGGTCGGAAGCGGCACCAGGAGCGCCGGGACGCCGTAAGCCGTCAGCTCGGCGATTGTAGAGGCCCCGGCACGGCAAAGAGCCAGATCGGCCGCCAGCCACGCTGCAGACATTTCATCCAGGAAGGGGTGCAGGATCACCCGATCCCGATCCTCTACGGGCCTCCCTCCCATCACTCCCTCGATAACCTCCTCCACTTCTCTGAGCCGGTCGCGTCCGGTCTGCCACAGGATGTTGAGGCCCGGTATATTCAGAAGGGTCGGCAGTGCCTCGCCTACAGAGCGGTTCAAGGCGGCGGATCCCTGCGAGCCTCCTGTTACGAAGAATAAAAGACCGTCTGCGGGAAGCCCCAGCCGCGTCCTCGCTGTATGCCGACCCATCGGTTCGGAATGCCTCACCGGTATACCGATCACCTCAACCTCGACCCGCTCGCCCAGGACCTGTGCGGCCCGCTCGTGCGTTACGAACACCTTGCGTGCAACTGGCGCCAGCAGCCGGATCGTAACCCCGGGCAGCGCATCCAGCGCAACCAGGGCGACGGGCACTCCCATACACCATGCGGCAAGCAGGCCCGGACCGGAAACGAAGCCGCCGGTGCCGAACGCCACATGGGGTCTGAAGCGCATGACCTCGAATACGCTCTGTCCGAATCCCGCGGCCGTCCTGAACGGAAACAGCAGATTCCTGATCACCTCACGGCGGTGAAACCCTTCCACCGCCAGAGCCTTAAATGATCGGTTGTTGGATGAGAGTACGCGGGCCTCCAGCCCCCGCCTGCTTACAGCGAACTTCACTTCCAGCCCGGGAATGCGGTTCTCCAGCTCCTCTACGACCGCCAGAGCCGGGTAGAAGTGGCCGCCTGTTCCTCCTGCCACCGCCCACACCCTCATCGTCTCTTTCTCCAGCCCAATTTTATCGGTTCCAGCTCCACATCGCGGGAGATCCCGAGCAACAACCCCACCCCCGCCAGCGAGAAGATCATTGAAGAACCGCCATACGAGATAAATGGCAGCGCCAGTCCGGTCGCCGGCAGCAGTGAAGTGACCACGCCGACATTCACCAGCGCGTAAAGTCCTATCGAGAGGGAAACACCCGCTGCAAGCAGGGCACCTGTATGGGAGCGGACAGACCCGGCTACCCTGAACCCCTGAAAAACAAGTATCAGGAGGAGCAGAAGCAGCAGCAGCGCGCCGATCAATCCCAGCTCCTCCCCCACAATGCTGAATATGAAATCGTTGAAGGGTTCGGGAAGAAACCGCAGCTTCTGGGCGCCGTTGCCAAGTCCTTTGCCGAACAGACCGCCGCTGCCCAGTCCGATCAGGGACTGCCACACCTGGTAATTGGAGCCTGTGAGGTCGTTAGTGCCCTCCAGGAAAGCGATCACCCTGGCCAGCCTGTACTCGCTGCTGATCAGGGCAAAGTAGACCAGGGGTATCACACCGGCAACCAGCCCTCCAAGGTGTACAAGACGGGCCCCGGCGAGGAAGATCATACCACCGCACACGGCCGCCACCGCGATGGCCGTTGAGTAATCGGGCTCGACCAGTATCAGCACCACGGCGGCTGCCACAGGAGCGATTACGGGCAAAAGGCCGTCTGTGAAGTGTCCCAGTATGTTCCGCCTGGCGACCAGAGTGTCGGCCAGCCACAGCAGCAGGGCGAAGCGGGCCAGTTCGGACGGCTGGAAACTGAAGGGGCCCAGAGCCAGCCACCTGTGAGCGCCCCTGGCCGCCACACCCCCCAGACCCGGTACCAGAACAAGCACCAGAGCCGCCAAGCTGATCCCCAGCAGCGGGCGCCCCAGGCGGACCACCC